>JGI20206J14855_1000346_pt1 | contig 16794 bp, 18 predicted proteins | sample NGESurdeep092012_6_FD_14855 | JGI IMG/M metagenome (IMG submission 14855) | reverse complement strand
CTGTCTGCCGACAGGCAGGTTTGTGCTCTTGGTGGCTTTGTGTGAGGCTGTCTTCATTTTTTTCACACGAAGTCACGAAGCACTCGAAGGAGCACGAAGGGGTTTTTTTCTTCTTTGTGTTCCTTTGTGCTCTTGGTGGCTTTGTGTGAGGCTGTCTTCATTTTTTTCACACGAAGACACGAAGTTCACGAAGGAGCACGAAGGGGTCTTTTCTTCTTTGTGAGGCTTTGTGCTCTTAGTGGCTTTGTGCGATCCTGTCTTTATTTTTTTCACACGAAGACACGAAGTTCACGAAGGAGCACGAAGGGGTCTTTTCTTCTTTGTGAGTCTTTGTGCTCTTGGTGGCTTTGTGCGATCCTGTCTTTATTTCTTTTCTTTTCACACGAAGTCACGAAGCACACGAAGGAGCACGAAGGGGTTTTTTTCTTCTTTGTGATCCCCTGTCTGCCGACAGGCAGGTTTGTGCTCTTGGTGGCTTTGTGTGAGGCTGTCTTTATTTTTTTCACACGAAGTCACGAAGGACACGAAGGGGCACGAAGGGGTTTTTCTTCTTTGTGAAACTTTGTGCTCTTGGTGGCTTTGTGTGAGGCTGTCTTTATTTTTTTCACACGAAGACACGAAGCACACGAAGGAGCACGAAGGGGTTTCTTTCTTCTTTGTGAGTCTTTGTGCTCTTAGTGGCTCTGTGCGAGAATGCTTTTTTTTCTTTTTTCACACGAAGTCACGAAGGACACGAAGAAGCACGAAGAGGTTTTTTCTTTGTGAGTCTTTGTGCTCTTAGTGGCTTCGTGTGAGGCTGCTTTTATTTCTTTTCTTTTCACCCGAAGTCACGAAGCACTCGAAGAAGCACGAAGAGGGTTTTTCTTCTTTGTGAACCTTTGTGCTCTTAGTGGCTTTGTGTGAGGCTGCTTTTATTTTTTTCACACGAAGTCACGAAGCACTCGAAGGACCACGAAGGGGTTTTTTCTTCTTTGTGAAACTTTGTGCTCTTGGTGGCTTGGTGCGATCCTGTCTTTATTTCTTTCCTTTTCACACGAAGACACGAAGCACTCGAAGGAGCACGAAGGGGTCTTTTCTTCTTTGTGATCCCCTGTCTGCCGACAGGCAGGTTTGTGCTCTTGGTGGCTTTGTGTGTGAGGCTGTCTTTATTTTTTTCACACGAAGTCACGAAGCACTCGAAGGACCACGAAGGGGTATTTTCTTCTTTGTGATCCCCTGTCTGCCGACAGGCAGGTTTGTGTTCTTTGTGGCTTTGTGCGAGGCTGTCTTTATTTTTTTTCTTTTCACACGAAGACACGAAGCACACGAAGGAGCACGAAGAGGCTATGATTCATTTAAATCACGGTCTTATTCAATTACCTCCCAATGGCCTCCCCTGTCAGGGCCTACCCTTTTTATTTTATTTATTTCTTTCAATTTCCGCATATTTTCCTCTACTTTCCTTTGAGAAATTCCTATTTCTTCTGAAAGCGTATTAGCAGAAATAAAAGAATTAGTTTTAATTAATTCAATTATTTTTCCCTGGTTTGCACTCAATGTTTCTCCGACCTTTTCTCCGACCTTTTCTCCGACCTTTTCTCCGACCTTATGCATATTAGCAGAAACAACAACCTTAAACCCATGCTGAAAGTTTTCAAATACAGGTGGCTTCAATCCGTAAGCAATAAACTGCTGCTGAATCCTTTTAATACCTGAACCATATTTTTCGATAATACCGGCTTCCTTAAAAATAGATGCCAGTTTTGAATTGCGGGTTTGAGAGATATAGTTTCCCTTCAACAATTGCTCAATACTGATCGTGTCTGGTAAACTTCCGGGATTAAAAAACTCAATACTGTGATCATAAATTTTAATTGACGAATCTCCATAATGCATATAATCCCTGTGAACTATCATATTAATAATAATCTCACGAAGGGCATCCATTGGATATTGCCATCGTTCTTCCCTTTGGGGATTACCGGTAATAATATACTCTTTATTAATGTGCTTTTTAATAAAATTAAAAACTCCTTCAATCTCAGTAAACAAATCTGTACGAAGCGTTAACGCATCTTTGATTAATGTAGGTTCAGAAAACCTGCCCAACTCAATAGTAGCTTTAAAAACATCATTTTTAGCAAATAGCAAATGGCATGCATTTACAATTCCGTTTTCTTTTATCAGCTCGAATTTATTGAGTACTATTAATGGATCATCCCCTATTTTTATTCCACGGAGTTTATTGCTGACTTCTATAAATTGATTCACTTTATCAAGGGAAATATCTTCGAGAGAATAATCATTTGTTACGTAATTATCCCAACTGGAATTAAAAGTTTTCAAATGAAGATTGGATATCTCCGTAAGGCTTAAATGATGATTACTGTTTTTTACTCTTTTAAAATATCTGCCTTTAAACGATACCGGTTTTATAGGAAATTCTTTTACCGAAAATTCCAATACTTTACTTTCTTTCCAATCAATGTATCTTGAATCTGGTATGATTGAAGGCTGAGTTTTATTTTTTATTTCATTTAGCCATTGCTGAACACTTTCATGGCCTGTTATAAAATTTTTAAGAGGCATCCCTTCATTATTTACTCTTATCAATACTTTGCCACCTCCGGTATTGGCAAAAGCAACTAATGATTCTATTACTGAGTCATTGAAACTACTTTTAAATTCGGTATATAGATTTTCTTTCAAGTTTTTATTAAGGCTAAATGCCTGATTGCCTGGAGATGTTTTCTACTTTTATAACTGTGTTACTCATTTATTATTATTTTCTTCGGAAGACGAGTTTTCTTCTTTGTGAACCTTTGTGCTCTTGGTGGCTTTGTGCGAAGATGCTTTTATTTTTTTTCTTTTCACACGAAGACACGAAGCACTCGAAGGGGCACGAAGAGGGTTTTTCTTTGTGAGTCTTTGTGTTCTTTGTGGCTTGGTGTGAGACTGCTTTTATTTCTTTTCTTTTCACACGAAGTCACGAAGGACACGAAGGGATTTTATCACGTATAATAAATAACTCTGAGTTTTTCATCTTTTCTCTTAATATGTGTCCGGGTTTCTTCTTAATAGGCTGTCTGTGAGAAACGAATTAGTGAAATATTTTTTTTAAATTAACAGTTAGCAGTAAACGGACTTTTAAGAAATATTTTTATTTCACCTCGATTCCTTGTCTATAGAATAAGCAAAGTAAATAAGACGAACTCCTGCGAAATTTTATGTCTTATTAATTGTAAAATTTAATATCTGCAATGAACTTAAAGTCTTTCTTATTATAAGTGAAAAATTGCAAATCGAAAATCATTGCTGTAGCAGCAATTAAACAATCAGGCAAAGCCAGCCCATGACTACACCTATAATTGAGCATAAGTTCAAATGCTTTGATGGTTATATGATTATTCAACAGGGTAATATTGAACCTATTTAATTTCCGGTCAATTTTATCTATTTCTTTTTTATTAATGGCACCTGCCAAAAGTTCTAATTTTGTAATCGCTGTCAAAACAACATTATCAAGACCTATATCATTTTCAAGTATGAATTTGGTTTCTTTATGCCTTGCATTCGTTTCGTCCCAATAATCAATCATTACATCCGTATCACAAATTATTTTTTTCTCTGCCATAGAGTTTCTCTTAAATGTTTGGGATCTAAGTTTCTACCCGTAAATATTTTTGATAGGCCGGAAGTATCAACTGAACTATCTGCCAGAATCATAATTGGCTCATTATTGGTCTCCGGGCTTTGCTTTTTTTTATCAGGTTTTTCGATTATAAAATCAAAGTATTTAGCAAAATCCCTTAAAGCTTGTAGCGTTTTTGGATTATTGTATGTGATTGTTATTTGAGGCATAATATTTAACTTAATGACCGGTAAAATAATAATACGAATTTACAAAATTAAGTGGAAATTTTCTTTGTGTATAATGGTTAATAATTTTAAATGCCCGATTCATTAGGATATTTAAGCAACAACTTCACAAAAGGTTGGCTTAATTTATCATTCTTTTATCCTTTGCTGAAATTCATTTTTACCAATTCCCAATGCAATGATGATCTGCTTCATTATCCTTTCAGGAACCGGATCTATATGCGTTTGGATGGTTATGGGTCTTTTTAAATCCGCTTTTGTCCAATGTTCATGTCCCCGGTAGTTCTATAATTTTTGCAGCCGGATTTAACCAGGAATTTCCTGCAATCTTTTAATGAAACATTTTTTAAAGGATTTGCTGCCATTATGCGTATGTAGGAACACTTACCCGATAATTAGCAGTGGAATATTGTTTTGAATTGATAATATCTTTAAGCTGATCATTTTTTTCAATCAGATCGCTCATTTTAGGAGCGTGCAATGGGCGTCTTTTGCTTTTTATCTCCCATCCTAAACGCTTTAATTCGTCAAAAAAAGTTTTCTTATTCAATGAATACCTGATAAATTCATCTAAAACAATTTTCAAACTTTCTTTGGCCTCTTCCGTATTGTTTCCATAACCGGTTAGATCAAAGGATGGCATATCGCAAACCAGGCCTTTTCTTCCTCAAAAAGCATTACAGGCACATCTACTTTAACTGAAGCTTTTCCATATTTTCCTTCTCCTGCTAACTGTAAATTTTGCATAGTGCGGTGTTTATACTTTTTGCAATTTACACTGAAATAAAGATTAAATTATCAGTGAATGTCTTAATTAGTAATTAATTAAAATATCTTCTTTAATCTAAAATACATTTAAATTGGTAATGGGTGGCATGCCCATTGATTTTGAAAATATGCTTCGGGGGAAATTCCTTTAATTGTACAATAAGCATTGAGAGTATCTATCTCAATATCTCCGGGCCAGGAAATAGCTCCTGATTCTTTGTTGACAAATACTTTAAAGAAATTATCATCAATTTCCCAGATTTTAAAAACACCTTGTGCGGCCAGGTCTGAGATTTCATACTCTCCCTGTGTTCCATCGACAAAACGCAATTTCAATTTATATTTTGCAATGGCTTCAACTGAAGTGATCTTTGGAAATTGCATTTTATTTTTTTTTATTAATTCTTTGATAAACAAATTTACCACATTTTCTTTCTTCTTTGTGAGTCCCTGTCTGCCGACAGGCAGGTTTGTACTCTTGGTGGCTTTGTGTGAAGATGCTTTTCTTTCTTTTCTTTTCACACGAAGACACGAAGCACTCGAAGGAGCACGAAGGGGTTTTTCTTCTTTGTGAGTCTTTGTGCTCTTGGTGGCTCTGTGCGAGAATGCTTTTTTTTCTTTTTTCACACGAAGACACGAAGCACTCGAAGGGGCACGAAGGGGTTATTTTCTTCTTTGTGAGTCTTTGTGCTCTTGGTGGCTCTGTGCGAGTATGCTTTTTTTTCTTTTTTCACACGAAGACACGAAGCACTCGAAGGAGCACGAAGGGGTCTTTTCTTCTTTGTGAGTCTTTGTGCTCTTGGTGGCTTGGTGTGAGGCTGCTTTTATTTCTTTTCTTTTCACACGAAGTCACGAAGCACTCGAAGGAGCACGAAGGGGTCTTTTCTTCTTTGTGAGGCTTTGTGCTCTTGGTGGCTTTGTGCGAAGATGCTTTTCTTTCTTTTCTTTTCACACGAAGACACGAAGCACTCGAAGGAGCACGAAGGGGTTTTTCTTCTTTGTGAAGCTTTGTGTTCTTTGTGCCTTTGTGCGAAGGTGCTTTATTGAATCTCTCAGGTAAGAAGATGTTTTCCTAATCCCGGATTAAACTGGCTTTGCGGTCTTTGGTATTCCTCTTAACACTGCCCGTTTTTTTAAACGTTTTCTTCAATTGCGGTGGATTTGAATTTACCGATGAACCCTTTGCCCCGATTGAATCGTTCTGTTCAATATAGGTTTCAAGGTCTATAAATTTCAAAACCGGCACTTTCCCAAAGGCCAGGGCAAGCCCGATAAGCTTGCTCATTTTATGATCAAAATCTCCGTTGAGGATCTGTGTAACATAACTTTTAGTTACACCTAAGTGAGCGGCAAGTTCTGTCTTGCTTAAATTATTCTTTTTGCGATAATTTTCTATCAGTTCAAATAAATTAAGTTGAATCTGAGCTGTCCAATATTCCTCGCTTTTGATTAATTCTTTTCTGTTCATTGAATTTATTTTAAAGAAATTAATAACAGTCTTTTTAAAGAGCGAAATTTGATGAAATCCTTATCCTGGTTGGTTTTATAACCTCCAAGAATTATAATTTTACCCTTCGGTTTCTGAATAGCATAAATGCGAAGATGTTAACTTTTAAATTCATATTCCTTGATTTTTTCTCCTTTAGGGGTAATATCTCTGAATTTTGTTTTAGGTAATGATTTGTTATTTCCCAGATATTCCATATAAGTCAAAAGTGTCTTAAACTCGCTTTGGTAAGTTGTACCCTTTAAATCGTTTTCGAAGATATCTAATTGACCCGCCCCATCAATAAACAATTGATCAAACTCCTGGCGACAACTGATAACCTTTATTCTTTCGGTAGCAAATTTAGGCATAATTAGTTTAGTTACAACTTAACTCTTGTTATCCTTTTTAACGAATTTGTGAATTTATCCTTTCGAAACCCCTTTTTTTCATTGCTCAATACTGATGTCACGAAGAGCACGAAGAAGCACGAATGGGTTTTTCTTCTTTGTGAACCTCTGTATGCCAACAGGCAGGTTTGTGCTCTTGGTGGCTTAGTGCGAGGCTGTCTTTCTTTCTTTTCTTTTCACACGAAGTCACGAAGCACTCGAAGAAGCACGAAGGGTTTTTATTTCTTTGTGAGTCTTTGTGGCTTTGTGGCTTTGTGGCTTTGTGCGAAGATGCTTTTCTTTTTTTTCTTTCGGTGAGAGGCTGACTTCAAATGTTGAGGAAGGAAATCTCTTTGCAATATTTTCATCTCATCATTTATCCAGGCATCCTTCTCCTTTTCATAATTAACCAATAATGCCTCATGAACAATGGCAGATGCTGCAATGATAGCGTCAGGTAATTTTAACCGGTATTTGTTCCTGATTTCTATGATTTTATTTTTTAAAGCGATATTAGAAGCCTGCAAATCCAATATATTTACCATGGATGCAAAATCATCAAATAGCGTCTTATCATGCGAGCTTAAATTCAAAAAAGATTTAAATTCTAATTCATTGATAATTGAAATGAAAACCTCATCGGCAATATCCACTTCGGATACCACACTGATATTTTCTTTAAAAAGTGAAATAATCGCATTGGTGTCCAGCAGTACTCTTATTGCCATTCAGATCTGATTTTCTTCTGCTCAGTCAAAGCATTTCCCTTCCATTCCAACTTTCCGTACAAATGAGAAAAATCATGTTTCTTTTTTATCTTTCTTACCCGATTAGTCTTTTGAGGCTTATTTTCTTTTTCGGCTATCACCTCTTCCTCAAACATAACTACCACCTTTACAGGCCGATCTGTGGGTATTACTTTTTCCAGACGTACTTTTCCTTTATAATAAGTTCCTGATAAGCGTACCATGATTCTTTTTTTTATCAAATTTAAGTATTTCTGAGGTGTTTAAAAACTACCGAAGAAACATAAGGGTGCATTTCTTTTTCTTTTCTTCGGTGAGTGGTTGCCATTATTTTTTTTTCACACGAACCTGCCTGACGGCCGACAGGGTCACGAAGTACACGAAGAAGCACGAAGGATTTCTTCTTTGTGAACCTTTGTGCTCTTGGTGGCTTCGTGTGAGGCTGTCTTTATTTTTTTCACACGAAGTCACGAAGCACTCGAAGGAGCACGAAGGATTCTTTTCTTCTTGGTGAACCCCTGTCTGCCGACAGGGTCACAAAGTACACGAAGAAGCACGAAGGGGTTTTTATAATTGCACCAATTTGCACAATTCATCCAACGTAAAGTATAATTAATACTGCGCAGTACCCTATCCTCACTATGCTTTCTGCAAAAAATTTCTAAAATTTTCCTTTGAAATAACCGATCCTTTAGCCTGGTAAGCATCTGTAAATGCCTTTGGTATTTTGATACGCCCATCATCTTTCCATTTGAATTCATAGCCTGTTATTTTACCATTGGTTTCTTCCACATAATCAATCTCCTGCTGCTGCACAGTTCTCCAAAAAAAACTATTCACTATTTTTTTATGGTATTGCAAAAATTTCATCCTTTCGGAAATAAGAAAGTTCTCCCATAAAGCGCCTTTATCCTGGCGCAAATCAAGGGTATTCATGTTAGCAATAATGATGTTACGGACACCATTATCCCAAAAGTAAATTTTACGGTTGCTCTTTATTTCATTTCTGAGGTTTCTGCTAAAACTTCGTAACCTGAATATAATAAATGCCTTTTCAAGAAGATCTATATAAACCATGATGGTCTTTTTGTCTATCTGCAAAATCTGCGCAAGTTCATTGTAAGAGACTTCGCTTCCCAGTTGTAAAGCCAAAGCCTGTAACAATCGTTCCAACAATTCCGGCTTGCGGATATTAGCGAGCGAGAGTATGTCTTTATACAAATAACTGTTGGCTAATTGCTGAAGTACCTCTTTTTCTTTTCCCGGATGATTGATCACATCAGGATACATTCCATATACCAGCCGGTGCTCCAATTGCTTTTCTGATTCAACAAAACCAAGCGAACTTTCAAATTCCTCCCAACTTATAGGATACAAAAGATATTCCCATTTTCTGCCAGTAAGTGGTTCATTGGTTTGATTGCTGATTTCCAAAGCAGATGAACCACTTACAATTAACTGAACTTTTTTAAATTGATCGGTTATCAGTTTTAAGGTAAGGCCTACCTGTTCCAACCGCTGTGCTTCATCTATGAACAGTATTGTTTCATTACCGATTATTTGCTTCAATTGAAAGGTGTCAGGAGCATTCAGCAATCTTCTTACAGTTCCATCGTCAGCATTTAAAAACAGATACTTTTTCTCTTTTAGAATTTCTTTTATCAAAGTGGTTTTTCCTACCTGGCGGGGTCCCAAAACAATAATGGCCTTACCGGTAAAAAAATCCTTTTCAATGAAACCCTGAATAATTCTTTTTATCATTTGACTTTACTAATCACCAAAAATAGTAAATATTTGGTGATTATAATCTCCAAAGACATATATAAATTGGTGATTAATAAATTGGGGATGATGGCTAAATAAAGATTTTTATTTCTCTCCAGGCGATTTTAAATACATCTTTTCTATGAAACCCGCCTGAACACCTGCCCACCCGTATGACCTGATCGGGTGGGGATGAACCAGTTCGGACAGGGATCATTCTGTCATGAGACAAATAATCGCAATTTCTATTCTGCGTGCCTTATTTTTATCAAAAAATAGATATGCACCGGGCGGCTTCAATTCTTGCTTCAATCATTTTATCTCCTTTCAATTGGATCATTCTATTGCTCCTCATTGCCTGGATCTTTCGAAAACGTGAATTTAGGAAAACCGCTCTCCTGATCGCTTTGTGCATTTTCATCGTGTTTGGAAATAAATGGCTTTTGAATTTATATGCAAAAAAATGGCAACAAAATCCTGTTGCAATTCCTACGCTTCCCATTTATTCCTGCGGTATTGTGCCCGGTGGTTTTGCAAGTCCGGATGAGAATGGCGATGGATATTTCAACCCTTCTGCTGATCGTTTTATACAGGCTGTAAAATTGTACAGGCTCGGAAAGATTACACATCTGTTGATCAGTGGTGGCAACGGCAAACCGGATGACAAAAATTTTCGCGAGGCTGCCTGGGTAAAAATACAACTCGTTATTTTTGGAGTTCCGGATTCTGTAATTCTTATTGAAGACCGATCTGATAATACACAGGATAATGCGGTTAATTCCAAACACCTTCTGGATTCCCTTCATCTTCCTCCACCCTATTTGCTCATTACATCTGCGTTTCATATGCCGCGTGCTTCAATCATTTTTAAAAAGAATGGGCTTGCTGTGGATCCTTTTCCCTGTAACTATACTGAAGGAAGGGATTCTTTTTCCTGGGATGACCTTTTTCCGCGGACTTCTGTATTGCAGGACTGGGACAGATATTTAAAAGAAACGGTTGGATATTGGTGGTATAAGATAAAGTGATTGGCATTTTGAATGTGGTTCGTGAACACAAACCATAGCGGCTGAATGTGGTTCGTGAGGACACAAACCATGGCAGCGGCAAATTTCACCTTACTTATCATTCTCATCAATAAGCATTCGAATAAATTGAATTGTATCAGGTAATTCATTTTCAATGATTTCCCATACGATCTCAAGATTCACTCCAAAATATTCATGTATTAATAAATTCTTATAATTTGATATTTTTCTCCATGGTATTTCAGAATTTGAAATCATTGTTTCTTCAGTAATGAATTTTGATGCCTCGCCCATTATTTCAAAGTTTCTTATGCAGGCATCCTGAGTCTTTTCGTCATCTAAAAACTGATTAAAATTCATTCCCTCTGAAAATTTAAGAATTCTATTTCCGGCATCCAAAATATCTTTTAATAATAATATTTCTTCACGCTCAGACATAAATTAAATCTTTTTCTATGGATTTTAAATATGCTGGTTTTATTCCTTTTTTTGTGACTATATCAACCTTCGCAGGATAAAAAAAATCTTGTAATTGAAAAGCCACATTAAAAAAATTTGAGGAGGTATTCTCTGAAAGGTCAATCAATAAGTCAATATCGCTTCCATGTTTTTGATCATCCCGTGCAATCGAACCAAATAAAGCAATCTCTGTAAGACCGAATTCGATTTGTAAACCAGGTTTTAATTTTTGTAATCCTTTTATTATTTGGGCTTTTTGTACCATTTTTTAATATTAAGGAAGAAGGAGCAAAGATCAAAGATATAGTTTCTTACCCTTCAACTCAAACTGTATCCATAAAAGTCCGTTCCACTTTGCTGAAAGTAAGCAGGCCAATAAACAACAGGGTTTTGGCATTCGCGCATTTAAAGTATAAGATAAAGTGATTGGATATTTTGAATGTGGTTCGTGACACGAACCATTGCGGCCAGTTCATTTCATTTGTAACAAATATTCCAGGTGTTTAAAAAAAGTATTCTCCAACAAATTTTGCAATTCAGACTTTGGCAAATGTAATTGCTGTAATAATTTTTCACATGCTTTTTGTAAAGTATCTAATTCATTTTTTACAATCTGAAAAACGACATTTCTGTCTATTCCCCTGTAATCGTGTGCTATTCTGTTTCGTAGCCCCGCTATCTCATCCCACGAAATAAAACTTTGTGTTTCTTTGAGTGATATTTCTATCTTTTTACTTTCTTCTCCGATTGCCAAAAGCAAATGGCAGATACCATTGTACGGCAATTGATCTTCAGCGTTAAATAATGATTCCGGAGTATCGTAACCGTTTGAGTAAATCTTTATTTTTTCAATTGCTTCTAAAATAGTGAGCAGGTAAAGAGCATTTTTATCAGAAAATGGAGATGGCATCTTTTTCTATATTTTTTTCTACTACCGGATTTATAGAATGTTTACTTACTAATTCTACCTTATCAATTTTTAATAATTGTGATAAATAGTTTTCAAAAGATTTTAAGCGCGCCAAGGTCATGTTACCATTTGGAATTGTGGTATAAACCAGGTCTATATCGCTTTCAGGGCGCTGCATTTTTTTTGCATAGCTTCCATACAAATCCATATGCTTTATAAAATAACGGCTTCTGAGATAGGATTCCTCCTTTTTAATAATTTCAATGATATGTTCAGTACTGTTAAGCAATTTTATTTTATTTTTTTCTATTTGCAAATTTATCAAAGTTTTTAGCAACCATCGAATCGGAAGTACCTCAGATCCTCCGTATGCCCACTTCCCCTCAGATTTTTGACAATTATCAATTGATCAAACCGTATCCATAAAAGTCCGCTCCACTTTGCTGAAAGTAAGCAGGCCAATAAACAACAGGGTTTCGGCATTAGCGCATTTATAGTATAAAATAAAGTGATTGGCATTTTGAATGTGGTTCGTGAAGACACGAACCATGGCGGCGGAATTTAGAATGTGGTTCGTGAACACGAACCATAGCGGCGGACAAAAACCATGGCGCGACCGAACCATGGAGGCAAAGCGTTCAAGTACACCTTCGACAATCTCAGTCCGTCAATTTCAATTTATATTTCCGGAATTCACATCCATAATTCATAATTCATCATTTATAATTTTTTAAACTGTATCCATAAAAGTCCGCTCCACTTTGCTGAAAGTAAGGAGGCCAATAAACAATACAACTATAATAAAAGCAGTACTGTACAATAAACTTCCGGCGCTGAAACTTCCCTGCTGAAAAAGCGCATAACGAAATGCTTCTACAATAGGTGTAAGCGGGTTCCATTGTATCCAGGACGCAAATTTATTGTGCTTTAAAAATGACAACGGGTAGGCTACCGGTGTGGCATACATGAGTAATTGCACCGCAAAGCCAAGTAGAATGTTGAGATCGCGGTACTTGGTAGTCATAGAGGAGATGATAATACCCAAACCCAGTCCCATGCCTGCCATCATCAGTACCAACACCGGGATCATCAAAAAAGAAATGGTTAAATGCACGTGTGATCCTTTGATTACATAAAAAACAAATACACCCATGAGTAACAAAAATTGTATCCCGAATTTCACGAGGTTGGACATTACCGTTGATAAAGGAATGACTAACCGTGGAAAATATACTTTTCCAAAAATGCCGGCATTGGCCACAAACGTATTAGAAGTGCTGGTAAGGCATGCCGAAAAATAATTCCAGATGGTAATGCCGCTCATGTAAAATAATACCTGCGGTACGCCATCCGTAGGGATATTTGCAATTTTTCCAAACACTACGAGGAACATCAACGTAGTAAATATGGGTTGTATAAAATGCCACAATGGACCCAGGATCGTTTGCTTGTATTGAGCAGTAAAATCACGTCGCACAAAGAGCCAGAGCAGGTCACGGTATTTCCAGACTTCCTTCAACTTCAGGTCGAAGAGATGAGCCTTTGGCTGAATGATCATGTCCCAGTGCTCGGAGGAGGTATCGGGTGCCAGGTTTGAGGTATCAGGTTTTAGGTATGAGGTTTGGGGTGTCAATTATTGAATTATTTGATTATTGAATTATTTCGTCGTTGTGAGGAACTTCGTCTTCACGTCATTGCCCCCGCTGGGACGTCATTGCACCTGCTGGAACGTCATTGCGGGAAAACTGTTATTAATGTTTGTTGTTTAAATGGATGATCAATGTTTTCGTGGCAATCTTTTCCAAAAATAATGAGATTGCTTCGTTCCTCGCAATGACGAACATAGAATGGCTTCTGATTCCTTAAACGTCATTGCCCCCGCTGAAACGTCATTGCGAGAAAACTGTTATTAATTTTTATTGTTTAAATGGAAGATCAATGTTTTCGTGGCAATCTTTTTCCAAAATAATGAGATTGCTTCGTTCCTCGCAATGACGGATAATACTAACTTCTAATTCATTAAATGAGATTGCTTCATTCCTGTTGGAACGCCATTGCACCTCCCGGGGCGTCATTGCGAGAAAACGGTAATTAATGTTTATTGTTTAAATGGATGATCAATGTTTTCGTGGCAATCTTTTTCCTAAGGATGAGATTGCTTCGTTCCTCGCAATGACGGACATAGAGTGTCTTCTAATTCACCAAACGAGATTCCCGGACCTTGAACCCCAACACATCTCTCCACTTCTCCTTATACACTGGAAAACTAAAATGTTCCATCAGCAATTTACGATTGGGTAAATATTGATCTTTATGTTCGATCATCCTGGTAATGGCGCAAGTAACTTCTTCAGAGCTTTCGGGATTTACCAACAATCCTAACCGGCCATCCAATAACGCATCTGCAGAGCCATCTTTATTACCTGCAATCACCGGTTTATTGTAATACATGGCTTCAATAAACACAATTCCAAAACCTTCTTTTTCGCTGGGCATAATATAAATATCAGCAAGATTAAAATGATCTGCCAGTTCTTCATCCGGAACAAAGCCACTGAATATTACCTGCTGCTGTAATCCGCCTTTTTCAATCATGGCATCCAATCTTTTCTTTTCTTCATTATCATATTTACCAATAATCAAATACTTTAAATTAGGATTGGTTGCTCTTAATTTTTGTAAACTTTCAATTACAATATCATATCCCTTATATCTTTCGCGTGATGCAAGTCGTGTGAGTGTCATCAATACCATATCTCCTCTTTGCAAATGATATTTTTTTAAAAGTTCGACATCCTTATCTTTTTTTACGGGTTCTTCCAAAAAAGGATCAAGGCAATTATTAATGACTTCTATCTTTTCTCCGGGAAACCCGTTGAGCGAAATTATCACTCCTTTTGTGTATTTGCTTACCGCAAGAATTTTATCACATTTAAAGAGCATCTTTTTCCTAAACCCTTTAAATGGTTTCCAGGCTTCAATGCCGTGGGCAATAAGTATCAGCCTGGTGCCGGGAGAAAATAATTTAATAAAATATCCTACCGGTAAAAGATTGGCGTGACTTAATATAACGGTATCATTCCGTGTACCCTGGTAAACACATTGACGTGTAAACCTGAGTCTTTTAATTCCAAACCCTTTAAATAGTTTTTCTGGAAAATATTTTTCATCCCTGTCACTTTGCTCATCGTACATAGAGCAAATACTAAGCTGATTACCGGATTCCCCACATAATTCATACAAGGCTTTCCCCGCTACTTTACAAACTTTTTCAATTCCGCCGGTAATAGAAAAAGTTCTTAATGTCAGGAATAATATCTTTTGAGTCTCTTTTTCTTTTGATAAATGATTGTCACTTAAAAATCCTTTTGATGAGAACACCATTTTATCTCCGGCTCCATTCCATTTCGCCGTTTCTTTTAAAGCACCGGCAGAGGAAACATTCCTGTTTTTAATAAGAACCAATGACAGGAACTGCGACCAATGCATGTTTCCGGAAACAAATCGTTTGTAATTGCTATCGCCCGGATCAATCAAACTTTTTATAAAATCATCATTTGTCAGCCATTTTTTAAAAGGGAAACCAAATCCCATTTTGGGCCTGTTCCAGGTTGGTTCCGGCAAAATATCTTTAAAAGAATCAATAAGAAGTTGTTTGGGAAGGGCGCCTTCTGATTTTACCGGCGAACTTATCTGCATAGATAGATCCACAAATTCCTTGTCCAAAAAAGGCACTCTTATTTCAATTCCATGTGCCATGCTCATCACATCTACATCGCGCAGCAACTGGTTTTGCATAAAGAGATTTAATTCTATCCAGCTCGCCTGGTTAAACAGGCTTAGGTTATTTATTTTTTCAGTTTGTGGTTGTTCATTTAATATGTTCCACACCTGCTCTTCGGGCATATTCAGCTGGCTGGCAATTTCATAAGGAATAAACTGACCACGCAAAAAAAGGTATTTTCCAGGCGCGCCTTGCAGGCTTAAATACCCTAAGCGCCTCAATCTTTTGAGGCCGGTATATTTCCCCGATTTTAATAATTGCTGTGGTAAATTTTCTAAAAGATTTACTTTTTGCATCCTTTTGAAAGAAGGATATCCTCCATAAAGCTCATCTCCTCCAATACCCGACAGCACTGCTTTAAGGCCATTTTCTTTCGCACATTTACTGATGAACCATGTGTTGATACCATCACAGCTTGGCTGATCCATGGCATTAAAAATACCCTGCAGGTTTTCATGAAATTCTTCTTCTTTTAACAGGTGCTGGTTTCGTTCGCATCTTAATTTTTGTAATAAAAGATCCTGGTATTTTTTTTCAGAAAATTCTGCTTCTTCAAAATATAATGAAAGTGTGTTTAATTTAGTTTGTTTGTCGCCGCCGGCAAGAAGGGCAACAATGCCAGAGTCTAATCCACCACTAAGGAAAACCCCGATAGGAGCATCGGCTATGAGGTGGCGTTGCACCGATTTTTGCAGACTATCTTTTAAAAGATGAATCGCTTCTCCCCTCTTGAAAATTCTTTCTTCAAAATGAAATCGTTTAAATACCCGGGTCTCATATTTTTCTTTTTGCAGGTCATAACATAAAAAGGTTCCTTTTTGCAATGGGCGCACTTGTTTTAAAACCGTTACCGGCTCCGGAAGATGCCCGTAAGCCATCAGGTAAACCGGCCACAGCTCATTTTCTTCCTGTAAATATGGGATTGGTTTAAATCCTCTTATCTCTGATGCAAAGGCGAGGCCTTCTTTTGTGATAGCATAATAGAGAGGTTTGATGCCGGAAGAATCCCTTACGAGGTACATTTTTTTATTCAAATTATCCCAGAGTGCAAAAGCAAACATGCCATTCAGCTTGTTGAATGAATCGGTACCCCAGGCTGCAAAAGCCGCTAATATCACTTCGGTATCACTTTCAGTTTTGAAAGCAAATCCAATACTTTTCAATTCTGATTTTAATTCACGATAATTGTAGATCTCTCCATTGAAGCTGATCTCATAACTGCCCTCACCATAGCTCATAGGTTGATGGCCACTATCCGAGAGATCAATCAAAGACAGGCGGCGATGACCTAATACAAGGTGATGTTGTTCAGATGCAAAAATTCCTTCATCATCCGGACCTCCATGTTGCAGGATACAGCACATTTCCTTTACCATCAATTTCAGATCAGTTGTTGGGAGGAAAGGATTTATTATGCCGGAGATTCTACACAAGGGTTTGTAGTTCTTAGTTCTTAGTTCTTAGTTTTTAGTTCGTAGTTTGTAGTTTGTGACAGCAGTTGTTAGTGACGCCGCCATGGTTCGTGTCCTCACGAACCACATTGCGATTTTATTTGGACTGAAATTGAATCAAAACAGAGGTTCGTGAGACACAAACCTTAGC
>JGI20206J14855_1000341_pt1 | contig 16858 bp, 9 predicted proteins | sample NGESurdeep092012_6_FD_14855 | JGI IMG/M metagenome (IMG submission 14855) | reverse complement strand
GCCTGCGGACCAGCCGCCAGGGAAGCCGCTCTGAATATCTACCGGAACAGCGCCTCGAGCCCTTAAGTAGGCTAGTGTTTGTCGGCCAACGGCTTGCTAAATTACGATCGAAGTGGTATAAATTTGATTAAGAAAGAGGCTATATAGTATGACACTTCCCGATAGGGGGTTTGCCGGGGAGGCGGCTGAACCCGCCTTTGATCTAACGCCGGACCCCAGTCTTAACCCTGACGATAGCAATAGAGAGCGGGTGATTCTGTATCATTTGCAGCATACAAAGGACCTAGAAGTCACCGGACCGGACGCCCAATCAGTCATGCGCCGGGAACTGGACATAGACCATCTGTCCTGGCAGCGCGTTAGGGCAGACTTAGGCGCACGGGGCGTACTGCGCCAGGCCCGAGGGCATAGGACGAGCTTGGACCTGAAACATCTTTTAGGGGCGGCCGATCGGCCGTTCGTAACGCCGCGTTTACTGGGGGCAGTCGAAGAGCGCCAGCCGGGCTTTAACGAAGAAACCAACCAGCTCAGGGCTTTACGCCAAAAGCCGGCCGAGGTAGAACCGCCCAGGCCGACAGGTCGTCCAGCACCTGCGCGGCAGCCTGCCAAACCGCCGGCCCGCCATGCACCCGCGCCCGCCAAAGCCGACACGCCAGCCGCCTATAGCGACGCCGAAAGACAAAGGGCCCGGGACATCGTAGGGCTGTACCGCAAGTTAAGCCGTATTGCCGAGGTGCCGCTTCCGGCTGACGCCATCCATCGCTTGATTGAGCCACTGGACCGCTGGGAATACACGACCGAGGGGGTCAATCCGCAGGTCCACTATTTGACCAGGCAAGCTTTGGGTTCGTCGGTGAAGTTGAAACTGTCCGAGCCGTCGACGCCGGTAAGGAGCGTTCACAAGGATAAAGAGAGTATAGCGATCAGGGTCGAGGGCGAACCCCTAAGGGGCAGGGACTTAATGACGCTTCTAAAGATTGAAAGCCAGTATCCCCGCCATCTAGTCAGGCAAGAAATGGAAGACCGCCAAACCGCCCGCCCGCCGCGCAACGAAACCGCCGACGAATTTCGCGAGACCAAGGACGTTTACCTCCAAGACGGCGACGTACTCACGGATAGGCAAACCGTCGTACTTGGCAACATGGCCCGCCATAATTCCCAAGGCCAGCTAGTAGATGCTTTGGAAACTACTCCCGCCGCGCTTAATGAAGTGCTGCGACCGCTGCGCGCCCGAGCCGGTATAGAATACAACCCCGGCAACCCCGATTCTTATATCCAGTTAACGCTGATAGCCCTAGCTTTGAAAGTCGCCGACGTTGATCATTTGCCAAAAGCGTCCAAACGCGAAATCGACAACCTAAAAGAAGCCGACCTGGAACTGCTATCCAAGTACTACAGTTTTGATCCGGCCGAACGGGCAGCCGTGCGCGAAGGCAAAAGCGACACTTCCATATCGCTAATGTGGTCCAGGTTGTACAGGAGGATAGGCATAGGCGGCCGGGATAGCCGGCACCAAGCCATGCTTTACGCCGTCAGGAACGATATTTTACAGCTTCCGGACGCCTCGGCGATTAAAGAAATGCTAGGCTAGGGCCGATGACCGAAACCGCTCCCATGTAATTTAGGACAGAAATAGTTCCGGGCAGCTCCGGTTTATCATAGAATGGAGCTATGGAAGAAGAAAAACCCGCCGGACCTGAAGCCGCGGGCGATACGCTAGTTCATAAGAAGACCCTTACGCCTAGCCGGGAAGCGGTCGAGCAGGTTCAAAAAATGCGATCTGAGTCCGATGACCTGCGAGCCGAAAAGGACACTTCCAAATACGGCACGCCCGCCAAACCGGACGTTGACTACTCGCCGCCCAAGCCCGAAGCCAATAAAACTCAAGAACCCGAAAGCCCCAAATCGCCCAACCCCATATCGGTCCATGTGAAAGCGGTCCTGTTCTATGCTATCTACTCCTTAGCCGCCAACATATTCGGGTTAATCCAGGGCTTGGTGCTATTGCGTGAAACGAATTCCAGACAGCCGCAGCGGCTCGTCCAATTCGGTTTGCTGGTCTCGGTAGTTTGGATATTAATGGACGTCTACCTACTTTTTGGCCGGGACAAATGGAGCATCATCCGTATCCTGAGAGTTAACGCCTACTTGGCTGCGCTCTGGATCGTACTATATCTTATCGGCTTGGTGCTTGTAGGCCGGCTCGAAATTATAGGCATTGTCCTGGAAATCATTATGCTGCTCTTCTTAAGGGACGTCATGTACCGGGTAGGGCAGGAATAATTAACATGACGCTTCGTCTTATGTCGGCCTTCCGACAGGCTGACAAAAGTCGGCTTCTTCATCAGTTACGACAACCCGCCGAAAGCCTGGTCGATTATGAAACGCGCGTCAAGTTCGGCCGCTAGCAGCTTATAACTAGGCGTTGATTGTTACGGTCGTACCGATGCGCGACCAGTTATAGAGCCAGGCCATGGCCGCCAGCGGTAAATGTACGCAACCGTGCGAACCCTGGGTCGGATATTCCGGACCGCCAAAGGGGAAAGTCTGCCAGGCGGCGTCATGGAAGCCGTAATCCGAGTAGAACGGCATCCAATAATTAACGAAATCATTCCAGGTCGGTCCGATTAAATGGGTATCGGTCTCTTTGGCGTAAATATGCCAGGTGCCGGTCGGCGTGATATCGCCGATCGCGTAGGCGCCGGTCGTGACGGCCGAGTCATAGACCTGTTCCGGACCTTGGCAGGCCCATAGGTGCTGCTGCGTGATATTGACCAGGATAAGCTGGCTCTTGGTATTGGTCGAACAGACCGTCGGCGGGACGGCCGTTAGGGCGAACGTTACCGGCGCCGCTTTTTGGAGGGCGGCCGTCGTGGCGGCTACCGCGGCGCTGATGTTTTGAACCTGAATATTGTTCGCCGCCCCAACCTGGGTTATGTAAGCTTGGATTCGGACGGGCTGGGGAACATATTTATTGTTCACCAGGGCATACCAGCCGGCGATGGTGGCGGCCGACGGCCGGACGGTTTTGCCATTGTAGGTGTAGCTTAGGGCGACGGCTTGCTGGGCCTGAAGCTGCTGCAATGTCGGCTGCAGGCTGGCGTTAGTAACGGCCGGCAGGGTCGTGCTGAAAGGCAGGTCGACCGCTGTTTTGCCGTCTCTGATGGCCCGGGTAATAGCCGCCGCGGCCCGGGCGCTGTCGAGCTGGTAGCCGTTGGCGGCTGAGGCCAGCTGGAACTGGCTGTTTTGGATGGTTATGCTGGCGTCGACCGGGTCGTTTTGGTCGGTTGAGGCTATGGCTGACAATTTTTTCGCCAGCGCGGTTCGGTCGACTGCCAGGGAGACTGGTAATTTGTGCGCGGTGAACAGGTTGGCTATGGGCAGCCAGTTTTTGTGCTTGGCAGCGGTTTCGATATCGGCCTTATTGACGGCTATGCCCAATTGGGCGGGCGCTATGGCGGAGCTTTGGCCGTGCTGTTTCAGTGAGATCGACTTGGGCAAAAGGGGCAGGGCGGCTAGCTTCTTGGCTATGGCGCCGTAGTTCGTCGCGCCGATTGAGAAATTCGCCACGCGGGTATTTGGGTAAGTGCGGTTCATGAAAATACCGTAAACCGCCAGGTTTAAGACAATAAAACCTAATAGCAAGCCGCCAGCGATGATGGCTGGCCGCCGGAGGGCGCGGCGGTTCAGGTAGGCTTTTAGTTTGAACTTCATTCGGGGTAATTTGGGACGCTTTATACATTTATGATAACAGATTAGCTTGTGGCTCGCACCGGTGGCGTAGTATGCTTAGACCGAACGCTAAAAATAAACAAACCAATATGCCGCCAGAAGAGTCACAGACCGAAACGTCAATCAGGCAGGATTTCGCCGAGCTTGAGGCGCGTTACGCCAAGATCGTGCGCCAGCCGGCCAGCTCCGGTTTTACGGAGAGAGTAAAGGCCCGGGCGGCTAAGCTGTGGCAGCCGGTTTGGCGGCGGCGGGAGACGATTGCCCTGGTCGTTGGCAGTCCGCTGGCGCTGGTCGTATTTATCCTTGTCGTCTATATGCTGTTTGTGCCGCAATCTATACGCTACGCGTTCGCCGACCGGCAGAACTGCGTCGTTAGTCCGGCGGTCTTCCCGTCGGTGTTCAAGACCGACTCCGGCGGGACTTTCAAGCTCAGCCGCGAACCGGCGGTGTCTATCGGCCACACGGCGCTCTTCTCCTATCGGCTGTGCGCGACGCCCAGCCGCGGGCCGCTGGCTTCGACTAAGTACGCCAGCCGCCAATGGGTGTCCCTGGCCGGTTGGCATCTCGGCAAATCGATCAAAGTCGTGACCGGCGGCTACCCGGTGGCCTTCGCCGGCAGCCTGGGTACCAAGGCCATACCGCTGCAGAAGCCGCTGACATTTAAACTCAGTCTGTCGGACGCCACTTTTAATTACGAGGTTGCCGCCAACGGCCAGACCAGCCCCTGTATCAAGCAAAAAACCGAGTTAAGCTGCGACCTCGCGCCGCTGAAACTGGGCTATGCCGCGAATTACCAGGCTTCGCTGGTGCGGGTCTTCCACGGGCAGCCGGCCGGGACGGTGCTGTCCAAGAATGTCCAGACGATCACGGCGACGGCCATCAGCCAGACGTCGATTAACGCCGGCACGACGGTTTATACCCAGCCGCAGCAGATTACTATCAGCGCCGACAAGACCATCACGCAACTGGGGACCGTCAGCCTGACTACCAAGAATGCCAGCGGCGGCGTGACAAACATCCCGATTACCACTTCGTTTAAGGGCCAAACCGTCACCGTCAATATCACCAGCCCTTTGCCGCGCAAAACGGCGCTTGATTTGCACATTAGCGACCTGACGGCCAGCGATGACAGCAGCTTGGAGCAGCCTTATGACTTGGCTTTCACGACCTCCGGCGGACCGAAAGTTAACGGTGATAATATTCCGTCGTACGGGTTGGCGTCGGGCCAGACGATGGTGGTTTCTTTTGACCAGCCGTTGAATGCCGGGCAGGACCCTAACCAGTTCGCCAGCTTGTTGGTTAACGGCGCCAAACAGCCGGCGACGATTAGCCTGAGCGGGCAGCAGCTTATCATTAAACCGGCCAATGGCTTTCCGGTCTGCGCCAGCGTCAGCGTCCAAATATCCGGCGCCGCCCAAAACGCTTATCAGGTGGCCGGCGATTCGGCCTGGACCTATACTTCGAGATCGCACTGCTATACGACTTATAGCATCGGTACTTCGGTCAAGGGCCGCCCGATTACGGCCTACCAGTTCGGCAGCGGCCCCAGCCTGGTGCTCTACATTGCCGCCATGGAAGGCAACGAGCAGAACTCAGCCGAACTGCTGCAGCAGTGGATTCCTAATATTGACGCCAATCCCGGCAAAATTCCGGCCGGCCGCACGCTGGTCATCATCCCGCAGATTAACCCCGACGGTTTCGCCGCCGATACCAGGCTGAATGCCGCCAGCATTGACCTCAACCGCAATTTCCCGGCCAGTAATTGGCAGACCCAGGTTACGGAGCCCTTGGCTAACACGGTAGTGACGGATGACGGCGGGCCGTCGCCGCTGTCGGCGCCAGAATCAAAGGCTCTGGCGGACTTCTATGCGGCGAGCCGCCCCCGTTTGACGCTGACCATGCACTCGCACGGCGGCATCGTCGAGGCTAATGACGCCGGCGATTCGATCGCCCAAGGGCAGAAGTACGCTTTGCTGGCCAGTTATAAGGCGATCCCGACGTCCGCTATCGGAAACTTCTTTAACTACTCGACGACCGGGGCGTTCGAGGACTGGGCCAACGACAAGCTGGGCCTGCCGGTGCTGGAAGTCGAGCTGCAAAGCCCGACGGCTCCGGAGTATTCACGCAATCTATCGGCGCTGTGGGCCATGGCGCAGGTCTCGCCTTAAAGGCGCGGCCGCCCGAAAATAAAATGCCGTCTTCGGTTGCAAATACGCTGCCTTAGGCGCAATATATTAGCAGTTGAGGCAGGCAGGCCTAAAATGAAAACGACAAATATAAAACGACTATCGATAGTAGCGCTGACCGTTTTACTGAGTCTCAGCTCAGTCTTGATGCCGCTGAAGGCCGGCGCCACCGGCGGCAGCGGAGCCGGTACGCAATCGACAGCCACCACTTTGGCGGCCATCGGCGCGATCGGCTCGGCGACTACGCTGAGCGACCTGAATACGGCCGTCCAGGCTTTCCTGAACCAGTACAGCCTGACTTATTCGACGGCCGCCGTGCCGGATACGGCGGTGTTTTCGACTACCGCGCTGAGTGACAGTGATTTCTCGCAAGCCCAATCGTTTGATATCGAACTGGTGCAGGAATGGTCCAAATACACGCCGACCTGGGTCGCGGCCAGCCATTTGCAGACGATTTATGCCGTGACCAACCTGCACGTCTTACCGCTGTCGCTGGCTTCGTCGAAACGCTGCGCCAGCTACGGCCAGGGTAGCGACCTGTTCATGCTTTACGACGTCGACTGCTCGGGCAACGAAAGCTACATGAGGGAGACCATCAACCACGAGTATGCCCACTTCTTGCTGGAGCAGGAGAATGGCGGCGTCCAGCCGGTTTTCGACGAGTCGGCCTGGAACGGCGACAATCCGGGCGGCTTCACTTATGGCAACGGCGGCGCTTCGTGCTACGGCGTGCCTAACCCGTGCTTAGTCGGCGAGCATGTCGTGACCGGGTTCGTCACCGGCTACGCCACGGCTTCGATCTACGAGGACCAGGCCGAAACTTACGCCTACCTATTCGCCACGGCTAATTACCAGGATCTCAACACCTGGATACCGGCTGACACCGCTTTGAACGCCAAAGTTAGCCTCTGGAAATCGTACATAACCTCTATAGATCCGACGATGGACGACAGCTACTTCACGGCCATCCAGGCTTACGCGGCGGCCAATTATAGCTCCGAGGAAGCCAGCATTTCCAACATCGCCCCGCCTTTTGCCGGTCCCGGTACCGAATATACCAACCCGGACGGCGACGGCGGCCTGATCTGGGACATACCGTCAGGCACGACCAGCGCCACCGCCATAGGCATAGGCCTGTTCGGCAAAATTAATGTCGGCCCGACCCAGACGTTGATCCTGGACGGCACGATTACCGGCGGCAATGACTCCGGTATCGACGTCGGCGAAAACGCTACTTTGAAGGGCAGCGGCACGGCTGAACAGTTCATAAAGATAGAGGACGGCGGCATCTTGTCGCCTGGCCACAGCCCCGGCTGCCTGACGACCAACAACCTTATCGTCAACGGAACTTACCAGGCCGAGATCGGTGGCACCCAGGCGTGCACCGGCTATGACCAAATGGAAGTTACCGGCGGCTCTAGCGGCTCGATCGTAGCCGTCACCACCCCAGTTGACGTGACCGGCGGCAGGCTCGACACCAGCATCGTCAATAGTTTCGTGCCGGCTGTCGGTAACACCTTCACGATCATCAATAACGAATCTAGCAGCCCGGTTACCGGTACTTTCGCCGGCTTGCCCGAGGGCGCGACGTTCACCAGTCAGGGCGTGACTTACAGCATTAGCTACAAGGGCGGGGACGGCAACGACGTCGTCCTGACGGTCACCAACGTCAACGGCGCGGCCCTGGCGGCGGCCACCGGCAAAGCCCCGGGCACGCCTAACACCGGCCTCACAGCTGCCGCTAGCCACCCGGTCGCGACGCTAATGGCTTCGATTGTCGCCGCTGCCACGCTCTTATTTATCGGCCGCCGGTTGAAAACTGAGAGGGAAGCCGTTTGAAAATGCGTATTTTCAAAGCCATCCGCAAAATCGTCATCAGCTTCGTCGTGCTGGCGGTGCTTTTCGTGGGCGCTGGCGTGGTTTATGTTTTAATCGCGGACAGCAAAGCTACGCCGCTGGCCGCCCCCAAAAAAGTCGTGCAGCAGCAAGCGCCCACGTTGCCCAAACCGGTAGCGCCAGCCGCTAACTCGCCGGAGGGCGCGTCAATCGAATCGCCGCCAATGCCGGTCACGCCCGGCTCGAACGACTCCATAATTGCCATGACTAATGCCGGCTCGAAATGCTCGATCTCGGTTATCTATAACGGCGTGCAGAGCACTGATTCGGGCTTGGCGCCCAAAACCGCGGACGCTTATGGTAATGTCACCTGGACGTGGACGGTCGGCAGTTCGGTACCGGTTGGCAACTGGCCGATTAACGTGACTTGTGTCTATAACGGCCGGTCGGGCGTGGTGGCTAGCAGTGTGCAGGTCAACAAATAAGCCGGCTAGAGTTTAAGCCGTGCCGGCTTATTGCTACTGGATTACGGTACCGCCCTTGATTGTGGTACCGCCTTGTATCCTGACGTCTTGCGGGGCCGTAGTGAAGCTGTAGGTGGACGAAAACGCGCTGAAAGTGTTGCTGCCGCCGGGGTCTATGGCTTCGGCTTGGAGATAGTAGGTGGTGTTGGGCGCGAACACTCCCGGGCTCACAGCATATTGTCCCATCGTGGAGTTAGCTTCGACCGGACTGGTGACATAACCGCTGCCGCCATCGGCGTCCTGTTGGATCCAGCCGCTTTGGCTGGCGGTTTGGTCGAAACTGCCGCCGCCGGACGGGCAGGGCCAGGAGTTAGTGGGACACCACTGGATGACGTATTGCACGTAATTCGAGAATAGATCTGANGCNCGCAGTTGAATAATCGGGGAATCGGCGATACCGGTGCTGCCATTAGTNGGATAGTGTATGGTTGGCGCTTGCGGCGACTGGGAAAANGCCTCCATGGCCGGGTAAGTGCAGGTAGCGGCNACACTGCCNTTAATCATGCAATTCGTGTCTTCGGTACCGCTGGTGTTCAAGATTTGTTCGCGCAGGATGGCGTTCAGGTTCGCCGTGCCGCCGCCCGAAACGCCCGGCCCGAAGTCATAGCCTCGGAAATAGTACGTCGTACCNAGGGTGGCGCCGTTGTTTTGGAGCGTATAATCATACTCTTGCGTGCTGCCGCCGGGTTGCTGGTCGCCGGTAACGCTAGCCGTGCCGTTCGTAACTTCGTAGCCGGCAGTGTCCGAGCCGGTCAGGACCGTTGAGGCTACCGTCGCGTTATCGGCCGGCGTGCCTGTCCCGCCGGCGGAGTAGCGCCAGATAGAGCCACTGCCTTGGGCNCCGACATCGGTCCAGACACAACTGGTGGCGTCGGGACAGCCCGTGCCTGACGAATATTGCAGNTTTTTGCGGGTATCGCCNTCGCTGTTNCCGCCNAGCTCGGCGTAATTCATCCTCAGCCGGACTATCTGGTTNGGCGTGACCAGCGGCGTAACGTCCTCGTTGGCTATCGGCACGTTCGGNGTGGCATCGGTGTAATCGCTGAAGACTTGCCAGTTGAGCGACCAGGCCGCGTACGGCTTGTAGGCGTATTGATAAGCCTTTTGGATATATGTCTGGTTGAGGGCCCTAGTGGTGGTCTCGTTGATAAGGTTGGTCGTCAGGTTGGTCGTAATCAACGCTCCCCAAGCCGCGCCGCTATAAGTCCTGGCGCGCAACCTGCCATCGCGGTCGTTCTGCATCATATTCATGATGTCGGAGTTCGGCGAAGCTGCTAGTTCGTTGCCGACGATAATGTCAAGCGAGTTGGTTCCAAGCGCCGTCCACGCTGTCAGGCCGCCGCCTTGCGTCCAGGTGGCGACGTCGGGCTGCTGGGTATTGCTATTGGCCGAGGCACTGAAGAAAGCCTGCGGCGTCGCGGTACCGGTCACGACATGGACTTTTTCCCACGCCGTACTGACGTTTTGGCCGGCATCTTGGGCCATCGTCAAGTTCGTATAGGCTGTCCAGCCGGCTGTCGAACCGTTGGTTTTCCAGATATAGGGCGTGGCGGTTGCGGTAGACCCCACTGTTCCTGTCGAACCGAAAGCCACGATCATGCTTATCCGGTTGCTTTGCGGATCGGACGCCACCCTGATCCACTGGGCCGCCGAAGCCAAGGTGGCGATTGTCGAGGCGCCGCTCCAACCGCTGCCGGATGACGTGCGGTACGATAGGGCCGTGCCGTTGGCGTAGACCGCCATTTCGTTGCCGGAGCTATTTTCCCAGCCGACGTCAAAGGCTGGCGAGTCCACGCGGCCGCTGCCGGTGGTCGCGACCTGGGCGCCGCCGGTGGTGCTCAACACCTGGCTGTCCGCGGTGTTCCAGGATGTGCCGTTCCAGCTGATGACGAAACTATTGTTGTTAGTGTCCTGGACCGCGAGCAGCATATTATTGGTTCGGCCATCGGTGAACTGTTCTCCCTGGGGAACCAGCCTGACCCATTCCGGCGTACCGGTCAAAGTGGTCGTGCCGTCAGTCAGAGGTATATTGTTGACGCCGTTGGTCGGCGCGCAGTTGCTGACCGGCCCCCAGCTGCTGCCGTCGTAGATACAGTAATAGAGTTCGCCCGTAGTATTGCCGGCGTAGACGACCATGGCCCGGCCGGACTTCTGCTCGTAGGCGATATCGAAGGCCCGGGTGACCGTGTTGATGCCGACGATGGTAGGCGGCGACCATGACCACAGGCTGGAGGTAAGGTTTGAGCTGGCGTTGCACGCGCTGACGCAGCCAGCGACGTACAGGCGGCCATTATTGAGCTGGTAGCCGACGAGTTTCTCGTTCCTGGTCGGCGAAGCTTTGGTCACGACGAACTGGATGGCGCTAGCCGACGGCGCCGTGCCGGGCCGGAAGCTCCCGCCGAACGTGCCCGGCGAACCGAAAGAATAAGCGCTCACCCTGACCCGGCCGGTGCCGGTATCGCCCCACGCCACGTTGCCGTTGTTGCCCGAGAAGGTCGCCGAAGCCGATTTGAATAAGAAAAGTACCGAACCCAGCACGAAAAAAGCCAGCACAATAGCCAGCCACCTTAAACGGTATCCTCGGAAGTATTTAGCACGCAGTCTCATCTATATTGCAATCCATCATAAGCGTAACAAATTTGCCATGACTGGTAAACTCGCTTGTGCTAAGCCTGGGCCTGGGCTATGTTATTAAGTATGAGCAAAAAGGGGAGGCGCAGCACGTTCGACCGTTATGGCGTTGACCAGACGGCCGGTATCGTCGAGTCGGCGGCCGTTACCGAAACGCGGCCTAATCCAGTCGCCAGGTTATCAGTCGGTAAGCAGTTTAAAAAGGGGCTTCTGCCGGCAGCAATCGTAATTGTCGTAGTAGTGTTAACCGTCGTCGGTTACTTTTTATTCAAGCCGAGCCACAAGCCTAACCCCAGCACCGCCCTCGGCCAATCAATCGCCAAACTGGTATCGATCCCGGCCTACTATCCGCAAAACCTGCCCGCCGGCTACACATATAATAATGACGCCCGGACGATCAAAGCCAATGTCTTATATTTCTCGGTCACGGGGCCAGGCAGCCAGGCATTTTACGTTACCCAGCAGCCGGTACCGGCCAGTTTCGACTTCGTCGGCTTCGACAAAAAATTCCTGAACCCCGAAAACTTCAGCACCGACGCCGGCAGCTCCATCGCCGGCCCGGTCGGCGCCAACCTCATCGGCAGCATCCTGACCAACAAGAACACCTGGATAATCATCAACTCCCAAGGCACCAACTCCCTCACCGAACTCGAAACCGTCGTCCGCTCCCTCGAATACGCCCAATAATTAAAAAAATTTCATGAATCAAATAGATGATCGTGCTAGTATAATCATTATTAATAATTGAGAGGAGTGGAAATGCGTAAAGTTTTCAGATCTTTGGTTAAAAACGTTGGGCTACGTGGTATTACTGTTCTTGCTGCTGCTCTTGTTACTGCTTCGGGATTAACCACCGCCGTTGTTTTTGCTGACACTACGAGCGATAACGGTGATGTAACAACTAGCTGTGATTCTATCCCGGCATCTTCGTCTACTTCTTGTCATTTTGTCTTTACAAATAATGCTGGTGAACTGCTGAAAAGTGTAAGTTTTGAAATTTCAGATTATGGTGTTTTACCTGTTAGCACTAGCAACATTGAGCCGGTTGGCTGTAGCCGTTATCATGCTACATCAGGCGATAATGGCTTAGGCTGGTGTGTCATAGATAGCACGATTCCTGCTGGTAGTTCAGCTGAATTTGATGTTACCATTGATTCTGACAACGGTGCTAATGCGCCAATCTTGATACACGGCTGGTCCACTCAAGCCCAAAATCCAGATAGTGATGGTAACGACCAAGGCGATACCCTGTATTTGCCTATCGTTGTTCCTCCTGCTCCGGCTGTACCCACCAACTTAGTGGCTACTTCGCCAGCCCAAACACCAGTTTTGAATTGGGATCCTGTGTTGGGTGCTAACTCCTACAATATTTACCGAGACAGTAGTCCTACACCGATAAGTACAGGCATAACGGGAACTAGTTATACGGACAATGATGTTACTCCAGGCAGCCATATCTACTACGTCACGGCTGTAAATGCTGGAGGTGAAAGCGGCCAAAGCAATAGTGTCACGGTGCTTGTAGTAAGTTCGGCTCCGACGTTCACCAGTACTGCTTCTGACACCGAGTCATACGGTGTACCGTTCAGCTTTAACGTAACTACCACAGGCAATCCTACCCCAACTATTTCTAAGACCGGTGGCTTACCTCCAGGCGTAACGTTCACTAAAAACGGTGATGGCACGGCTACCATAGCTGGTACTCCGAGCGGATCTGCTAATGGCACATACGCTATAACAATTAAAGGCTCGAATGAATTTGGCACGGCAACTCAAGACTTTGTACTGACCATAAACCGAGCTCCGTCTATAACAACCATTCAAAATAAGAATATAGACGCCGGCAGCCCGTATTCATTAACAATTAAAACCAAGGGCTATAACTACCCGACAATTACAGAATCAGATACGCTGCCAAACGGCTTAATGTTAACCGACAACGGTGATGGCACGGCTACAATATCCGGCACTCCGGCTGTTGGTAGCGGTGGACAGTACCCGATAACAATAATGGCTAGCAACCAATTCGGTACGGACACCCAGACATTTAACATTAACGTTGATGAAGCACCGGTAATAACTAGCGCCGACAATACGTCAGTAGCCGTAGGAACGGCACTAAGCTTTCAGGTAACCAGCACGGGCTTTCCCGCACCTAACTACTCAATAACTGGGACTTTACCGGCGGGAGTAACTTTCCACACGGGAACCGGAATCTTGAGCGGTACGCCTAAGGCAGGAACGGCAGGTACTTACCCCGTGACAATTACTGCCACAAATAGCACGGGTGCAGTGAGCCAGAGCTTTACCTTGACTGTAACGTAGACGGTATCTGATTCAACAAAAATATTTGGATAGTACGGGCAACCTAGGACAACGTTACGCGTCCAGACGGGACTAACAGCGATAGTAACGGCAATCACTTGTCTCGGACATCTTACGCCCTAGATTTTAGCGGCCACCGGTTGTGGTAACTTCACCGGTCCATTGGTAGTAATCGGTGTAACAGTTTTGGCTAGCGGTAGTTCTGGTACCACATGCAATTGTAGGTGTTAATTTAGTCGTAGATCCAAAATCGATAGTGACTCCGGATACTTGGAAAAGCGAGCCGTTGATTAGGAAGTCTACGGCAGAAGTACCGGTTCCGGTGCTTATTACATGAATTGCAAGTTGAGTGAATGTGTTGGCAGTAATACTTGGCGTGGTGTTAGAGCTGTTACTACAGGTAGCTGTACCACCGCTGGCATAACAGAACTCCCAGTGGCTATTATTTGTGCCATCAGCCTCCCACCATACACCTGAACTTGGCCTCGTCGTCGAAGTCGTTCCTTGGCTGGTTAACCCAACCCTGTAAATTGTATTTGTAGTGGCGCCTACTGCACCTGCGGCTTTGACAGTATCACCGGCCGAAGCAATTATTTCTTGTCCACCTGCTTCCTGTAACACACAGGTATTACCTGTTGCAGCTCCACTCGGCGTATTTATAACACCAGGATGGTCATGAATAGGTGCTGGCGTGGTCGGATTATAGGCAATAGTGCCGCAGGTTCCAGTAGTTGCCCAACCAAGACTGCCAATGCTTCCTGACGTAGTTCCGCCGCTTAGGAAATCGTCTTCGAAGTCGTAGGAGCTCTGGATGTTATTGACAGCACAATCTTGCCAGTAGCCGTTAAGGCCGCAACGGAAGAGGTCGTCGTCGGCATCGTAGTACATGGCACCGTCTTCTTCGGTTGGCTCGGAGCCGGCTGTTACGGGTTGGTAGTTATCAAGCACCAGGACGACCGGGCTGGTGGCGTGGGCGGTGTTGCCTTGGCCAATGGAGACATCTACGTTGCTGGTGCTTAGCTCGGCTATGCCGGTAGAATCTTGTATGGTGACGTTGCCGGAGCTGGCTACGTCGAACACGCTTTGTCCCAGGCCGCTGAGCGCACCGGCGTGGACGTTGAACAAATCAGTTACGGCGCCGGCGTTGTCGCCTTGGATATTCAGCGTGCCATCAGTGGTGTTTAGCTTGATTTGCGGGGTAGTGGCGCCGCTGCCGGAAGCAACGTAGTTTTGCTGGAGAGAGAACGCCGTCAGGTTGATCAGGTCGTTCCAGGTCGGCGTGCTGCCTTGGCAGCCGCGGAGGGTGTTGGTGCTGGTGTTGTAGACGATGGAACCGGCCGTGCAGGTTCCGGGGTCGCCGGCGCTTTGGCCTAGTTTGACTACGCTGGAGCCGCTAACTTGAATTTGGCCGGAGCCGGATGTAAGGATCAAATAGTCAGCCGCGCCGGTACCGCTTTGTAAGGTTAACTTGCCGCTGGTTGTCTGCCATACCGAAGCGGCATTAGCCGTCATAGTTATGCTGGACCCGGAGCCGGCCAGGATGCTGATCGGTCCGCTGCCGCTGCCGACGGCCGTGGTGCCGCTATCAACCGAAATAGTACCGGTTGAGGTGCCGTCGTTGTAGGATAGGCTGATGTAGTGCTGGCTGGCGGTACCATCGAAGACTTTGAGCTGGTCACCGCTGGTGTCGACGGTTAAGACGCTGAGGGAGCTGCTGTTGCGGATGTTAAGGGCGGTAGCGGAGTTAGCGGCGTTCTGGATGATTACGCCGCCGATAGATCCCGTACCGATAGCACTGCCGGCCTGGAGCGTTATGTTGCCGCCATTGCTGTTGCCGCCACTGCCGTTACCGTTGCCGGCCGTGATACTGACAGCGCCGCCGTTGCCGCCCACACCGGTAGTGCTGCCGGCCGCCGCCGTTATGGCTACGCCGCCGCCGGCCGAACCAGCTGTTGCCGCCGCCGCGCCGCCTTGCACGCTAACCGAGCCGCCGGCCCCGACAGTCGTGCCGCCGGTTCCGGCTGTGCCACCCTTAAGCGTCAGGGCGCCACCGCTACCGCTGGTACCGCCAGTACTGGTGACCGCGCCGCCAGTGCCACCCTGGATAGTCACGGCGCCGCCAGTTCCCGCGACCGTAGCCGCCCCGCCGGCCCCGGTTTCGGCGCCGCCCGTACCGGCCGTGAAGCTGAAGCCGCCGCCTACGCCCCCGGCTGCCGCTGCCGCCGTGCTGGCCGTCGCGCCGCCATTGCCAGCCGTGAAGCTGAAAGCGCCGCCGACCCCGCCGGCATTTGCCCCGCTCGCGCCGCTGGTAGCGCCGCCGGCTCCGGTAGTTAACGAGATACCTGAACCGGCGCCCGCCGTTTGGCCGGTGATGCCGCTGCTGGCGCTGCCAGCCACGCCGGTAACAGAGAGAATAGTCGTAGCGTTAGTGCCGTTGCCGGCGACCGGACTCGGGGCGGTGCCTTGGATAACGACTTGGCCGTTGGTTCCGGTCGCGCCCGGCGCGCCGAGAGTAAGGTTGATATTACCGCCGGCCGCGCTGCCTTGTCCGGCTCCCGACGTAAAGGTCAGCGCTCCGCCGGCCGTGTTACCGGCCGTGCCGGCTCCGGCCGTCAGGTTTACGGCCCCGCCGCCACCGCCCGTAGTGCCGCCGGCCCCGGCCTGCAGCGACAAAGTACCGCCGGCTCCGCTCGTGCCGCCGCTGCCGCCCTGAACCGTGAAGTTGCCGCCAGCCCCCGCTGCGGTGCCGTTACCGGTAGTAACCGTGATAGCGCCGCCGTTAGCGGTGCCGCTGCCGCCGGTCCCGGCATTGCCGGCTGCCAGGCTTAACGCGCCGCCGGCTCCAGCCGTCCCGGTTCCGCTCGTGACATTGCCGCCGCCCCCGCCTTGCAGGGTGAAGGTACCGCCGGCCCCGCCGACATTAGCGCTAGTGGCCCCAGTGGCCGCGCCGCCGGCACCTGAGATTAAAGTTATAACCGAACCGGCCCCGGCGGTTTGGCTGGACGTACTGGAAGTAGCGCCGCCAGCCGCGCCCGCGACCGTGAACGCGGCATTGGCGGCCGTACCGTTGCCGCCGGCCGGTGCCGGTGCTGTACCGGCGACAGTTACCGAGCCCGTACCGGATTGGAGGGCGATGTTGCCGCTGGCGTTTTGGATACTGATAGCCGTGGCGCTAGCATTGCCGATGCTGACCTGGCCAGTGCTGGTACCGCCGTTGATGGTGGTATTGGAGTTAACGTTGTTGTTAATGGTAACGCCGCTGAAGCCTTGGACAATCGTCGTCCCCCCCGTAGCCGACCCCCCAGTACCAATAGTGACATTGGTAGTCCCAGCCACATTAGTGTTACCGATGCCAATAGTCTGGGTATTGCCGGTGTTAAGGGCAGTGGTGCCGATTTGGATAGTGTTACTGACGGCGTTGGCGCCGATGTTGAGCGTGCCGCTAGCCGCCGTCTGCAAGGCTAGGGTACCGACCGCCTGGACGGTCGTGTTACCAGCCGTCGCCCCCGTGAAGGCACCGATGGCCACGTTAGTCGTCCCGGCCGCCGTAGTATTACCGATGCCTATGGTCTGGGTGTTAAGGCTATTGGTAGAGGTAGTGCCAATTTGGATGTTATTGGTGAC
>JGI20206J14855_1000340_pt1 | contig 16868 bp, 13 predicted proteins | sample NGESurdeep092012_6_FD_14855 | JGI IMG/M metagenome (IMG submission 14855) | reverse complement strand
AGTATCAAAGCAGAGTTTATTCGTTTCAATTACGATATTGAAAAAGCAGCGAAAGCAGTTGAAGATAGTCCGTTACCAAATGATTATGCAGAAAGTTTGCGCAAAGGAATTTAAAAACGATAAAACATATTTATATGAAATCAACAAAAAAAGTTATACCGCAAAAAAAGCTAACACCGAAAGAACTTATGGAAAAGGAGTTAAAAGACCCTAATCATCATATTACCGATGAAGAGCTTAAAAATTTAAAAGTTGGAGCTGATGCAGATGAAGATATTGAAAAGAAAGAGCAGGGAAAATTGGATGAAATAAAAAGTGAAACAGGTAAAAAGCCACCTAATCCGTATTCTATTTTAGGTGAATAATCTTTATAAAACTAAATTTTAAAATCATGAATTTTCCGGAAGATTTAAAATATTCAAAAGAACATACATGGTTACGCATTAGCGATAACATAGGCACAATAGGCATTACAGAGTTTGCACAAAGTGAGTTAGGCGAAATTGTCTATCCTGATTTGCCAAACATTAGTAGCAGTTTTGAGCAAGACAAAGTATTTGGTTCAGTTGAAGCTATCAAAACAGTCAGCGATTTGTTTATGCCGGTTTCAGGCAAAGTAATTGAAACAAATAAAAAATTATTGCAAGAACCGACGCTTATAAACAGCGACCCATACGGCGAAGGTTGGATGATGAAAATTGAAATAACCAATCCAACAGAAAGTGACAAACTTTTAAACGCAGATGCTTACAAACAACTAACAGGCAATTAGACAAATGAAAAAATACATTGCCGAACTTATTGGAACTTTTGCATTGGTTTTTTGCGGCACTGGCGCAATAGTTATTGACCAGCAAACAAACGGACAAGTTGGGCATGTTGGCGTTGCTATTACATTTGGACTTATTGTTACTGCAATGATTTATGCTTTCGGCGACAAGTCGGGCGCACATATTAACCCTGCTGTTACAATTGCATTTTCATTGGCAAACCTTTTTCCAAAAAAAGAAATAGTTCCTTACATAATATCACAAATTATTGGTGCTTTCATAGCATCTGCTTTGTTGAAATTCTTGTTCCCAACCAACTTAAATTTAGGTGCGACAATCCCATCAGGTTCAAATTTGCAATCTTTCATTTTAGAAATTGTGCTGACATTTATTTTAATGCTTACCATTTTATTTACTTCGCAAGGTTCAAAGGAAACAGGAACATTGGCTGGACTTGCAATCGGCGGCGTTGTGTTATTAGAAGCCATGTTTGCAGGGCCTATTTGCGGAGCATCAATGAACCCTGCAAGAAGTTTATCACCATCAATTGTTTCAGGTAACATAACTACACTTTGGATCTATTTGACTGCACCGGTTTTGGGTGCGGCATTTGCAACATTTGTTTGGAAGTATATCAAATAGTATTTTCAAATTCTCAGTCTTTTTACGTTTTTTTCAACGACTTTATTTTTTGGTAATAACTTTTTTTCAATTTTTATTTCCGGTATTTGTTTTACTTCAGGAATCTTCTCATCTATCTCACTATGTTTCCTGATCTGGTTTTCCTGAATTTTAATAGAAATTTCCCGTTCCATTTTTGAAACATCTTTTTTAAACTTAGCCAGTTCAATTTCCTTTTCAAATGGTTTAACAATTAATTGCTGAAGCATTGGAATGTTTTGCTCCAATACCTGCAGATTCTTTTCATACTTTTCTTTTAAAGTATCTACTCTATCAATTGCATTTATGAAATACCTGGCAGCAGTCTTTGGGCTATCTATATTGATATGCCCCTGGTTCCATAAATATTTTATGCCGCTTTCTTTACTCCCTGCAAAGAGGATATTTTTATAGTGGTACTCAAACATTCCTTTATCATCGTATGTTTCCCGCTGCCTTCTAATAAATAAATCAAAGCCATAAAGGCTACCAATTTTCATCGTATCGCTTTCTTCATGCATCGGCTTCCATGTTGCAGAAAGTTGAATTAAATACTTTCCGATTATTTCAGGATCTGCTGAGTTAACATCATTAAATAAAACGGGATTGGCTTTTGTACCTTCTTTATCAAATTGCAATTGGCTTCTGTAAGAGGTTTGATCAATGGTTAGTTTATTGATTGTTTGCTGCGTACTTTCTTTATCTGCTTGCATACTTTCTAATTGGAATTTGGAACGAATCACTTCTTTATGATGGGCAACTTTAAGGCTTTCAAGAACTGCTATCTTCTTTTCCATTTTGGATTTTTCTAATAATGTTGTATCACCCGAAAGAATAGCGATGTACTCCGAAAAATTCATTCCGCTCTTTTCATCAATAGAGCCCTCATCAATTGTTCTTACATTCAGCTCACAATTTTTCAGCTGGCTGATAAATGTTTGCTTATTTTTTAGCAGGTTAAATTTGTAATTATCCAATGATTGTTCCACAGCATAAATGTAATTGTCCACCTTATTTCCGTAGGCTTCTTTCGCTAAAATATTTCCCTGTCTTGCACCCCGGCCATTTCGTTGCTCCAGTTCCGAAGGTTTCCATGGAATGTCCAAATGGTGCATTGCAATTACTTTCTTTTGAACATTAAGACCGGTTCCGGCTTTTTCAGTACTACCTAATAATATCCTTATTTCTCCACTATTCATTTTGCGAAACAGTTCTGGCTTTTGCCTATCCGTCCAGTCATGTATGAAAGTGATATGATTAGCAGGTATTGAAAAATCAGTTATCAACTTATTTTTCAATGCATCATAAATATTAAACGCATCCCGTTTGGGTGTACCAATATCACTGAAAATAATCTGCGTTCCTTTTTGCTCATTACTCAAGTGGTATATCTCAGAAACTTTTCTTGCACAAACATTCACTTTATGATTGGGATGGTCTTCGTAAATAAATGGGTTAATCAGCCGCATATCTGCCGCCATCTTTTTGGCATAATTGGTAGCAATCAGCATTCTGCCTTTATCTTCTTCCTTAGTCAGCGGAAGCCTGCCAATTAATTCGGCATCGCCGGTTTTAGCAAATGCCATTAGCTTCTTAGTAAACTCCTGTTGGTCTGGTGTAGGCGGGATATTTATCAATTGCTCATTCAATTCAGGTTTATCTAAATTAATATGCCTGGCAGTTTTATAATCGGTGATTTCATTATAAAACAAAGCAAGCTCAGGTACTTTAATAAAATGACGAAAACGTTCTTTAGCAATAATTTCATTGGTAACAGAAAATTCAAAGTCAACTGTCTTCCTTGCAAATACAGCAGCCCATGCATCGAAGTTTTCAATCTGCTGCCTTCTCATTTCATTAGGCCGAAGGTATTTAAACAGCAAATACATTTCAGTAAGGCTATTTGAGATAGGTGTGCCGGATAAAAATGTAACGCACAAATCGCTATCGAATTTTTCCTGCAAAGTCCTTACTGCAAAAAGCATGTTCAATGCTTTTTGGCTTCCCCCCATATTTCCCAACCCTGCAACCCTATCATGCCTGGTAGTGAAGGTAAGGTTCTTGAATTTGTGTGACTCATCTACAAACAAATGGTCAATGCCTAAATCTTTAAAGTTAATTCCTACATCCTTCTTTTCATCTATGTCTTTAAGTATACCCTGTAATTTTATACCTAAATTATTTTTCCTTATTTCCAACCCTTTTAACATACGCCGGGATATTTCTCCACCCATATCTTTCAGCGTATAAAGGTCTTTATCAACGTTGTCTAATTCTGCCTGGAATATCTCTCTTTGAATTTCCGGTGATTGAGGAATTTTGCCAAACTGGTCGTGTGTTAAGATGATACATTCCCAATTATTATTTTTTATTTCGTGGAATAATCTAAATCGTTTGGCTGGAGTAAAATCATTTTCTCCCGGAGCAAGTATTTTGGCATTCGGATAAGCCTTTCTATAGGTTTCGGCAATTTGATTTACATTGGCTTTTAATGCCAGGATCATTGGTTTATTGACTATGCCCAAGCGTTTCATTTCATGGGCAGCAACTACCATTGTCAAAGTCTTTCCTAAGCCTACCTCATGGTCAATTAATGCCCCTCTGTTTTGTATGATTCGCCATACTGAATTCTTCTGTGAACTATATAAATCTTCAATGCCTAATCTTTTTAAATCTAACTCCGGAAATTGCAAATGGCTTCCATCATATTCCCTCAATACATAACAATTAAAAGTATCATTGTAGAGTTTTTCCAAATGGTTTTTATCTTCAGTTGGCAACTCTTTTAGCCATTCGGTAAAATGATTGCGGATAGATTCAATTTTTTGATGTGCTAATTGAATGGCTTCGTTATCCGGAACTCTTATTTTCTTATCGCCTAAATCAATTTCATAAGTATAGAATGGTGTGGTATTTTCTAAAGCATATTCCATAATTGTATGGCCATAAGTTGTACTGCCACTCTTTGTGGTAACAGCATATTCCTGGTTGGTCTTGGCATTACTGCTTTCAATTTTTACTTTGAATGTATCCAATGATGGAAAATAATTTACTTCTGTATTCAATTCAAATAGGGATGTAGCAAAACGATTGTAGTAATCCTTCGGTATCCATCTTTCACCCAAATTAAAATCCAATAGTTCATAAGGAATTTTTTCAGGCTGTATTTTTTCCAATGATTCAAGGCTTCTTTGAAATTGAGCATTTTCCGGATGTTTTTCTAATGCATCTTTTGCACTACTCAATTTAATAATTACATTCCCGCTTAATAATTGGTCAGCAGTTTCCCATCTTTCATTTGCAGGGTTCACATAAATATGATTGCCTAATGCCTGTATTGCATCTGGTTCAGTAAATCCGGTAGCAGCGGCAATAAATTCCATATCTACAAAGCCTTTATCATTCAGGCTTCTTGCTAAAGCCTCCACTGGATTATCTGTATGAAATGATTTCTTCTTTTCAATAAGTGATTGTGTAAGTATATCAGCTTTTAGATAATGCTCACCATCCTTTCTTTCCAACGATGCTAATATGAGGAAACCAAATGCTTCATCTTTTAATATTCGTTGCCGGTTAGTAGTTGTGTTTAAAATACCATAACCTTTTACTAAAGCATTATAGGATTCATTGAGCTGTATTCTTACATCAGAATATTCTATATTTTCTTTCGCTTCTTTATCAGCAAGCAATAAATATTCATCTCTTACTGCTGTGTATTGTTGATAAAAGCCAACATCTTTCTTATCGAAAAGGCTTGGCAGGAAAACCGGTTTATCATTTTCACCAGCGATAAAAGAGACAAAACCAACCCGGCCATAGTGAACCAACAATGTTCCCTCTTTATGATAGGGGCTAAGATTTGTCAACTTTTCTAACTCTCCATCATTTTTATTAAATGGAATATGAAAGAATGAATCCCCTTCATTATGAAATTGATGATTGTACTCTTGTAATTTATTGGGTAAGCCATTTAGTTCGTTGTGAATAGCCGAAGCATTCATCCAGTTTGCAGGAAATTGTATTTCCTCTACATTGGAGTAGAGTTTATAAACATATTGTTTAAAGGCCAATGATTTAGCAGTAACTAAAACAAATGTCTCATGCTCCGGCTTGTCAGAAGTTTTTATAATATTGGCTATCCTGGCTGATTTCCTGTCAACAACAGTAGCATCCAATCTATTGATGTAAGCTGATGCGCGGCTTATGTTTGTTGCGGGGGAAGTATCAAATAGGCCCAATTGAACCACGCTGTTATCGGGTTTGTTTTCCGGCATGGGCAGGAAAGTGAATTGCTTGCCGTGACCAATACTTTCGTAGGCAACTTTTAATGTAAACGCTTCTTTGTTGAAGTGTTGGTTAATGCCATCGGTTATGGTTCCAGCTAACTTATCTCTAATGGCGTTTATATCACCATTCTGCCATACCTTTTGATGAACTTTTCCATATTGATTTTTACCAGCTTTTATTTCATCACCAAGGATAATTTCGGGATGCTGTTGAATGTATCGGTTGATGGAATACTTTCCATACTCATTCTCTACCTCAATTGTATTGGCTAATAATTCTTCACTTTCTGAAACGGAATGTTTGCTGTTATTCTTTTGCAGAATTAATAAATGACTGGGTGCTTCTGTATTGCCGGTATCCTTCATTAAATTGTCAGGCAACACATTCAGGCTGATAAAATCGGCATGATTAAAAACATACTCTCTTGCCTCTCTGTTTGATGGGCTGTTTAAAAAAGCATTGGTTGTTATAAATGCCAGCAAGCCGCCTTCTTTTATTTTATCTAATCCCTTTGCAAAAAAGTAATTGTGAATTTTACCGGTTAGTGATTCATTGGTGATAGCTTTATCAAAAACCCGAAAATTGCCGAAAGGAATATTGCTGACAATCAAATCGTATCTTCCATTTTCTACATCGGGTGTATCTTCAAAGCCTTTGACCTGCACAGAAACCGGTAATGGTATTGAACTGCCCAGAGCGGTCAATATCCGGCCTGTCAGTATATCTTTTTCAACGGCAGTTATGTTTTCTAAATAAGGAAAAGCAATAGCAGCTTCTGTTACAAAAACACCGGCACCACTGCTGGGTTCATACATCCTTTTTGGCTCAATGTCTTGTTCTTTTAAAACATTAAAAACGGTTTGGGGAACAATTGCAGGAGTATAAAAAGAAGTGAGAATACTGTTCTTTATCGAATCAATCGCCTGCTTATATTCTACTTCAATGAGATGTTGCTGTAATACTTGGTGAAGTTCAATAATGTCCGGGTATAGCCTTAAATCTTCGTTTGATACTTTTAATTTTATCCATTCTTCTTTTGGAACATTAGGATACAGTACTGCTTTTAATCCGCCAAAACCTGCATAACGCTTTAATGCTTCTACTTGTTCAGGTAAAAGTGATTTGCCTTGTTTCCATTCTAAGGCAATCTGAATGGCTGCAATATTATCCTTCAGCTTTTGTTGACTGTTGTACCCCATCTATCACACTTTCTTTCTCTCCTGCAACGGCTTCAAAATATTCTTTTAGAGTACCAACTATTGCATACCGAATGAATTGGTTGTCCTCGGTTTCTTCAGAAAAATTCAAATCTTCAAATACTGATTGGCATAGGCTAATCATATTTATTACTTCAAACTTTAATGTTCCGGATTCTTGTAGTTGATTATAAGTAGATTGAAATTCTTCTTGCAGGAGATTAGTTATATAATTAAACTTAGATGGTCGAAGGTTTTGAGTTAATACTTCCATGCACGCATCCTCAATAATGTATGCAGGCTTAACATTATCCATCTGTTTTATTAATGCACTTACGGTACTTATTTTATCCCTTAAGTATTCAGTAACCTTTCTGTCTTCTTCTAATTGAAACAATAAATCAGGGTTATTTTCTCTGATATATTCATAAAGTTTATTGATAAGTATTTTTTTCATTTTTACTGTTTTAAATTCTTACTTCGGAGGGGTTTTGGAAGGGCCTTTATACTCCGAAGAACGATTTGATAACGGTTGCTACGATTACCAGGAATACACAACTACCAAACCAGGCAGCAGCCACCTTACCCGTATCCTGATCGCCGCTATTCCATTTTTGATACACTTTTACTGCACCAATCAAACCCACAATTGCGCCTACAGCATACATTAAATTTGTGCCGGTTGCAAAGTAACTTCGCACTTGGGTATTAGCGGCATTAATACCCGCATTACCATCTTGTGCAAATGCACCATAAGTAATTAGTAATAAAAAAATTGTTGCTGCTAAAGCCAACAACTGCTTTGTGTTTGGGATCCTTTCTCTCACATTTTTCATAACGCACTTTATTTTTAAATGATAAAATTATTAAAAGAATGCTCCATTGTTCCATTCGATCGCACTTGTTTCTCCTGCACTTAGAACAATGAAGCATTAATTTTTTTCAAATCAATTCCATAACCTTACTAAGTCATTTTGTTGAAATAAGTTTGGGTATTTTAAATTGATTTCTTTTGCGACCATTTGAGTCAACTCATTCCTGCAATCAGCATTCTTTATGGCAGGATATCTTGAACAGATTGATTGGAGGGAATTAATAATTTGTTCCTTTGTTATTCTGACTTCATTAGCTTCCTGTAAAAAAACTACTACTTCATCATTGAATGATTGTACCACTGGAGAAATATCAATTTCAATTGATGGCTTAGGCTGGTAATCCTCATCATTTTCTGGCGAAACATATTTTTCCAAACCGGATAAGGATAAGGTATCAAGATCAGCATTATCTGCTTTCCTGATACCAATGGCAGCCAGGATTTCCCATTTGTAAAACTTGAATCCTAATACAACGTAATAAATGATGAGTAAGGAAATGATGGTATAAAAATACTGCCCCCAGGTAATTGCATTAAACATAGCGCTTATTTTTTCTTGTTCAAAAATCAGTTTTTCAATTAAGAATTCATGGTTAAATAAGCTGCAAAAACACTTCCAAATGCCAATAGTGAAAGGGTAAACGCGGTAGGACAACCCCGCTAAGTAAATTGTAAATGAAAGGAGTAGTAATGAAAAATTAATCGAATTCGATTTGAAGCAAATCTGATGGATTAACTTCTAAGCCCTCACTAATTGAAGAATGATGATAGTGATGATATTAATCTGTCCGGGAGTGTAAAATAAACTGTGTCAAAAAAAATTTTGATATTGACAGAATGGAGCCAGAAGCGAAGTTCTTGCTAAAAATGGCCGGGCTCAATGCCCGGCTATTTTTTAATAAAGATGTTGACATCATGTCGCCATTGCATCGTTCTTGCTGAACCAAAGTTATCATTTTTTCCCGTTTCATAAATTGAGTTTTAGCCTGTCTCCAAAAATGATGCTTAGCTGGGAAACGGTAATGCTCCAGTTGGCCAGTGGCATGGTCCACTTTTTTTCTATATTTTTTGTAGCCAGGTACATTAGTTTTAAAAGAGCCATATCAGAAGTAAAAGACCCTTTGGTCTTGGTTACTTTACGTATTTGGCGATGATACCCTTCAATAGTGTTGGTAGTATACACGAGCTTTCTGATGGCAGCCGGATATTTAAAATAGGTAGTGAGTTTTTCCCAATTACGTTTCCAGCTTTCAATGACAACCGGGTATTTTTTATTCCATTTTTCACTCAAGGCTTCCAGCTTTTCTTCCGCCTCGCTTTTATTTACAGCCTGGTATACGGGCTTGAGATCAGCCATAAATACTTTCTGATCTTTACTGGCTACATATTTTAAAGAATTGCGTATCTGATGAACAATACAACTTTGAACTTCTGTTTGCACAAACACGGTAGAAATAGCTTCTGCAAAGCCTTTCAGGTTATCAATGCAGGCTATCAGGATATCTTTAACGCCCCTGGTTTGTAAATCAGTCAGAACGCTTAACCAGAAATTAGCACCTTCACTTTCTGAAACATACATCCCTAAAATTTCTTTTCTTCCTTCAGTAGTTATACCCAGGATATTATAGACACAACGGCTTTGCACACGTCCTTCCTGTTTTACTTTATAATGCATTCCGTCAAGCCAAACAATGCAGTACGTATCTTCTAATGGCCGAACCTGCCATTCCTTTACCAGGGGTATTATTTTGTCTGTAATGGTTGATAAAGTACCCGCAGAAATATCGGTATCATACAGGTCTTTGATGTGAGCAGAGATATCTCTGAAACTCATGCCGTGGCCATACAAGCCAATGATTTTTGATTCCAGCGAATTAGCCAGGATGGTCTCTCTTTTCTTAACCAGTTCGGGTGAGAAATCACCGTTTCGGTCACGTGGTGTATCAAGTTCGATAGTTCCGGCACCTGTTTTTAGCGACTTTGTGTTGTAGCCATTTCTCCGGTTGCTTAACTCCGGATTTTCCTGATCCAGATGTTCTTCCAACTCTGCTTGAAGAGCAGCTTCTAAAAAGTCTTTTAGCAATGGCGCAAACGCTCCTCCTTTACTAAACAAATCCTTGCCCGAGCGAAATTGCTCCAGGGTCTTCTTTTTTAATGCTTCATAATCGAAGGCTTCTTTTTTGCTTTGCATGTTATAAACTGTGTTTTTAAAGTTCTTAATTCTTGTGAACTTTGACACAGTTTATTTTACAGCCTCATCTGTCCCTTTTCAATTTTAGAAATCTGGATATTGTTGATATCACAATCATAAGATAGATCCCGAAAGCTTGCTCCTTTTGCTTCCCGGAGTCTTTTAATATTTAAGCCCAACTTTTATTAAGGCTGCAATTTAGCAGCCTTTTTTATTACCTTTATGCTAATAATATTATGCGGAAAATAGCTTTTATTATACTATTGATTGGTGCGGTTGGCTCATTTGGCTTAGTACTAAACGCAGGTCGTCATTCACCTATTCTTTTACTTGTTCTTTTTGTAGGTTGGGTTCTCTCTCCCTACATTGCCCTGTTTTTGGTACACGTTGTTTCTAAACTCCGGCTAATTATTGCCCCTAAGTTGCTGTACTACCTGATGTTATTTGTTTCACTTGGTTCTTTGGCAAGTTATGGTATTACATTAATCCAACATAGAACTAAGCCCCCTACGGGTGTGTTTCTTAGTGTTCCTTTTTTATCATGGTTTCTAATAGTGATAGCTATTGTAATAACTGCATATAGAAAACGGAAACTATTAAAAAAAGTAGAAGTTTGAAAGTTTGTACCAACTCTTTATGATCCTTGTTCAAATTTTTAAAGGATTTCTTTAATCATTTTTGAAATGAAATATTTTGTTGAAAAAGATTCAATAGTCCGCGATATATGGGGCAAAAGTGATACGGTGCTTTTTATTTTTGCTGGTGCGGCGGCTGAATTTGCATTGAATAAAGCCGTTGACTGGCTTTACTTTACAGGCAGGCTTCCTACTGATCCGTTGAAAAGGTTATTTTCAACTGTGAGCTATGCAAGAAGAATCATTTTTGCCGAAAATGAATATGCATTAAAAACAATTGATTCCATTTATAACATCCATAAAGTGGTAGAACTTAATCGCGGAGAATCAATACCCGATTGGGCTTATCGTGATGTTCTTTACATGCTCATTCATTATTCAATCGCTTCTTACGAAGTATTGGAAAGGAAATTATCAATGCCGGAAAAAGAAGAAGTATATGATGTATTTTACAGGTTTGGAGCCAGGATGAAATTAAAATCTCTTTCAGCCAATTATTCAAACTGGTTAATTCAAAGAGAACTCGATATGGAAAACGATCTTGAAAAAAGTAAATACACTTTGGATTTGTTTAAGCAATACAAAAAGCATCTTGGGCCCATCCGTTATTTCGTTCTGATTGAAGGCCAGAAATTAATTATCCCTGAAAAAGTAAGGCAGCTATTGGGTTTTAGCAAAATATCAATGCTAACATTTATAATACCTTTTTATAAATTAAGCAGGCATATTAAATTAGATGTAGCAATTAAAAAACTATTATTGCCTGAAAAATATGAAAAGGAGATCAAAGAAATTGATATGAAGTAAAATGGCTTACATCAAAAGTGAGGCGCTACATTTTCCCGCACTGGCGCAGGCCTCCCAGCCTGTTGACTATTTGTTACTTTGGTTTTAAACTGGGTGCTACTTTTATACTTTTGGATAAGTAACAGGTAAGCAGAACCGGGCTGAATAATTGGAGACTATGGGGCTTGAGTTGAAAGGATTTTGCGTTTATAGTAGGGCGTTATATCACTATTCCAGCAAACAAACAAATAACAGCTTTTTGTATTTACCTTCAGCTTTAGTTTCTCAATTTGGCTTTTGTTCCGGTCGGCATTTTAAAAAATGGATGCATTATCAAGTGAAGAAAGGCAAGTTACAACCTGTCTAAAATATTAATCCATTTAAACAAGATATCCCTAACCGCTTTAATAGTAGCCTTATCCGACGCATGATATTTTGTTTCAAGGCTTCCAAATGAAATATCATCAGCTTGCAGGGTGGTAAATACTTTAGCTGCAACCCTAAGCATAGGTGCTACAGTCCGGTTTATAATTATTTTATCCACGACCAATAAACGTAATAGAACGGCCAGCTTGGCAACAGATAATGACGTATGAATTTTATCTTCATTTTCATTCAGTTTGTTCGTAACTTTTTCTGGTAGCTTAATATTCTCCAGAAATTTTACTTCCTCATCTATCCAGCCATTTACTTGATCTTTTAAAGAAGGCATGTTTGGATTATAACAGCAGTTTGGTTTAAAATGAAGTTGATTTATTTTTTTTTGCTCAAATCGCAAAGCAATTATCTTTTCCTGATTGTTCGGAAGTATCCCAGTTATTTCTTCCAGCCATTTATATTCATAAGTAATAAAATTATCTTCGTTATAATTGATGTAATACAAGGCTTCCTTAATACGTTGTGTTGATTGCATCACCTTTTGAGAAAGTAATTCATTTAATAACATTTTATGGTATGATAACCGGCTGTAGGTTATTACTGTTGATTCGGCTCCCAGAAAGAGTTGAATGCTATCTAATACCATATTGGTTAAAAAGGGATCAGTACTTTCCTGCTTAGAAACAGTATGTTTCAGTTGATTTAATTGTTTCTTTATATTTTCTTTAGCGATGCTGATATAAGGTTCAGGCACTTTTTCATTGTGGTCAAAGTAGTTGTTGAAAAAATCTTCTAAAAAATTAAGGGTACTTTTCAGATGTTGGCTGATGGTATGATACAGAATTAATTTATTTTCATTTAATGACCTCGTTTTAGTGTAAGCAAAAAGTTTATCTAAGATTCGGACTAGTAATGTTTGATTTACTCTTACGTATTGTTCTTTATCCATAACATTTGGTTTCTCAATCAAATCTTCTATCAGCATTGACCTAATTGTTTGCTGATCTTCTTCAGATTCATTTATCACCAATTGTACAGCTTTTGTGGTCCATAAATCATCATTATTATTTAATGGGTTCAGCTTTTCATTAAACATCGTATTCCATTTATCCAGAATCATGGAAGGGGAACTGGTATTTAATCCACTTCCCCTATTTACCCTCCACTGGCTGAAAAGAAGAGGCAGTTGTTTTGCTTCGATGCTATTCGTTTTCATAGACTTCCATTTTGTTAGGTATGTTAAACAAAGTTCAAGCCTTTATCCAGAAAAAATATAAGCAAAGGATACTATTTTTATAAGTAGAAATGAGTATTTATTATCAAATGCAGAATTTTAAGATTCTTCACAGCGGAATTTAAAGCAATATGGAGTTACTATTATTCAAGCTTATTTATAAGCTCAATTTTATTGGATACCTGTGTCTTCTCAAAGATATTTTGGGCATGTTTGGTTACCGTTCTTTCAGCAATAAAAAGGGATAAGCTAATGTCTCGATATTTTTGACCCTGGCATATTAATTTGGCAATATCTTTTTCTCTGGTTGTAAGATGGTACAATTCGCAATTTTGTTCAAATACCACGGTTGATGTATATCTTTTAGAAGTATTTTGATTTGAATTTACGATATTGAATGCCTTATTCCATATTGCCTTTTTTTGTTTTTCTGCATTCGATAATATAGAATCAATTTTTTGAAGTAATTCAGAAATCGAAAAAGGTTTAGGGACATAATCAATGGCACCTAATTTTAATCCCTTTAATTTGTCATTGAAGGCATTCTTTGAAGAAAGAAAAATAAATGGGATGTGGGAATAAGAGGAGCTCTGAGAAATGATTTTTGTCAAATCATAGCCATCCAACTTATCCATCATTATATCAGTAATAATTAAATCCGGTAATGTTTTTAGTTCCTTCAATTTTTTAAGTGCATCGTTTCCATTTAGGGCAACGTATGTATTATATTTTACACGTAGCTTTTTAAAAAGATAATTAAGCATGTTTATATTATCCTCAACAATAAGAATAGTTTGCTTATCCTCATCAAAAAATGCTTCCTCAATTTTTAATTCTTCTTTCGTGATTGCAATTATTTTGGGAACAAGCTTTGAAACAAAAGTTTCATTGGTAACTACTGCATATTGATTTAACGAAATCAACATTTCAGTTCCGGGAGCAATTTTAGGATTGCTGATTACTTTGATGTTTCCGTTTAAATCATCAATTACTTTTTTAACAATGGGAAGCCCAAGCCCCATCCCCTGGGTGTTATTTTTCGGATTCGTGATCTGGTAATAGGGTTCAAATATTTTTGCCTGAACATCAACAGGAATACCACTCCCATAATCTCTTACTGAAAATTTAAAAGTATCACAATTCTTTTGGAGTGTTACCTCAATGATACTATGACTATTTGAAAATTTGATACTATTCTCTATAAGGTTATTTATCATCCGGTTAATGGATAACGGGTCTGCCTGTATAAAAATATTATCTGTAATGGTGGACTTTATTTCAATACTGTTTCCAAACTGTTTAAACAATATGACACTGTCTTTTAGAATCTCACTAAAGTTGCAAACCAAATTATGATTATAAAAAGCAAACCCCTTATTGAATTTTTCTAAATCGAACAGGTTAACTATATCGGCAGATAATTTATCAAGATTTCTTTTTACTATATCCAATTCTTCAGATGGATTATTATTACTTATGTATTCTTCTAAATAATTATTGATAAGAGTAAGAGGTGTTTTTGTTTCATGTGCAAGATTTACAAAGGTGTTTGTTTTCTGCTCATTGATTATTTCCAGTTCTCTTGTTCTTTTATTTACCTCTTTTTGTAAGTTCGTATTCCAGTTTAATAATCGTAATTCAGAATCAATTAATTTTTGATGCTCTGTTCTCAATTGCTTTATTTGCCTGTTAACCTGAAGCGCCAATAATACCAAAAATCCCGGGTTAGTTATAGATGCTTCTATAGACTGGCTCAGGTTAAAATAACTGACAATGGGTAAGCCAATCCATGGTGTGATACTAAAAAAGAGAACGGTAACTTCTTCTTTAGATTCTTTGCTGCTGAAATTATTTCTGTATTTATATTTAATAGCTTTTAAAAGAGAATAAATAATCCATAACGCATATAGTACCGGAAGCACCAATAGATTTTTTGCAATCTCCAGGTTGTTTGTTACAGCATATACTAATACAAAAAGAAAATAGGGTAGTAGTAAACATAAAAAAACTCCCCTGTAAGCATGAAATTTCATCTTCTCTAGCCCGAAAGCCTGGTAAACATAATAGGGGAAAAAACAAGGCGTTATAAAACCTGTGCCGTATGCAATTGTTTCCTTGATAAAAACAGAGCCGGGTAAATTGGGATCGGGTAATAAGCCGCCGGTAACATTATATATTATCAATAAAGCAATTAAAATGATGTTTAAAGAAGTGGTTGTATCATCGGGCCTTGCCAGCTTATAAATTAGTAAGTAGAAAAAAATTACTATTTCTATGCTCACAAAAATAAATGTGATAATATGCATTTGAGTTCCCGGTATAAGCATATCACAGGTTTTATTTATTCTTTCTTCATAAAATACAAACGGTAACCAAGATCAAGTTCATTGTATATTCTAAATCCAAATTTCTCATACCAGGGAATGTTTTTTAAAGTTGAAGTTTCTAAGTAAACTGGTCTTTGTCTGGAACGTGCTTCCTCAATTACCTCCTTAATTAAGGAGCTTCCAATTCCTTTATTTTGTTGATCAGGATCTACGCCAATGAACCATAAATAATACATCAATTCCCCTGGTTGCAGTTTTTTTATTTTCGATTCACGATTCATTGCTTTCGAAATATTGAAGATACCGATACAGGATACAATCAAATTCATATCCAGCAAAATTGATTTAAGATTATTCTTTTTCTTATCAGGAAATAAAATCAATGCGCACCCGCTTTTATCCTCAGTTAACAAAACCTCTCCATATAAGTAACAAACATCAAATGAGTAGGCCATAAGTTTTCTTATTCGACGGTTTCTTTGCTTATCCTGTTTAACAATGTAATTCACACTTTGGTTATCATTGAAAGATTCTGCAAGAATGCTTATCACTCTATCTCTGTCTTTATTTGTAGCTTTTATCATATAGTCAAATTTAATTCGTACAAAAAGATATTCTGCTGTATAGTCTACTTACTTGTTAAATGCCACATCAATTGATAGATTCAATCCTCTGATACCATAATAATATCTCAAAAAAAATACCTGATATTATAAAAAAGATTTGCAAGGGGGATAAAAAGATTTGCAATCAGGATTTATTTGTAAAAAGAAACTTTTGAAAGGAAATATAAACTATATATTTTTCACGTATGAAGAGTATTTTAAATTACGGCCCTCGTAGTGAAAAAAATTGGATCAATAACAGTCTCAATTGATCGCCAATATGCTAATATTTATTTAATTCAGTATAGGATAAATTTCAGAAGGAATTAAAATACCTTTAGGACGTTCCCTCCTTTCGTCGGGTCGGGCTTTCCGCAGTATATGGTACTTTGCTGCAATCCCTAACGCGTATTCATGATGGAAATCTGGCAAGGGTAGATTATAATGCTTTCAGCTTATTTTTGGGAATTCCTGTATTTTAATAACTGCTTTACCATAGCATATGAGTTTTTCATAAGTTATCCTTATCTCATATCGCGATTTGCGATTTGCGATAAAACAATTATATTTGCTTCATGAAAAATCACAGCGGAATGCGGCCGCAGGATATCGCAGTTTTATTGAAAATTATATCAAAGGGAAATACTCCCTGGAGACATCAGGACCTTTCCAATGAACTGTTTATTAGCCAGTCGGAGATTTCTGAATCATTACACAGGAATCAGATTGCTGGATTAATAGACGGAGACAAAAAGAAAGTTTACCGGCAATCCTTGCTTAATTTCATTGAATACGGCCTTCGCTATGTATATCCGGCAAAACCAGGTGCAATGGTCAACGGTATTTATACTGCCCACTCTCATCCTTTCATGCAACAGCAATTTAGATCAGAGATAAATTATGCCTGGCCGAAAGAAAGGGGATC
>JGI20206J14855_1000334_pt1 | contig 17101 bp, 16 predicted proteins | sample NGESurdeep092012_6_FD_14855 | JGI IMG/M metagenome (IMG submission 14855) | reverse complement strand
CCGCACCGAGCGATCGGCGAGTCCCATCGCCGGCACGTCGAGTGCCGCCGCCGCTGAGGCGGGCGTCGCGTCGATCACCGCTGAAGCCGGCGGACGAGGACTCGTCGACGAGGCGTCGGTCCGTCTCCACGAAGAAGGCGTGCGTCGAGTGCTCGCGATGTTGGGCGTGCTGCCCGCGACGTTCGAGCCCGCGCCCGCGCCCATCGAGATCAGTCACTGGCTGTGGCTTCGAAGTACGAACGGTGGTTGGTGGAGTTCGAACGTTCGCGTGGGTGAGGCCGTCAGGGCCGGTTCCGTTCTTGGCACCGTCCGCTCACTCGAAAGCGACGACGTGGAAGAAGTGATCGCGCCTGAAGATGGTTTCCCTCTCTTTCTGACGACGAGTCCCGCGGTCACCGCGGACGGACTCCTCCTCGGGCTCGCTGCTCGCTAAAGTTTTGCTCGATGAAGTCTTCCTTCCTTCCCTTCACTGAATTCGTTGTCGCGTGACGCGTTTCTTGGTTAAGAGGATTGGACAGTCGGTCGTCGTCGTGATCTTGGTCTCGATTGCCATCTTTACCCTGTTGCACCTCTTGCCGGGCGGCGCAGCGCGCGCAGAACTCGGGGTGCGCGCGTCACGTTCGTCTATCCACGCCTTCAACGTGGCGAACGGGTACAACCGACCCTTTCTGGATCAGTACTGGTTCTACGTTGACCGACTGATCCACGGCAACCTGGGCTACTCGTACAAGTTGAACGAACCGGTGTCGACGCTGCTGTCAATGGACTTGCCGAAGAGCGCGTACCTGAGTGGGCTCGCCCTTCTCATCACGATCATCGTCGCGATTCCACTGGGCATCTACCAGGCCGTGCGTCGAAACAAGCCTGACGACTACGCGTTGACCGGTTTCTCGTTCATTGGCTACTCCATGCCGACGTTCTGGCTCGGCCTCTTGCTGATCGCGTTCTTCTCCGTCTTCTTGAAGTGGCTGCCTCCTTCAGCGCCACAGACGCCCACGGTCAGTGGATCGATCACCGATCCGAAGGCCATGATCTTGCCGGTGTTGACGTTGACGATCGTGGGTGTCGCGTCGTTCAGCCGCTACATGCGATCGTCAGCGATCGAGAACCTGGCCCAGGACTACATCCGCACGGCGCGCGCGAAGGGCGTCACGAAGGCGGGCGTGCTCTTTCGTCACATGTTGCGCAACGCCGTCCTACCCATCGTGACCTTGCTCGGCTTGAGCGTTCCGGCGTTGCTTTCGGGCAATCTGATCACGGAATCCGTCTTCAACTATCCCGGGGTCGGACTGCTCTTTTGGACCTCCACGCAGACGCGCGACTATCCGGTGCTGCTCGCGCTCACGTTGGTCGTCGCGGTGTTCACGGTCATCGGCAATCTCGTCGCGGATATTGGCTACGGGATCATCGACCGAAGGGTGCGTCTCTCGTGACGGCGCCACGACGGATGCGGAAGGGATTCGCGCGATGACCGATCAGATCGAGCCGGACGTCATCCTCGAGGAGCCCGAAGCCGTCTCGCAGATGGTGCGCGCGAAGCGCAAGCGCGGCGCCGGCATCTTCGAGGTCTTCATGGACAACAAGTTGGCCATCGTGGGCGCGGTCCTCATCGTCCTCATCGTCCTGTTCTGCTTCGTGGGACCAATTTTCTACCACTCGAATCAGATCTCTTCGAACCTGAGCATCGCCAACACGTCGCCTGGTCACGGTCATCCCCTTGGCACGGACAACGTCGGCTACGACGAACTCGGGCGCCTCATGTCGGGCGGGCAGTCCTCCATCGAGATCGGCTTCGCGGCGGCGCTGCTCGCGGGCGTGTTCGGTGTCTTGTGGGGCGCCGTGTCCGGCTACTTTGGCGGCTTCGTCGACACGATCATGATGCGCATCGTCGACGCGCTGCTATCGATCCCGGTGCTGTTCGTCCTCTTGCTCATGGCCGCGATCGTTCACGTCAACCAACTGAACTTGACGTTGGCTGTCGCGTTCTTTGCGTGGCTGGTGCCCGCCCGTCTCATTCGAGGCGAGACGCTCACCCTTCGAACGCGCGAGTACATCCAAGCCGTGAAGGGCATGGGTGGCGGAGCAGGTCGAAGCATCTTCTTGCACATCGTGCCCAACGCGATCGGCACGATCGTCGTGAACATCACCTTCCAGGTCGCCGACGCCATCCTCGCGCTCGCCGCGTTGGGCTATCTCGGCTTCGGGATACCGCCGCCCGCGGCGAACTGGGGCTCGATGCTCTCCCAGGGCGTCACGTACTTGTACGCGGGCGAGTGGTGGTTGATCTACCCGGTCGGGATACTCATCGTGTTGACGGTCATCTCTCTCAACTTCATCGGCGACGCGTTGCGTGACGCGTTCGACGTGCGTCTCCAAGGGCGCTAGTCGCGTCTACCAGTTGCGTCGTGACGGGCTCTCGTGAGGACGAACGCCGAGCGGCCCTACACTCGAAATAACTTCGAGAACGTCTCGAAAACACCGTCGACAGGACCTTGACGATCCAATGAGTACCGATCCCTACGTTTCCTACGGTTACCTCGAAGAAGGCGTCGATCTTCCGTCATTCGCGCTCGCGCCGGAGTTCGGTCGCGTCGATCCCTACGGGGCCGAAGTGAGTCCCGACGACCTCGCGCGCGCCACGCGTCTCTTGGACGAGAGCGTCGTCATCAGTTTGCACGATCATCCCGTGCGATTCCCCCACGACATGCGCGAGACCCCGGACTACAACCGAACGGGTCGTCAGCACACCGCCTTCGCGGGACTGAAGGCTTCGGGCATGACGGCNGTCTTCGACAACATGATGGACGGCACCGCGTGCGTGACGGGCAACGCCCCGTGGCGTTGGTTGGACATCATCACCGATCTCGGNATGCGTCAAGCCGACGTCGCGCACCAGGACGAGGTCACGGTCGTTCGCACACTCAANGACATTCACGACGCGCATCGCACGGGCAAGGTCGGTTTGGCTTTCGGACTCGAGGCGGCGACGCCGATTGAGAACGAGATCGATCGTCTGGACGTCCTCTACGGCCTCGGTCTTCGCCAGATCGGCATCGCGTACTCCGACGCGAACGCGCTCGGCAGTGGTCTCAGTGAGAAAGTCGACGCGGGACTCACCAGCTTCGGCGCACGCGCGGTCAAGCGCATGAACCAACTCGGTCTCGCTATCGACGTGTCGCACTCGTCAGACCAAACGGGCATCGACGTCTGTCGCGTAAGCGAACAGCCCGTCTTTATGACCCACGCGGGCGCGCGGGCCATATGGGACACGTCGAGGATGAAGTCCGACGACGTGCTGCGCGCGATCGCCGACGGTGGTGGCGTCATTGGTGTGTCGGCCGCGCCGCACACGACGCTCTCGTACGCGCATCCCGAGCACACCATCCTCTCGGTGATGGACCACTTCCTCTACTGCGTCGACCTCGTGGGCATCGAGCACGTCGCCTTCGGACCCGACACTCTGTACGGCGACCACGTGCAACTGCACACGGTCTTCGGCGCGATGCTCAAGATTGGGGGTATGGGCGGTCCCACCTACGAGAAGGTGGCGTACGTCGACGGGTTGGAGAATCCGACGGAGAACTTCACCAACATCACGCGTTGGATGGTGCAACAGGGTTTCTCCGACGCGCACATCCAAGCAGCGCTTGGTGGCAACATCATGCGAGCCCTCGGAGCCATCTGGGCCTAAAACCTAGTGGTGCGTCGCTTAGAGGTTTCCAACGACGTAGTTGACGCAGGCGAGGAGTGACGCCACGTCTTCGGGGTCGACACTCGGAAACATCGCAATCCGTAGTTGGTTTCGACCGAGCTTGCGGTACGGATCGGTGTCAACGACGCCGTTCGCGCGAAGGATCGACGCGATGCGCGTGGCGTCGACGTCGTCACGAAAGTCAATCGTCCCTACGACGTTGCTGCGCTGCGCTGGATTCGCGACGAAGGGCGTCGCGAAGTCGGACGCCTCAGCCCAGGTGTAGAGGATCTCCGCGGACTGACGTGATCGTCCGGACGAGAAGGCGAGACCGCCGTTGTCGTTCATCCACTTGATCTGCGAGGCGAGAAGGTGAATCGTCGCCAGGGCCGGGGTGTTGTAGGTCTGGTTGAGACGCGAATTGTCGAGGGCGATCTTCAGGTCGAAGAACGCGGGCGTCCAGCGATCGGAGACGGCGATGGTCTCGATGCGCTCGATGGCGGCCGGCGAGCACAGGGCGAGCCACAGACCCCCGTCCGAGGCGAAGGACTTCTGCGGGGCGAAGTAGTAGCAGTCGAACTGCGAGGGGTCGACCATGAGCCCGCCCGCGCCCGACGTTGCGTCGACGGCCACGAGGCCCTTCGCGCCCTCGGGGCGAACGATGGGCATCATGACGCCCGTCGAGGTCTCGTTGTGCGTGAGCGCGTAAAGGTCGACGGCGTCATCCGCGACGGCAACGGGGTGACTTCCCACGTCGCTCTTGATGATGGTGGGGTCGCTCAGGTGCGGTGCTTCTTTCACGCAACTGGCAAACTTCGAGGAGAACTCCCCGAAACTGAGGTGCTGGGAGTGGTTCTGGACGAGGTGAAACGTGGCCGCGTCCCAGAAGCACGTCGTGCCCCCGTTACCGAGAAGGACCTCGTAACCGTCGGGCAGATTGAAGAGAGCACGTAGTCCGTCGCGGACCTCACCGACCTTGTTGCGCACCGTGGCCTGGCGGTGCGACGTACCCATGTAGGTGGTGCCGCTGTCGACGAGCGCTTGCAACTGTTCGACGCGAACTTTGGATGGACCCGATCCAAATCGTCCGTCGCGCGGAAGAAGGTCGGTGGGAATCGTGAACGTGTCGGATGAACTCATAGACTTATTCTTACGGAAAACGATCGGGGTTGAATCAGTGCGTACCAGAGTGAGTGACCTGTTAGGCGGCTTAGCCCCGAGCGCGACCCTCGCGGTGGACGGAAAAGCCAAGGCCCTGAAGGCCGCGGGCGAGCCCGTCATTGGCTACGGCGCGGGCGAACCGGACTTCCCAACGCCCGCGCACATCGTCGAAGCGGCCGCCAAAGCCTGTTACGACCCCGCCAACTACAAGTACACTCCCACCGCTGGTATCGCCGAACTTCGTGAGGCGATCGCGCTCAAGTCAAAGCGGGACAGTGGACTTGAGACCACCGCGAGCCAAGTGCTCGTCACCAACGGTGGCAAGCACGCCGTCCTCACGGCCTTCATGAGCGTGCTCGACACTGGCGACGAAGTGTTGATTCCCGCGCCGTACTGGACGACCTACCCCGAAGCGGTCTACCTCACGGGCGCGACCGCGGTACCCGTCATGACGAGTCAGGCCAACGGTTTTCGCGTCACCGTCGACGAACTCGAACGCGCTCGCACCCCCAAGACCAAGTTGCTGGTCTTCGTGTCACCCTCTAACCCGTCGGGCGCCGTGGTGCGACCCGAGGACGTCGCCGCGATCGGCGCCTGGGCGGCCGAGCACGACGTCTGGGTGCTGTGTGACGAGATCTACGAGCACCTCGTGTACGGCGACGCGGAGCACGTGTCGTTGCCCGTGGTGTCACCAGAACTCGGCGACCGATGGATCGTCGTCAACGGCGTGGCGAAGACGTACGCGATGACGGGATGGCGCGTGGGCTGGATGATCGCGGCGCCCGACATCATGAAAGCGGCGATCAACTACCAGAGTCAGAGCACGTCCAATATCTCGAACATTTCTCAGCGCGCGGCACTCGCCGCCGTGACGGGCGACCTCACGGCGGTGGCCGCGATGCGCGAGGCCTTCGACCGTCGTCGCAAGACCATGACGACAATGTTGAACGCAATCGACGGCGTCACCTGTGCCGAGCCCGAAGGTGCGTTCTACTGCTTTCCAGACGTCAGTGGACTTCTCGGTCGTTCGCTCGGGGGGCGAGTGTCATCGACGTCGAGCGAGCTCGCCGATTCGCTCCTTGAGTCCATCAAGATCGCCGTCGTGCCGGGCGAGGCCTTTGGGACGCCAGGATTCTTTCGACTCAGTTACGCGCTCGGCGACGACGACCTGGTCGAGGGCATTGAGCGCTTCGCTGCGCTCGTCGCGCAGGGCTGAGCCCCGGCGTCTTTCCTTTAGGCTGGCACGTAATTAGTGAAAGGTTGTCCGTGGCTCGAGTACTCGTTACCGAAGAGATCGCAGAATCAGGTCTCCAAAAACTTCGCAACGCCGGCCACGAGGTGGACGTTCGCCTCGGGCTCTCGCCCGCTGAACTCATTGACGTGGTGCCAGGCGCGCACGCGCTGATTATCCGCTCGGCCACGAAGGTCGACGCCGCCACACTCGAAGCGGCCACCGACATGGTGGTCGTCGGACGCGCGGGCATTGGACTCGACAACGTCGACGTCACGAAGGCGACCGAACTTGGCGTCATGGTCGTCAACGCTCCGGTCTCGAACATACTCTCCGCCGCCGAGCAGACAATGGCACTCCTCCTCGCGCAGGCTCGCAACATTCCCCAAGCGCACTCCGCGTTGAAGAACGGAAAGTGGGAGCGCAGTAAGTGGGAAGGCGTCGAGCTGTACGGCAAGACGCTTGGCGTTGTTGGACTCGGCAAGATTGGCGCCCTCGTCACGCAACGCGCGTTGGCGTTCGGTATGCGACTCATCGCGTACGATCCCTACATCTCGGAGGACCGGGCGCGCCACATGGGCGTAGAGCTGATGGATCTCGACAGTCTGCTCGCGCAGAGCGACTTCATCACGATCCACCTGCCGAAGAACAAAGAGACGACGAATCTGTTGAACGCGGCGTCGTTGAAGAAGACGAAGCCCGGCGTTCGCATCATCAACGTTGCGCGTGGCGGCATCGTGAACGAGGCCGACCTCGCCGAGTCGATTCGCACTGGCCACGTCCAAGGCGCCGCGCTTGACGTGTTCGAGAAGGAGCCCACGACGGAGTCACCACTCTTCGAACTGCCCTCCGTCGTCGTCGTTCCCCACCTGGGAGCGTCCACGTTCGAAGCGCAGGACAAGGCCGGCGTCACCATCGCCGAGCAGGTCGAACTCGCGCTCGCCGGTGACTTCGTGCCGTACGCCGTGAACGTGTCCGCGGGTGAGGTGTCGAACTCCGTGAGCCCCTTCATGAGTCTCGCGGAGATCCTCGGACGATTCATCGGGGGACTGCTCGACGGAAAGCCCGCGGACCTCGAGGTCATCTACCAAGGTGAGTTGGCGGGTGCGGGGACGAAGATCCTCACGCTCTGCGCGCTGAAGGGACTCTTGAGTTCGACGGGTCACGACGGCGTGTCGTTCGTCAACGCTCCTCAGTTAGCGGCCGACCACGACCTCACGTACAGCGAGGTCTCTTCGATCGAGTCGGCGGAGTACGTCAACCTCATCAAGGTCCGTTCGGACGGTCACGAAGTGTCGGGCACGCTGGTCACGATCGGCACCAGAGTGGAGTCCCGCATCGTCGGTGTCGACGGACACGCGGTCGAGATTCCACCCACCGCGTCGATGCTGGTCGTGCACAACGACGATCGTCCCGGCATGATCGGCCTCGTAGGCGTCGCGCTCGGCGAAGCCGACATCTCGATCGTGTCGATGGCGGTCGGTCCCGATCCCGAGACGCACACCGCGCTCATGGTTCTCTCGACCGCGCTGCCGACACCCGCGACCGTGATGGAACGCCTTCGTGACACCGACGGCATCCAAGACATTCACCTGATCACGCTGCGGTAACCACCACTCGACGCGAGTTGGCCAGTGACACCGTGTCACACGACGGCGGGCTCACGTCACCTCACCGTCGCGTGGACAGTCGTTACATCAAACTGACGAGGTCGACGCGCTCCATCACTTCGTCCGTCATCAGCGGGATCACGTCGAGCGCGGTCATGTTCTCACGGACCTGGTCGGCGCTCGAGGCGCCGGTGATGACCGTTGAGACGTGGGGATTCTTCGCACACCAGGCCAGCGAGAACTGGGCGAGGGAGACGTCGAGGTCGTCGGCGATCTTCTTCAGTTCAGCGACCTTCTGATTCTGCTTCTCGTCGGTCAGCATCTTGCGCAGCCACTCGTAGCCCGGCAACGTCGCGCGCGAACCCTCGGGTACTCCGTTCAAGTACTTGCCGGTGAGGAGTCCGGAGGACAGCGGAGACCAGATCGTGGTCCCGAGTCCGATGTCCTCGTAGAGCCGGCTGTACTCCTTCTCGACGCGGTCACGCCACAAGATGTTGTACTGCGGTTGCTCCATGACGGGCTTGTGGAGGTTGTGTCGATCCGCGATGTCCCAGGCCGCGCGAATCTCATCAGCGGTCCACTCCGACGTGCCCCAGTAGAGGGCCTGTCCGCGCTCGACCATGTCGCTCATTGCCCACACCGTCTCTTCGATCGGTGTGTTGGGGTCGGCTCGGTGACAGAAGACGAGGTCGACGAAGTCGAGACCGAATCGCTCGAGTGAACCTTCGATGGCTTGGCTGAGGTACTTGCGGTTCAGGGTGTTGCGCATATTGGGTCCGTCGTGCAGTCCCCAGTACAACTTGGTCGAGACGACGTAGTCGTGGCGCTTCCAGCCGAGTTCCTTGAACGCGGCGCCCATCACCCGCTCGGACTCACCGGCGGCGTAGGCCTCGGCGTTGTCGTAGAAGTTCACGCCCGCGTCGTGCGCGGCGGCGAGACACTCCGCCGCCTGGTGCGCGGTTTCGATCTGGTTGGCGTTCGCGAACGTGACCCAACTACCAAAGGAGAGCACGCTCACTTTCAATCCTGAACGTCCGAGTCGACGATATTCCATCTCTGCCATTGCTACTCCTTGGGTTGAATGCGCGATCGCGCTGAGGACTTACGCCTCGGGATTACGCGGGACGCTCGGCCACTCTTCAAAGGAAATCGAGCTGTCGTCCTTCGGTCGTTTGACGAAGTACACGACGCCGGCGATGACCGCGCCCAACATGAGAATGAACATCAGTTTGAGGAGTGTTCTGAGCAGGCCCACGAAGATTCAGGTTAGTCCTCCCCACCTCTGGACATTTCAAGACGGAGCGGTAGGATGGTGCCGTGACTTCTGGCCAGAGCGAACTGTTGCTGTAAAAGGGCGAGCCGCTGCTCGCCCTAGCCCCCGCGTTGGCGGGGGCCTTTTTGTTTCTCTCTGACCTTGACGAAAGGATGGACGTGCGCGAGAACCCCCAACAGCCCAGTCCCATGGCCTACGCCAAGTACCGGGCGACCGTACCCGTTGACCTGCCCGATCGAACCTGGCCCGATCGACGACTGACGAAGGCGCCGCGTTGGTGCAGCGTGGACCTGCGTGACGGCAATCAAGCCCTCATCGACCCGATGGACCTCGAACGCAAGAACGCAATGTTCACGCAGCTGGTCGCGATGGGATTCAAGGAGATTGAGGTCGGCTTTCCTTCTGCCTCACAGCCCGACTTCGACTTCGTTCGCCACATCATCGAAGAGGATCTCATTCCCAATGACGTGAGCATTCAGGTCCTCACGCAGTGCCGTGAGGACCTCATCCGACGAACCTACGAGTCGTTGCACGGCGCGAAGCGCGCCATCGTGCACTTCTACAACTCGACGTCAACGTTGCAGCGCCGCGTCGTCTTCGGACTCGACAAGGCCGGTATCAAGAAGATTGCCACCGACGCCGCGTCGCTCTGCCTGACGCTCGAATCGACGTCACCCGACACGTCGTTCTTCTACGAGTACTCGCCCGAGAGCTTCACCGGCACCGAACTCGAGTACGCCCTCGAGGTCTGCAATGACGTCATTGGTGTCATCGATCCCTCGCCCGAAAGGCCGTTGATCTTGAACCTGCCCGCGACGGTCGAGATGTACACGCCCAATCTCTACGCCGACGCCATCGAATGGTTCGGTCGCCACGTCGAACGTCGTGACAGCGTCCTCATCTCGCTGCACCCCCACAACGACCGTGGCACGGGGGTCGCCGCGGCCGAACTCGGCGTCCTCGCGGGCGCCGATCGTGTCGAAGGGACGCTCTTCGGCAACGGGGAGCGCACGGGCAACGTCGACGTCGTGAACTTGGCGCTCAATCTCTTCTCCCAGGGCGTCGATCCCGAACTCGACATCCGTGACATCGACAAGGCCCGTCACGTCACGGAGTACGCCAATCGTCTGCCCATCCACATGCGCCACCCCTACGTCGGCGAACTCGTCTACACCGCCTTCTCCGGATCGCACCAAGACGCCATCAAGAAGGGTATGACCGCAATTGGGGACACCTACGACGTATGGGAAGTGCCCTACCTTCCGATCGATCCGAAGCACACCGGTCGCACGTACGAGGCGATCATCCGCGTGAACTCGCAATCGGGCAAGGGGGGCGTTGCGTACTTGCTCAGCACTGAGCACGGCCTCGACTTGCCGCGCGCCATGCAGGTCGAGTTCTCAAAGCAGGTCCAAGAGGTGACCGAGGCGAAGGGCACGGAGATCTCACCGGCGGAGATCTGGGACGTGTTCACGACCACGTACCAGCCCGAGAACGCGACGATCCAACTGCTGTCGAGCGAGGTCGCCGCCGATCAGCACCTGACGCGCATCTTCGCCCAGCTCGTCGTGAACGGTCAGCACGTGACCGTCAAGGGTGAGGGCAACGGTCCCATCGACGCCCTGATGGCGGGACTCGCGAGCGAGATGGACGTGACTTTCAAGGTTCGCGACTACCACGAACACGCGCTCACTGCAGGTTCGGAAGCGTCGGCCGTCGCCTACGTCGAAGCCGAAGGTCTCGACGGCGCGACGTGGTGGGGTGTCGGGATGAGTTCGTCGATCCTGGACGCCTCACTCGAGGCGGTCATCTCCGCCGCGAACCGCCGCCGCTGAGCGCAGCGACTGCCAGGAGTTAGCGGGCGTGTCCTTCGCCGTCGAAGACGCCGACCAAACTCGGCGCGACGCTCGTTTCTTCGTAGCGCGTGATCGCGTCTGCTCGTCGAAGACTGATGCCAATGTCGTCCCAGCCGCCCAGAAGTCGATCACGGGTCATCGGGTCGAGCACGAACGCTCGATGCCAGCCCGCGTCGGGTACCTCGACCGAGAGTTGCTCCACGTCCACGACGAGGAGTCGTGACGGGTCTTCCTTCACCATCTCATTCAGATCTTCGACGTCCTTCACCGAGAGCTGCACGGTCACGAGTCCCTGTTTCGACGAGTTGTTTCGAAAGATGTCGCCGAACGACGGCGCGATGACGGCCTCGAAGCCGTAGTCCATCAACGCCCACACCGCGTGTTCGCGCGACGATCCGGTGCCAAAGCGCGGGCCCGCGAGCAGGATCGACGCCCCTGCGTACTGCGGCTGGTTCAAGACGAACGTCGTGTCGTCGCGCCACTCACTGAAGAGCCCTCGTCCGAATCCCGTGCGCTCGACGCGCTTCAACCAGTCGGAGGGAATGATCTGGTCGGTGTCAACGTCTGAACGCTCGAGCGGCACGCCACGACCTTCGAGCACGTGCACGGGCTTCACGCCACGACCTCTTCGGGCGACGCGAATCGACCCATGATCGCGGTCGCCGCGGCGACGACGGGCGAGACCAAGTGCGTTCTGCCGCCGCGCCCCTGTCGGCCTTCGAAGTTCCGGTTTGACGTCGACGCGCAGCGTTGGCCGGGCGTCAAGATGTCGGGGTTCATGCCCAGGCACATCGAGCATCCCGGCTCGCGCCACTCGAAACCGGCGTCCAAGAACACCTGATGGAGACCTTCCAATTCAGCTTGGGTCTTCACTCGACGTGATCCGGGGACGACGAGGGCGCGAACGCCGTCGCTCACTTGACTGCCCTTGACGACGGCGGCGGCGGCGCGTAGGTCCTCGATGCGTGAATTCGTGCACGAGCCAATGAACACCACGTCCACGGGAATCGACCGAAGGGGCGTGCCCGGCGTGAGGTCCATGTACTCGAGCGCGCGCTGGACCGTGTTCCTCTCGTCACTGTCGTGCACGTCGTCGGGGGAGGGAACGACGCCGTCGAGCGAGACGACCTGCGCTGGATTGGTGCCCCACGTGACGAAGGGCACGAGGTCCGCCGCGTCAATGACGACCTCGAGGTCGAAGGAGGCGTCGTCATCGGACACGAACGAGCGCCAACGCTCGGCCGCGTCGTCGAAGTCGTCGCCCTGGGGCACGCCCGGGCGACCTCGGAGGTAGTCAATCGTCGTCTCGTCGACGGCGACGAGCCCGGCGCGCGCGCCGGCTTCGATGCTCATGTTGCACACCGTCATGCGTCCTTCCATGGACAGCGCTCGGATCGCCTCGCCGCGGTACTCGATCACGTAGCCCGCGCCGCCGCCGGTGCCGAGGCGCCCGACGATCGCGAGCACGATGTCCTTCGCGCTCACGTCGGGGGCGGGCGTGCCCTCGACTGAGACCGACATGGTCTTCGCCTTTTGCTGCGGCAGGGTCTGGGTGGCGAGGACGTGCTCGACCTCGCTCGTGCCGATGCCGAAGGCTAAGGAGCCGAGCGCGCCGTGGGTGGACGTGTGTGAGTCGCCACACACGATCGTCATGCCAGGTTGCGTCACGCCGAGTTCTGGTCCGATCACGTGCACGATGCCTTGATTCTCGTGGCCGCGTGGAAAGACCGTGATGCCGAACTCCTTGCAGTTCTCGTCGAGCGCCTCGAGCTGTCGCTTCGAGATGGGATCGCTCACGGGCGTCGCGAGAGGATCGGTGGGGACGTTGTGGTCGGCGGTGGCGAGCGTGAGATCGGGACGGCGGACGCGTCGATCGTTGAGGCGCAGGCCGTCAAAGGCCTGAGGACTGGTCACCTCGTGCACGAGGTGAAGGTCGATGTAGAGGAGCGTCGGCTCGCCTTCGGGAGCCACGACGACGTGGTTCTCCCAGAGCTTTTCGTAAAGGGTCTTACCGGACACGATCTAACGCTGCCCGACGATCTTCACCTTGAGTACGCCCGACGGGGCTTCGTACTCGACGGTGTCCCCGATACGTCGCCCGAGCAGGGCTTCGCCAAGGGGCGAGGTGGGCGAGGCGACCAGCACGCCCTCGGGCTTCTCCTCGATCGATCCGATGAAGAATTCCTGGAAATCGCTGTCGTTGTCGCCCTCGTAGACCACCTGGACGATGGTGGCGTATTGGACTTTGCCCGCGTGTTCGTCGCGCTGGACGATCTCGTGGTTGCGTACCACCTGGTCGATCTGGCGGATTCGGGACTCCATTTTGCCCTGTTCGTCCTTCGCGGCGTGGTAGTCGCCGTTCTCCGACAGGTCGCCGAGCAGGCGGGCCGCCTCGATGACCCGGGCGATCTCGGTACGACCGACCGTCGTGAGGTGGAGGTACTCCGCCTCGAGCTTGTCCAAGGTCTCTTGTGTAATGCGGTGAATTTCGTCGGCCATGCCGCAACCCCAACTCGTAGAGAGTTCCGATTCTACCGTTGAGCCCTTTCGAACCAGCCCGGGTTTGCTCATCCGACGCGCGAGCGAGCAAAATGGAGGAAAGAAGGAGAGCCAGCGATGAGTAACCCAACGAGCCATCGCGTGGCCGTCATCGGCGGTGACGGCATTGGTCCCGAGGTCACCCAGGCCGCCCTCGAGGTGGTGGCGGCTGCGGGCGTCACGCTCGAGACGACGTCCTTCGACCTCGGCGCGGCTCGGTACCTTCGTGACGGCTTCGTCCTGGACGACGCCACGCTCGAGGAGCTTCGCTCGTTCGAGGCGATACTGCTGGGCGCCATCGGACCGGCGATCGGCGACACGCGCATCGCCGGCGGCGTGCTCGAGCGAGGGCTGCTCTTGAAGATGCGCTTCGGTCTCGATCTCTACGTCAACTACCGGCCCTTTCACGGCGTCGAAGGATCGCTCGCGGCGCGACACGACTTTGCGATCGTTCGTGAAAACACCGAGGGTCCCTACGCGGGCGAAGGTGGTGTCCTTCGCTACGGCACCGCCCACGAAGTCGCGACGCAGGGTTCGGTGAACACGCGCTTCGGCGTCGAACGCTGCGTGCGCTACGCCTTTGGTCGCGCGAACGAGCTCGACCGCAAGAAGTTGACCCTGGTGCATAAGACCAACGTGTTGACCTTCGCCGGAGACCTCTGGCGCCGCGTGGTCGCCGAGGTGGGCGAGTCATTTCCCGACGTCGAGGTCGACTACCAACACGTCGACGCGGCCTGTATCTACTTCGTCGAGGATCCGCAGCGTTACGGCGTCATCGTCACCGACAACCTCTTTGGCGACATCCTCTCCGATCTCGCTGGCGCCGTGACGGGCGGGATTGGCTACGCCGCCAGCGCCAATCTGAATCCCGAGAAGAGCGGCGCGTCGCTGTTCGAACCCGTGCACGGCGCGGCCCACGACATCGTGGGGACCGGCCGGGCCAATCCGCTGGCGGCGATCTCGTCGTCGGCCCTTATGCTCGAACACCTCGGCGAAGTGGACGCCGCGCGGCGCGTCGCCGCCGCGGTGCAAGACTTTGACGGTGACGTCGCCTCGCTCGGCACGTCGGGCGTCACGAAGATGATCACAGAGAGGTTGTAAATGCCCCCCATCACTCCCACGAAGAAGATTTGGATGGACGGAGAGTTCGTCGACTGGTCAGACGCGAAGGTCCACGTACTCAGTCACACGCTGCACTACGGCACGGGCGCCTTCGAGGGCATTCGCGCCTACAAGACGCCCAACGGCGTCGCCGTCTTTCGCTTGAAGGAACACATGGAGCGCCTTCTTCGTAGCTGCAAGATCTTGATGATGGAGGTCCCCTACGAACTGAAGGAACTCTGCGACGCGGCCGTGGAGATCGTGCGCGTGAACGAACTGCACGACGGGTGCTACATCCGTCCCCTCGTCTACCTCGGCTACGGCGAGATCGGCGTGAATCCCATCGGCGCGCCCGTCAACACGGCCATCGCCGCGTGGTCGTGGGGTCCCTACCTGGGCGATCACGGCGCCGAAAACGGTGTGCGGATGAAGATCTCCTCGTGGGCGCGCCATCACCCGAACACGATGCCGACGGCCTCGAAAACGGTGGGCGGGTACGTGAACTCGAGTCTCGCCAAAGCAGAAGCGGTGCACGCCGGGTATGACGAGGCGATCATGCTCGGCCCCGACGGGCTCGTGAGTGAGTGCACGGGGGAGAACCTCTTCATCGTGCGTGACGGTCTGTTGATCAGTCCTCCGCCGTCTGAGGCCGGGGCGCTGCGCGGGATAACCCAGGCGAGCATCGTGAAGATCGCGAACGACCTGCAATACGACGTGAGTTTCGAGACCATGCGTCGCGACGATCTCTATCTCGCCGACGAGGCCTTCATCACCGGCACCGCCGCCGAGGTCGTCCCGATCGCCTCGGTCGACGACCGACCCGTCGGTGACGGACGTCCCGGACCCATCACGACGGCCATCAAGACGACGTACCACCAAGCCATTCGAGGTGAGCGCCCGCAGTACGAAGAGTGGTTGACCAGAGTTTGAGCGCTCCCTCGGAGCGATAACCTCGAACGCGTGGCCCAACCCTCATTTTCACCCGTTCCCCTCGCTGGCGAAGTTCGACCAACCATGACGACCCAGACTCCCGAACTCGGGCGCACGGCGAAGCCCGGACTCGAGCGATCCGCTATTCGCCCGACCGGAACGGGGCTGGGAACGCCCGCCCCGGGTGAGGGGTACGCCCTCACGATCGCCGACCGCGAATGCAAGAAACTGACGTTCGAGCACCCCGAGGACCTGCACGACGTCATCGTCGGCGTGGCCGCGGTGGCCGCAAAGCGCGCGAGCGTCGTGGGTCGTGGACCCACACTCTCTGACGTGCACGTCGCCTTGGACCACTTCGGACTGCGCTCGACGTCACCGGTCGCGCGCGCGACCACCAAGCCCTTTCAGGGCCTCGCGCACAGTTACGCGGCCCAGCGCCGTTTCGTCGACGCGATCTCCGCGGCGCTGTTGACCACGGGCGCGAACGGCGCCGCCTCGTCGCACTGAATCCCAACCGTCGTTAAGGAAACACAATGAGTTTTGACCTCACGGATGAACAACGAAGTTTTCGTGACGTACTGCACGGCTTTGTCGACGAGCGCGTCGCCCCGAACGCCGCGCGCTACGACCGAGAACAGGTCTTCCCCCAGGACAGTTTCGACGCCTGCGTGGAGATGGAGCTGCCCGCGCTCGGGGTGCCCGAAGCGTACGGCGGCGCGGGCGCCGACATGGTCACCCAGGCGATCATGGCCGAAGAGGTCGCGCGCGGCTGCGCCTCGACGTCGGTGACGCTCTTGATCTCGAAGCTGGGTATGTTGCCCATCTTGAACTTCGCCTCCGAAGAGATCCGCCGGGCGTACCTTCCTCGTATCGCGACGGGTGAGATCCAAGCGAGTTACTGCCTCTCGGAAGCCGACGCCGGCTCCGACGTGGCGGCGATGCGCTGTCGCGCCGAGCGTGACGGTGACGACTACGTCCTCAACGGTTCGAAGTACTGGATCACGAACGCGGGGATCTCCGAGACGTACACCGTGTTCGCGAAGACCAACCCTAACGCCGGCAGCAAGGGGATCAGTTGCTTCTTGGTTGAAAAGGGTGAGGGCGTCGAATTCCCGAAACACGAGGACAAGATGGGACTACGGGCGTCGCCAACAGGCGAGGTCGTCTTCAACGACGTGCGCGTGCCCGCGACGCACCTGATCGGTGAAGAGGGCGACGGCTTCAAGATCGCCATGCACACTTTGGATCGCTCTCGACCGACCATCGGAGCCCAGGCCGTGGGGATCGCCCAGGGCGCGGTCGACTACGCGGGGCAGTACATGAAGGGGAGGAAAGCCTTCGGCGCGCCCATCAGTGAGCTGCAGGGTCTGCGCTTCATGTTGGCCGACATGGCGATTCGCACCGAAGCCGCGCGCGCCCTCGTGTACCGCGCCTGCTCGACGATTGACGGGGGCGACCCCGACGCCACGCTGGGCTACCTCGGCGCCGCGGCGAAGTCCTTCGCGTCCGACACCGCAATGAGCGTCACCACCGACGCTGTCCAACTGCTCGGTGGCTACGGCTTCACCAAGGAGTTCCCAGTGGAACGCTTCATGCGTGACGCCAAGATCACGCAGATCTACGAGGGCACGAACCAGGTTCAGCGTGTCGTCGTTGCTAAGCACCTTCTCAAGTAGGCATTGATGACTGACGCGTCCGCCAGTGCCAACA
>JGI20206J14855_1000331_pt1 | contig 17182 bp, 18 predicted proteins | sample NGESurdeep092012_6_FD_14855 | JGI IMG/M metagenome (IMG submission 14855) | reverse complement strand
CTGTTTTTGTCGTCGAAAACGAGATCACCTACTTCGCCTTTCCCGCCGTTCCGCATTCAATCGTCGTCTTCGGATCGGGATTCAGTCTCGCCGCCTTGCAAGACATCCCCTGGATGGATAGACGGGAGATCGTCTATTGGGGTGACATCGACACGCATGGCTTCGACATCTTGCACCGACTGCGGACTCAATTCGATTCAGTGCAATCGATAATGATGGATCTTCAAACACTGCTCGCCCATCCTCGACAGTGGGTAACCGAGCCGAGCCCCACCAGCCGAACTCTGACGAACCTTAACGATGCTGAGCGGGCGCTGTATCACGACCTCATCGAGGACCGCTACGGCCCGGCGGTCCGCCTAGAACAGGAGCGAGTGCGTTTCTCATGGCTGCAACAAGCGCTACAGCCATGGATGTCCTGACCCGCTTTCTTCATTTCCGACTTATCACAACGCCCAAGTTATTTGTCCCAAGTCAACTTGAAGGACTCCGGGCGACACCCCTAGTGCGAGATCCGTGGAATTGGTGACGATTCTTGCGGGATTTTGGTACCTTGTGCGTGAATTTCGTACAGTACGCTGCGCAATCGGACGGGCCAGATGTGTGGCTACTACTACAAACTCCCCCATTTACGGGGTATAATGCAGTTCTAATTGCTCATCAGTACTACAAAACCCCCCGTTATCAGGGTATAATGCAGTTGTGGAACGCACTAAGACCCTAGATCGCATCGCAGATCTCGCTGAGGAGCAATGGGGCCTAATGACTCGTCGTCAACTCGAAAACGTCGCGATTCCAGCAACGACGCTCGACCGCCTCACGGCTCCAGACTCCCTGCTGAAGCGAGTCGCCTACGGCGTCTACCGACTCGTGGGTTCACCCACACCAGATCACATGGAACTGCGAGCCGCGTGGCTGCAGCTGGCTCCCAACGTACCTGCGTGGAAGCGCACTCCTGCAGAGGGTGTGGTGTCGCACCGGTCGGCGGCGGCGCTCTATGGCGTTGGCCACCTCCCTGCAGACCGGCACGAGTTCACGCTGGCCCGACGCAAGCAGAGCCGACGGCGAGATGTTCGTCTTCACCAGCGCCACCTCGCGGACGGAGAATGGATTCAACTTCGCGGACTACCAGCGACCCTGCCGGCACGAATCGTCTCTGACCTGCTGTACGACCACGAGGACCCTGGGGCTGTCGCTCAGATTATCGTCGACGCCATCCGGCCGGTCTTCGACTATCCCGGAGCTTTCGCGGTGAGCCTCGCCCCCCACGCCGAAAGATTCGGACTACGGCGCAATGATGGGCTCGCCCTCCTTCGCTGGCTACTCGACCTCGTCGATGATGAGGAGACCGAGAAATGGATGCAAGAGGCCCGCAACTCGATGCGCTCTTACACTGATCCGACCCACGCACCTTCAGTGTCACGACCGGGGCTACCGACATGAGCGAGCGCGAGCGTACCTATTCGAGTCCGATGGCGTTCCGTCGAGCGCTCACCGACAAGCTCAAGGTGGTCGCGGAGACCAGCCGGTGGAACCTCCCACAGCTCCAGCGGCAGATGGCGTACGACCGCTTCTTAGAGCGGCTATACCTTGTCGATGACGGGTGGGTCGTGAAGGGCGCGACGGCACTCCTCGCCCGCGAAATTGGAGTTCGAGCCACGATCGATGTCGACGTCTATCGAGCGGTGGAACGTCAAGTGGCTGAAGCCGACATCGGTCGAGCGGCGGATCTCGACATCGGCGACTGGTTCAGGTTCGATATAGGACCAGCACGCGCACACTCCGACGGAGCAGCCGGCGTCCGATTTCCAGTGACCTCATATGTCGGAGCGACGGAGTGGGCCCAGTTCCACGTCGATCTAGTGGGCTCGAATCTGCGCATGACCGGGGAGCCCGATGAAATGCCGGCGCTAGCCCGCGTCGTGATGCCCGACGTCGCACAGCACGGTTATCGGGTCTACCCGCTCGTAGATCATGTGGCCGACAAAGTGGCGGCAATCATCGAGCGGCACGGGGACCGTCCATCTACCCGTTTCAAGGACCTCGTCGACCTCGTCGCCATCATTACGGAGGCATCGGTCGACGCCAAACTTCAGAGAACGGCCGTGAAGTCGGAAGCGCTTCGGCGAGGAATCAATTTACCAGACCGTTTCGATGTACCTGACCGGGCACTTTGGAAGACGGGGTATGAGAGCGAAGCACAACGCTCACTCCTGCCTTTGGCTCAGACGCTCGACGAAGCACTGGCAATAGTGAGGTCATTCGTCGATGCACTTTTTGACGGAACAGCAATCGGTCACTGGGACCCGATGACGTTGCAGTGGGGTCACATATGACTTGGACCCGATATCAAATTTGATGCCAAACACTGACGAGTGATTTCTTAAAGTTGGCCGATGTTAGAAGTCCGACGTCGGCATAAAGGGGGCTTACCCAATCCGGTAACTGATCCTTCGGGGCAGGCATCATTGAAAGTTGGCATATACGAGCAAGGTGCGTCGAGCATCGTTATTGGAAAAGACTTTAAAACTCGCCACCACGGGCGTAGTGTCGTGACATATTGCACACATGCAAGGCGCATTACGCCCATACTGACGTCGATTGCAAAGTTCGTCGGTCAAAATGATGGATTCAGAACCGAACTCTTGATCGAATATCTCTTTTAGCAACGCCTTTAGCAACGCCGACGTTTACGGATGGTCCCCTCCGAACGCCCATGAATTGAAAGCCCGATACTCCAACCATCTACGGTAACCACCGGACGCCGGCGAACCGGAAAAGACCGCATGGCATGCAAGGGGTCAGGGGTTCGGATCCCCTTACCTCCACTTTCTGAACTCCCTGATCAACGACCGTAAGAAAACGCCTTTTTGAGATATCGACCGCCCGATTTTTCGTTTCTTTACTGACAATGCAAGGGGTCAACATCGCTGACATAGCAGTTGGAAATAATGAGACTTCAGCGAATGAATGGAATTTTGAGCCGATTGGAACTAGCGGACCCACCGACCCTTCAGCAGTGATTTCAGCAGTTTTGAAATTGGTCGGGCGAAAAGTTAATTCGCTTGAGACTCAACGGGGCGATGTTCCTGTACAGACCCTGGGGACAACACTCTCAGGTCAGGGTGTCAACTAAACGGGGAGCAGTCCCAAATCATCGAATGTCAATGAAAGCACGAGAACTTGGAACCTTGTAGGTAGACGGCTCGAACATCGTGGAGTGCTCGGATATCGATACGGGGGTCTCCACCGAGCACAACCAGATCCGCCTGAGCTCCGGGAGCTACTACACCTATTTCACCTGCCAATCCAAGAGCGAGGGCACCACCTTGCCAGAGCGCTTCGAGGACGAGTACCTCGGGCCAGCCAGCCAATTCAACGAGCCCCTGAGCCCGCCAGGCTAGATCCTGATAGTTCTCGAACTGCCCAAATAGCGCATCTGTGCCCAGTGCGTGCTTAACGCCGAGTTCACGAGCCGCGCGAGCATTCGTCCATATCGTCAGTTGGCGCTGCCCCTCAATTCCAATGGATTTCGTGTCGTCATGTGATGAGCGCTCGTGAACCTTGAGCCATTCGGCAATCTCCTCAGGGAGAGGACCCGCAATCACCGCTACCTGTTGGCGACGCACCATCTCATCTAGCACGCCGAAGTCCAATGGGCCCACAGCACCCTCAACATCCAACCAAGTGCAGTGCTGGACCGTATGCACGCCGGCTTCTACAGCACGCCTAATTCCCTCAGTGCCGTGTGCATGAGCTGCGACCATGAGCCCTTCTTCAGCAGCCGCACGAACGGCTTCTCGAAGTTCTTTCGTCGTAAATTGCGCGAGTCCCATCGCAGTGCCCGGGGTGCTCGCCCCTCCCGTCGCTATGACTTTCACAACGTCCACCCCGTCGGCGACGAGCATCTCCACCGATGCGGCCATACTCTCTTCGTCCGAGGCGAGCAGACCGAATGACCGCAAGTGACCATCAGGCGTCGTAATTGGTCGCCCGGCACAACTAATCGTCGGTCCTTCCAAATCGCCTCGATCAATCGCGTTACGAACTCGCTGGACGATGTCGGCGACACTGCCGAGGTCACAGACGCTCGTGACACCAGCATTGGCCAGTCCTCGGCAGCGGAGACTGACACTCGTCATCAATTCCGATTCCACCAACTGTTCGGGACCGACGTTGAGGCCACCTTTGAAGTCGAAGCACAAGTGCACGTGGGCGTCGATAAATCCGGGAACGAGGCACCCATTCGGGAAAGTATCAATCTCGTCATACCGATCGCCGGCGAGTGATTCAATCGGGGCAACCCTTTTGATTCGGCGATTAGCAACCACAACTCCAGCGTCATCTATGGACGTACCGTCACCCAGCAGGACCCGGCCGGCGGTGATGAGACGCGGAAGCTGAGCTGACTCGACCAATTCCTAGTGTCCGACTGAAGGTGACAGAGCCAGCAACCGGGCGGGATTAGTCACCAGCACCTTGTGCAGAGCCTGGTCGCTAATCCCGTGTTCCTTCATTCGAGGCACGACGCGCGTGAGGATGTGGTCATAACCGTGGCCGCCGTAATGCGTCAGCCATTTCTTCACCGCGATGTCTTGAGAGACGAGAATCTGATCCTCAAAGCCCGCGTCGATGAGCGCCGCAATCCGACTAATACGAGTGGCGTCATTTGGAAGATCCACCGGTCCGTATCGGACATGACTCGACTCCTGGCCGAAGAGGTCAAACTCAAGAAAACAACCCGAACGACCGACGGCCACGAGTCCTTCGTGCTCCGGAATGGTTCGGTCGAGGTGGCCGATAACTATGCGGTCGAGTTGCGCTCCACACGACGAAAGTAGGTCGAGAAGAAGACCGGGCGCGTCAGGGTGGCGGCCTGGATGAATTGAAATTGATGCGCCGGTTGCCAACTGGGCGAGCACCGCGCCACGAAGCGCCTTTTCTTCGTTTGCGGTGAGCGGCCACGAGCAACCCATCTCACCAATTATCCCCGCACGAACTTCCCCACCATCGATTCCTTGGGTAATGTCGCGCACCATCCGTTCACCGATTTGTTGCGATGACATGGCGCGGGTCGTCTCAGTTTGGAACTCGTCCAAGTAGACGCCCGTGCTCGCGACGACGTGAAGACCTGTCGCCTCGGCGAGCGCGACGAGTCCGCTCAGGTCTTGGCCCGCGCACGCCGGCGTCAACTCAACCACTGTCCCCCCACCAGCGAGCTTGAAAAGGTGCAATTCTTCAATCTGGCTCTGCACATCAGAGAGCACGAGGTTGTCGCGGGACTGTCGATGATGAAAACGAACCCATCCGAGGTTCTCCAAGGTGATGGCGGCGTTCGCGTAACCCCTCTCAATCGGATCAGTAGGTTCCTCAAAGAATTTGCCGAGGTCGATTAGGACGTGCTCATGTGGCAACACGACACCGAGTTTCGACGTCGCGACATCGCCCCTGACCGTGTGGGCTACTCCCTCGATCGTGACCACTGGGGCCGCTGTCGCGGATTCAACCATCGACGTCGCCATCGATCGATTGGGCCGAACTGATCGATGCTGGGCCACGCGTCTCCTCTGGATTCCGAAGGTTGTTGAGGAGTACCTCTTCGAGTTCGGCGAATCGAGGCGTGCCAATGCACTCCAGTCCCCGGGGTCTCGGCAGGTCGACATCAAGGACGCAACACACATTGGCCGGACGATTCCCAAGTACGTAGACGCGGTCCGAAAGAAGCAGCGCCTCGGGTACATCATGAGTGACCAGCACAACGGTCCAGCGAAACTGCTCCCACATTGACGACAACCACAATTGCAACTCGGTGCGCGTCAAGTAATCGAGGGCGCCAAACGGCTCGTCCAAGAGGACAATTTGTCGGCCCTGTACGACGGTTCGCAGCAAGGCAACTCGCTGACGCATCCCACCGGAAAGCTCGTAAGGATAACAGTGCTCAAATCCGGTCAAGCCAAACTTCTCGATGAGAGGTTCAACGAGCTGTCGTGCTTCCTTCTTCTTCATGCCTTGGACTTCAAGACCCAGCGTGGCGTTGTCGAGGACTCGACGCCAAGGGAACAACAAATCCTTTTGCGGTTTATACGCAAAGTGCTCGCTCGCACCCGTTGCCACGGCGTCATTCACCTTCACCTTGCCGCCATCAGCGCTCTCGAGTCCAGCCAAGATGTTGAACAGCGTCGACTTGCCACAACCACTAGGACCAATGATTGACACGAACTCGCCAGCCGCGGCTTCGAGTGAGATGCGATCGAGCACCTTCAAGTGTTCGCCACGGCGCTGGAATGTCTTGGTGACATCTACGACTTCAATGCACGCTCCCGGACCGTGGAATTGCGATGGTATCGAAGGACTCGTCTTCACTTGATTCTCTTTCCCTGACGCGAGTGTCGATACCAAGGCATCGTCGCGTTCTGTATCAGAAAAGTGAGGCCGTAGAGCACCATGCTGAGAGCGGCCGTCGCGACAACAGCCGCAAACACAAGGTCCGTCCTCAGCGCATTCTTCTCTAACTCCATATAGACACCGAGTCCCACGGACGCACCGACCCACTCACCGAAAATCGCGGCCAGTACTGCGAAACTGACGGCTACCCGAAGTCCAGCAAAAAAGAACGGGAGCGCCGTTGGCACGCGCAACATCCAAAACTCCTTGAAGCGCCCAGCTCCCATGGAACGGATCAAGTTCGACGCCTCGGGCTCAGTGGAATTGAAACCTTCAAGCAACCCCACAGTTGTTGGGAAGAATGTCACCAGCACGACCACGAGAATCTTGGGAAGAAGCCCGAATCCGAACCAGATGACAAAGAGCGGAGCAATGACGAGAACGGGGATCGACTGGGACGCGACGAGCAGTGGGTAGACAACTCTTCGAGTGGGCTTCGACAGATCAATGGCCGTCGAAAGGACTGACGAGACCACGAGTGCCGCCACGATACCAACAAGTGTCTCTTTGATCGTGGGCAGCGTGTTCTGCCAGAGTGCGCTGCGATTTATCCAACCCTGGCTTGCTACCCTCGCCGGAGACGGCAGGACAGTCGGGTCGACTTTTAGCATCACGACAATCAACTGCCAGAGTCCGACGAGAACAGCCATCGCAAGTAACGCCGGCCACGCACCGGCCAACCTGGTCCCGATAGTTCGCGCCACTCTTGACCTTCGGTTTGCCGAGTGCACCCCGCCCGACGCGTCCATAGCGTCGGACGGGGTAGATTCGCCCTCGATTTCCTTGGCCAACGCCCGCGACAAACTCACGTAAGTCGTCCCCTGCGCACCGATTACAGGAACTTGTTTGTCATGAACTTCGACCAGTTGGGTTCCTTCGTCAGTTTGTTGCCGTTGGCGTTTACGAACGCACCCTGCTTATAGAGGAAGTTACCGAACTTCTCCCACATGCTCGCAGTCTGCACTCCAATCGTGCCTTGGGGACTCAACAAGTAGGACTTCGCCATCACTTCGCTCGCCTTGATCGCCACCTGGAGATTGACTGCAGTCGGATTCAACTTGTACTCAATACGCGCACCCGCCGCAGGATTCTTCTCGATATATTGATAGGCCTTCACCAGGGCGCCGACGAATTTCTTTGCCAAAGCAGGATTTGCCTTAAGCCACGCATCGTTGCCGAGAATCAGTGCAGCGTATTGATTCGGCACGCCATAGTTGGTCATGTTGAAGAGACGGAGTTTGGCGTGCTGTTGCAACTCAGCTTGAATGACGTCGGAAAAGAAGAATGCGGAGAAGCCGACCTTCTTGGCTTCGACCGCCTGATAGGCGCTGCTACCGAGGACGATGTTGTTCACCGTGCATTTAGACGGCCCTCCAGCACCTTTGATTATCGCCGCAATAATCGCAGGGTCACCCGGGTAGCCGAATCCGCCATACGTCTGACCGCAGAAGTCCTTCGGCGACAGAATGGCCTTATTACTCGCAAGCGAGCCGTAGAAGGACGGGTTCGTTTGCAGGACTGCCATTACGGAAGTAATCTTCAAACCCGACGCGAAGTCAAACAGCACGTCCGACTCGGTGTCGCCGATCGCAAATTGAACTTTTCCGACGCTCGCCAGCGTGTCCGGAGGCGTCTGACCGTAGGGCACGACGGTCGCGTTGATGCCGGCGTCTTTGAAATAGCCCAGCTTCTCGGCCACGAATACGCCCTCGTTGTCCGCATTCGGAATAAAGTCGAGCGCGATCGAGACGTTAGCCAACACTTTGGCCGAACTTCCGCTCGCGCCTGCCACTGTCGATGCCGTCAGCATCGTCGTGACGGAAGCCCCTGCGACCAATCCTGCCACGACGAGGCTAAGTCCCCTCGAACGATTTTTTCTTCTCATGATTCCCCCTTTGGTGGTGACTGCATTTGTGTGCTATAGGATTTTTGAAACATCACGAAATCCCTGTTGCGCGTGTGCATCACCGCACACCCTGGACTTCGCTATGGAAGACATTGACGTCATCGGGTGTATCAATTTCAACCAGTCCAACCTTTGAGTCGAACTGATAGCGGCGGAAGTTCCCATTGCACGGCGCGCCAGCAGCAAGGTACATCTCGTGGGCATCAAGGTCGTATATGACCGACGCAATCGTCGCGTAGCGCTCGTACTCTGAAGCGCGTTCGTCACCGTGTGCGCATACGCCAACAGGGAAGTTGCGATGATCTGACAGAGCACCTTGCAGATTCTTGATCGTGAGATTTGGCGCTCCCCGACGGAGTGACGACTCGAGACAGTCAAGGCGAAAGAGCGTGCTCGGACTCGTTCCTATCCTGCTGTCGGACCGCGCGAAGTCGGGAGAGAGAAAGTGGTTCGTATGCGCAAGTACGCCACCGCTTGGCATAAGCGTGCGTACCGACGTCACTCCGCCTGGATTGACTTCCATGTCAACTGCCAAACCGTCAACGTCGCCAAGTAGAAAATTGCCCGACAATGCCTTTTGTGCGTTGAACACCGTGGAAACACCGTCAGTAATCGATTCCGCATCAAGTAGTCGACGCAACAAGACGTGATACGGAACGCCAACCGCACCGTCGTCGAGAAAGCTGACCAACGTGTTAGTGCAACTTGCGACGCCAGCGTTGTTAACGCCAGTTTTGGCGAGGAGTCCCGCCTCCACTATCGTCACGTAATCCGGGCCGTCGTCGCGCCGAGCATGCACGAGCACTACGGTGTCTCGTGCGTGCAACAGCCAGTCCCAATTCTGACCGACAATTGTATGTCCGGCCGCGGTGGCTTCAGGTAACACTGCGAACGACGAGCATTCGTTAGCGAGCGCGCCAGAGAGGTTCTTGTTGTTTTGGGCACCTGAAGCGAACATAACCTCGCTCCTCACATTGAGCGCGAGGATATCGCCAAACTCAACACCACTTCCGTCGGCAATGCCGCGCATCTCCTCGATTGCGTGTGGGGCAAAGTCCTCGACTACCTGGTGGTACCTGTTCGCATGCGAGACGACCTTCGCCCAGTCCCAATCGGCATAGTGGGCAAACACCCGTTGGTATGCCGTGATTGAATCGTGCACTTGCGTGCGCGCTTGTTCACCGTACTGGCGCCCTCGCTGCAGGGGCGATCCTTCAACCGAGATACGTGACATGCCACGGGGTGTTGATCTATCAACCACGAACGTCACTCACCCCTGGCTGCGTACATGAGGTAATTGGCAGAACCTGGCGCTACCGCGCCTGTCTTTACTTTGGCAGCCGAAGAATAATTGGCGGAGGACTTCACATCGTAGTCGTGGGTACTGCGGGCTTCAGAAGTTCGCTCAGGAAGTTCCTCGATCGCCTGCTTAATTGCCCGACAAAAGTCAGGGAGATCGTTTGGAAGTCTGGAAGTGATCAAATTTCCGTCGCGCACTACTGGCTCGTCTACGTAGTTACCCCCCGCATTGATGACGTCGTCGCGTATGACCGACACGCAAGTGAGGCGACGTCCCTTCGCAATACCCGCCGAAGCCAAGACCCAGCCTGCGTGACAGATTGCCGCCACAACGCTGCCGCGCTCGTCAACGTTTCGAACCAGATTCAGCATGCCAGCATTGCGTCGCAGCGACTCCGGTGAGAATCCCCCCGGAACAACGACACAATCGAAATCCGCCGGATTCACGTCATCAATTGACTCGTCAGGAACCACCGGGTAACCCAATTTGCTGCCGTACACTTGATCGGCCTTTGGACCGACGATGGTCACGGCCGCACCGGCCTCACGGAATCGAAGCACTGGATACCAGAGCTCAAGCTCTTGGTATTGGTTTTCCGCGAGCACGGCGATCCGCGAATTCTCAATCTTCATATTGACCTTCTTTCATTTCGAGGTAGAGAGACGAGTTGACAAGTTGTCGTATTCATGGTTCCTCGTCTAACTCAGAACGCCAAAATCCGAGCTGGATTGTCGACAAGAACTTTCTGGACTTCAGCGTCAGTAAAGCCTTTTTTCGCGAGACGAGGCAGGAAGCTGTCGAACATATAACTGAGGTCGACGCCCTCATTCAACATCTCTGGCTCTTCTTCGGTCACGGGCCCACGGCAGTGGTGAAAGAATCTGTCATAGGTGAAGACAAGTTGGTCAAGGTAGCCAGCCTCGGTTAACTCGCACACAGCCACCGCCATCGCCTCGTCAAGTGCCTCGGCGCTCGGGTTCTGCCACGGAATGCCAATGTGATCTATCTGTAGGTTGGTACCCCGTTCACAGAGCTCCAAGAGCTGCTTCATATCAAGATTGACTAGGGCGTGTCCAATTATTACCTTGGCCGGGTCAGCGCCCTCCGACTCCAGCACGTCTAATTGCTCAATTCCAGGATTCCTCACTGAGTAATCCGGCGGGTCGGTGTGCGTATTGACACAGCAACCTAGCTGCGCTTGAGCACGGCCAGCGGCCCGGACAAGATGCTCTTCATTGCGAGTCATGTGAGTACCGTTCGGTCCATCCGGTGCTGGTCCGCCGTGGCCGTCGCCGGACCCGGTGGCGATTTTGATTGCACCGGCCTTAATATCGGTGCTCTTAAAGCCAAAGGCCATCCCTTGCGTGATATCCGAGATAAAGAAATCGCGTACGTAGTCAATCCCCTGGACTTTCCAGTGATAAGGAATCCCAAGTCGCTCAGGGAAGAAGCCGGTGATGGCGATGATGTTCATTCCGCTTCGCGTGGCCACTTCGGCAATCAGTTCGGGATGGCGACCGACTTCGCAGGGCGTCATGTCGACCATGGTTCTGATCCCGTGATCCTTCATGCCCTTCTTCATGGTTGAGGTGACTTCATTGGCCACCGTATCGAAATCGAACGCTGACCGACGGTCGAACTCAGCACCTGGGTTGGCATAGAGAATGTGTTCATGGGTCAGTGTGATACCCGCGTCATCCGGCGAGACGTCTCCTAGGACCGTTCTCAACTTGCTCATTTCTTTAACCTCACTTACCTTTAGACAACAGCGTCCGTTGGATTGAACTGAAGAATGCAGGGAGATCGTCGGCACCACGTGACGTGATAACTGATCCGTCGACAACCACGTCGTCGTTGACCAAGGTGCCGCCAGTCTTAGCGGTATCAACTTTGAACGTCTCGTCGGCCGTGAATCGTTTGCCCTTCAAGACGTTCGCTGCAGCCAGCACCCCGGTACCAGTTCCAATCGCCGCAGTCACCAGGCCTCGCTCGAAGGAATCTCTTGCGAGATCGACGGCGGCCCCAAGCTTTTCGAGACGTCGGCCGGCTTCACCTCCTGGGATCAAGACTCCATCGAGGGACGTGACATCGAGGTCTTCAAACGTCAATTCAGCCATCAGTGGATATCCAAGAAAACTCTCGTATGCCTTCACGGTCTGAGGCGCAACGACTACCACGTCCGCACCTTCTTCTCGTAATCGCAGGACTGGATACCACAACTCCAACTCTTGGTATCCTTCCTCGGCCAAAACTGCTACTCGTTTACCTTCAAGACTCATGATTCCCTCTTCCCTTGGTACAGCGCCTTGTCTAGTGGCCCGATACCGATTGGCCATGATGTGTTGCGACTCGCGACGTCAGCACTGAATAGAGGGTCGGGTTGTTACACATTGTGCGTTCGTTGTCTAGCCAGTTGTCCGAGCGCGACTTCGACACCGCCAAGATGGCCAGCCATCGCGGCGGCGGCCCCATCAGCGTCTTGACGTCTTATTGCGTCGAGGATCTCCCGATGCTCCTGCGCCGCACGCTCGTGTCTGTTCGGCACTTCTCTCAATGCAAGAGACTGCTCCTGCATCGTCTCGCGGAGATCTTCAATCAGGCGAACCACTAGTGCGTTTCCCGTCGTACGTGCTATCGCGATGTGAAATTGTCCGTCGATGCGGACAGACTCTGCGGCGCTCGTAGACTGTTCGTGGTCATCAAGCAAGCGAGTTAACTCGATGAGGTCCTCCGCCATCCTGACTTGCGCGGCGCGACTGGCTGTCGGCACTTCGACGTAACGACGAATCTCATTCAAGTCAGTTGCCGAGTACTGACCAAAGGACAGTCCAACCTTGACGACCCGGGACGTCACGAATGTGCCACGACCGGGTTGAGACTCAGTAAGGCCGAGTGTCTGAAGGCTGCCTAGTGCCTCACGAATCACTGGGCGACTTACGCCGAAACGTTGACCCAACTCCGCTTCGGAGGGCAATTGATCGTCAACCATCAACTGCCCGGACTCGATCATCGCGGTCAACTGGTCCCTTACCCCATCCACAGCGCTGCGGCGAGAAATCCGGGCAAATGAAGGTGTTGTGGGCCTCGAAACGTCAGGTAAACTGGTTGTCAGGCTGTCAGACATCTTCACGATCTTCTGTCTACCACAACTTTCAAGTAACCGCAAACTGCTGGCTCCCAGGGGCACCGGTAACCGAGAGGAGCGATGTCCTGATGGCAAGCGCGAAACCTTTGATTCTCCTCATTCAAAATAGGAGTGCCGCTTCGACTGAGGTCTTCAAGCAACCATGTTTACTGTGCGGCTAATCAATGAGACGGAGGCGCCATCCCTCGAACTCCGAGAGTTGAGCCACAGTAAACGCAGCGAAAGTTGCTGGCGACTCTTTCATAATCTGGCCGGAATGTCGGGCTGCTGGGCGGCCCGCCGAAGCAAGAGTCTTTCAAACGGAATTCGACAAGGGTTAACCATTTGTTTGAGTCAGCAGTGGATAGTTCCACAATAAAATACCTGTTAGTGACGTATTTATGAACGGGCATGTGCACATAATTCCTGTAGCAACGCCGACGATTACGTGCAATGTCCCGCACCGAGTGGGCGCCGGCGAACATCAATAGCGGTGGGTTACGGCTCGATTCGACGAACGTAGGCCCAGGCGCCTCCGACTAAGACGGCTCCCGAGACTAAGTAAAGAAGACCTTCGCGCAGTTGGAGAGTCCAAAACTGGCCACCTCCGATGTAGACCGACGCGTTTTCGACGTGAAGCTTGCGGTAACACGCAGACTGCGACTTTCCCTGTTCGGCTGGAGTTTTCGTCGGGTATCCGAATGTGCAACTCTCGACCTTTGCTTGGGTTTTCAGAACTTCCGTCCACGTCGGCGTGCCTTTCGTCGATCGGACAACGTCACCATTGACGAGAAGCCAAGCATTTCCCGGGATCGTCTCGGAATACGTCACAGTCGCTCCCTTTCCCGGCGTCACTGAAAATTCAATTGTCGACCAGTGGACCGTAGGTGCAACGAGATGCTCACGCACCCTGGAGGGAACGACAACGGCGACGACGAGGAAGAGGAGCAGCGCAGCGGCAAGTGTCCATCCGGCGCGACGGATTACGACGCCGAGCAGGATTGTCAGTGCGAACATGAACAGTCCGTACGCGACTAAGTCCCATCCGGCGATGCCAAAGTTCTGGCGTCCAAAGATGTTGCGGTCACCGGTCGTCCCGTTCCACCACGAGAGCACGATCGCCGTGGGCACGAGAATGATCGCGACGGAAGTTGCCCCCACAGCGACTTTCGACGCGAACCAGCGCGAGCGAGAAATCGACTGTGTCCACACGAGACGCACGGTGCGGTGGTCAAGCTCATTCACCAGCGCGAGAAGGCCGAGAATGGCGCCGACGAGAGGGGCGATCGCGTAACCGGCCACCTTGATATAGACATCGAAATTCACGGTGTTGGCATAGCGAAGGTCGAGGAGTCCGCAGTAGTCTCCCCGTCCCGGAGTTGCGAGTTCGTTGCCGTGACATGGCGCCCCCATGAACTCGACCATGTAGTGATGTTGGATCACACCCGTAACGACGGTGAAACCAATGACGACCAACGCGAGCAGTGCGAGAACGCACGCTACGGAGCGCTGATATCGCCACGCGATCCAGATCATGATGGCTCCTCGCCGAACGCGACTTCAGAGGAGGGAGAGGGAGAACGTTGACCTTCGCGCAGATAGGCAATCGCGATTTCATCAAGAGTCGGCCTCTCGATCCGCCAGCCGTCGCGCTCGAGAGGTAGTGCGAGACGTACGAGATAGGTCACCTCGCGAGTTGACCGTCGTTCTTCGAGCACGACGGCGCCGCGAGGTACTGAAGCACCGTCGTCAATACCGCGGCTCAGGAGCCGGTGGCTCTCGAGCACGTAGTCAAGGTCTTCGCTCAATACGACACGGGAGTGAGAGAGGATGACCACGTAGTCGCAAATGGCCGCTACGTCAGCGATCGCGTGTGTGGCCATCAGCACACTGGCGTCGTGGTCGGCGAAGAGTTCGGTGATGTTCTGAAGAAGGTCCTGTCGCGCGACTGGATCGAGGGCCGACGCTGGCTCATCGAGGAGGACGAGCTCAGGGCGCTTGGAAAAGCACACTGCGAGCGCCACCTGTGCTCGCTGACCGCCTGATAAGTCGCGGACGCGACTCTCCCCATCAATGTCCAGCAGTGCGAGATGTCGTTTGGCGAGCTCACTGTCCCAGGCGGGGTTGATTCGCCGTCCGAACTCCAATATCTCTCGTACGCGCCACCTCGGGTAGAGCGGACGGTCTTGGTCGAGGTACCCCACGCGGGCTCGAAGGTCAGTGTTCGACGGAGAGAATTCCTCGCCAAAGAGTGAGATTCGCCCCGCAGTCGGCCTTGAGAGACCAGCGAGCATTCGCAGGACTGTGGTCTTGCCGGAGCCATTGGGTCCCACGAGGGCAGCCACGCGGCCGCGAGGGACTGAGAGCGAACACTCGCTCAGCGCGGTTTTATGACGGAATCGCTTGGTAACAGCATCCATCTCGATGACGAGGTCATCGCCGCTCACGAACGCGCCTCAGATTCGAGCGAAAAGAGGCTCCGGAGACCGTGAATGATCTCTTTGTCCGAGATCCCGCTCGAACGCGCCAGCTGAACGCCCTCTTGCAATACGTCGCGCCACGAGTTCGCTCGATACTTTTCTTCGGATCCGTCCTCTGATGTCTTTACGAATGTCCCTAACCCGAGCCGACCCTCGACGAGTCCGAGGTGTTCGAGTTCTCGGTACGCCCGATGCACCGTGTTGGGGTTGATCGTGATCTGACGGACTACCTCCCGAACAGACGGAAGCTGATCGCCTCCTTGTAGTTGCCCGCGTTCGATGGCGCTGACGACTTGATCTACGAGCTGGCGGAAGGGCGCTCGATCGGAACGGGAATTGAGACGAAAGACGATGGAGGAGTGTTGATTCGGCATGTACTAGTACACTAGTACACCGTGCCGTCCGAGGTCAGCGATGCTCGCGACTCTCCCCGCGGCGGAAAACTAACACCCTTATTCTGCATCCATCAGCTGGGACTCGGGATCGACGGACTCCTGGGGTAGATTGACGCGCTTACTGTGTGGCTTTGGTTTCCTATTTTGAGGTGTTTTGCCGAACGGCATATTGATGGCCGATTTCGACTCACGCTACGTGGCGGCCCGCCGAGTCCTTCTCGACGCGCTCTTCGCGCTTGCACCTCACGGGAAAGCCGTGATCATCGTTGGGGCGCAAGCCGTCTATCTGCGGACCGGCGACGCCAACCTCGCCATTGCTCCCTATACGACCGACGGGGATTTGGTGATCAACCCGTCGTGACTCGGCGACGACCCTCTCCTCAGCCAAGCAATGCTCGACGCGAATTTCACGTTGATGATGAGACCGGAGGGCCACGAGGAGCCGGGCATTTGGATAGAGCCCGCAGATGTGAACGGAGTAGTAGAACTCATTCCCATTGACCTCATCGTGCCGCACGCTGTCACACCTACTGGCGGCAGGCGCGCCGCACGTCTCGGAACCCACGGCGACCGCACAGCTCGTTCTGCCATCGGATTGGAGGCGGCCCTGATCGACCACTCGCCAATGGTCATTGGCGCCCTCGACTCAAATGATCCTCGGGCGATCACGGTAGAGGTAGCGGGAACCTCGGCTCTCCTCGTAGCCAAGGCTCACAAGATTTACGACCGCGTCGCGAGCGGACGAGAGGACCGGCTCGACGACAAGGACGCCTCCGACGTCGTCCGCATTATGCAGACCACGGATCCCGACGAGATCGGCGGGATGATGTCCAATCTGCTCGTCGATCCGACGGCCGGAGACGCGACACGCAGTGCGATTGAGTACCTAACACAACTCTTCGGACGTCGAGGACAGTCCGGCATCCAGATGGCGGGGCGCGCCTTACAACTCGTGATGGAATACGACACGGTCGAGGTGATCTGCACGTCGTACGTTGCTGCATTATCTCGCGCAATCCATCCACTCAATCCTTGATGCGCGGAGCGACCACATGTTTTCGCGACATGGGTCGAAGAGACTCCCAACAGGCCTAACTATTCACGAATTAGGAGGGAAACAAATCTGGTGAACTAGCGCAATAGATAGTTGACCATTTGCAAGGTTTGAAGAGGGTCAGGTAGTCGAATTTCTTTAGCAACACCTTTAGCAACGCCAATGATTACGTGCAACCACGCGCGAATATCGGTGACACGAAACGCCAGTGATTCATTGCGCGTGCGGACACGAGTTGACACCTGTGAATCGAAAAAGTCGGCATGGCACGCAAGGGGTCACGGGTTCGGAGCCCCTTACCTCCCCGTACCTCCACTGACCGAAAGCTCTCAGTTTGTAATAATTTTGGTGCCAATGATGCGGCAAAAGGAAAGCGCTTCTCTCCGGCTTTGTGGCCATTCCCGCAAAGGGTCACTGGGTCGTCAACCGTCGATCATTTCGTTGATTTTTCTGCAACGTGAAACGGCGCCGCGGCGCGA
>JGI20206J14855_1000319_pt1 | contig 17430 bp, 17 predicted proteins | sample NGESurdeep092012_6_FD_14855 | JGI IMG/M metagenome (IMG submission 14855) | reverse complement strand
AATCGGCCATGATTCGCCTGGACATGAGCGAGTACCAGCAGCCGGACGACGTCCAGCGCCTGCTGTCTACCGGCGAGGCCGACACGGCCAGTCTGCTGATGTCCGTCCGCCAGCAGCCTTTCGCCGTCGTCCTGCTGGACGAAATCGAAAAAGCCCACCCCAACATCCTAAACCTGTTATTACAGCTGCTCGACGAAGGCCAGCTAACCGACATGTCGGGGCGCTCGGCGTCATTCAAAGATTGCGTGATTATCGCCACTAGCAACGCCGGCGCGGGCACCATCCGCGACCATATCAGCCGCGGCGAGGCCCTGGAAAACTTCTCGGAACAGATAACGGACGAGCTGATCAACAGCGGCCAGTTCAAGCCGGAACTGGTTAACCGCTTCGACGAAATGGTCCTCTTCCGGCCGCTCAAGCCCGAAGAGCTGGCCCAGGTCGTTCAGCTGATGGTCGGCGAGGTCAACGAAACCCTGGCTAGCCAGAATATAGCGCTCGAACTGACGCCGGCGGCTATTCAGAAAATAGTCGAGCAGGGCAACGACCCGCGCCTTGGCGCCCGTCCGATGCGCCGCGTGCTGCAGCGGGCCGTCGAAGACACCGTCGCCCAGAAAATCCTGCGCGGCGAGGCCAAACCCGGCGACAAAGTCACGCTCGACGCGCCAGACCTGGTTATCCAGGCTTAGTTAATCATGGTGCCGACGGCTTCGCCGGCGACGATCTTGGCCAGGTTCCCAGGTTTCATAACGTCGAAGACGACAATCGGCTTGTTCTGCTCCATGGCCAGGCCGATGGCGGCTTTGTCCATGACTTTGATCGAGTTGTTCTCTACGGCGTCCTGGAAAGTGACGTGGCCAAGCTTGACGGCGTCTTCGAATTTGGCCGGGTCCTTGTCATAAACGCCTTCGAATTTGGTAGCCTTCAGCACCAGCTGGCAGTCAAGTTCCAGGGCGAAACTGACAGCCGCCGTGTCGTGGGTCACGTACGGCCGGGCCGTGCCGCCGGCGACGATGACGACGCGGCCTTTCTGCAGGTGTTTTTCGGCCAGGCGGTAGGAATAGGATTCAGAGACTTGCTGGGCGAAGATATTGCTCAGGCAACGGGTCTTGACGTCGTTGGCTTCGAAGATATCGGTGATGGCCATGCAGTTAATCAGGCCGCTGAGCATGCCCATCTGGTCGGCCGTTACGCGGCGGATACCGTGGCCGGCCAGCTCGGCGCCGCGGACCATGTTGCCGCCGCCGGCGATCATGACTACCTGGCAGCCGCTGTCGACGACTTTTTTGACTTCAGCGGCCAGGAAAGCCGCGATTTCGGGGTCGACGCCAAACTCGTATTTGCCAGCCAGCTGTTCGCCCGATAGTTTTAGGAGGACTCTTTTGTAAGGCGGTGTGCTCATCTAAGCACCAAGTCTAGCAAATTCCTCAGCCCAAAGCTATACTTATGCCAAATGCTGAAGCTATATTCATGGAATGTTAACGGCATCCGGGCCGTTGCCAAAAAGGGCCTGTTCCAGCCGTTCCTGGACAAGGAGCAGCCGGATATCCTCTGCCTCCAGGAAATCAAGGCCAAGCCCGAGCAAATAGACCTCGAACTCGAAGGCTACGACGCCCTATGGTACTCGGCCGACAAGCCGGGCTATTCGGGCACGGCCATCCTCAGCAAAGTTAAACCGCTGCAGGTCGTGAACGGTTTCCCCAAGGACATTATCGATAAGTACAAGGTTAGCGGCGACACCTACGGCGACCCCAACCAAGAGGGTAGAGTAATTGCCGCCGAATTCGACAAATTCTGGGTCGTCACCGTCTACACGCCCAACGCCAAGGACGACCTCAGCCGCATCCCGCTGCGGCACAAGCATTGGGATCCGGCCTTCCTGGCCTACTGCCAGCAGCTGGAGCGAACCAAGCCGGTGGTCTTCTGCGGCGACCTCAATGTCGCCCACACCGAAGACGACCTGGCCAACCCCAAGCCGAACCGGGGCAAAAAAGGCTTCACCGACGAGGAACGGGCTGGCTTCCAGGCCTTCCTCGACGCCGGTTTCATCGACAGTTTCCGGCTGTTCAAACAGGGCAACGGCTACTATAGCTGGTGGAGCCACTTCGCCAACTCGCGCGCGCGCAACGTCGGCTGGCGGATCGATTACTTCCTGGTGTCCGCCAAACTCAAGGCCAAAGTCAAGGCCGCCGAGATCCACCCCACGGTCATGGGTTCCGACCATTGTCCCGTATCTGTTACACTGGATATATGAGCAATGTGGAGTTTGTCAGTTTCACGAGTACCGACAAGTTAAAGCTGCCCGGCTTGTTGTACGCGCCCGGCGCCGGCACCAAAAAGGCCGCGATTTGGCTGCACGGCATGGGCGACAGCGGTGTTTTTTACAGTCCGGAACAGGTGAACGCGCTAGGCGAAGCTTTAACCTCTAAGAATATCGCCCTGCTGGGGTTTAATAACCGCGGCGCGCACAACGCTAAAAGCCTGAAGTCAGTTGACGAAAGCCTCCCCGAAGGCGACCGCCGCTACCAGGCCGGCACATACTACGAGTTAATCGCCGACTGCGTCAAAGACATCGACGGGGCAGTGGCCTTCCTCAAGCAGCGCGGTTTCACGACGTTTTACTTATTGGGCCACAGCACCGGCGCCAACAAAATCTGCGCCTACCACGTCCGGGCCGGACGCAACCCGTTCAGCAAATACGTGCTGGCCGGACCGGCCGACGATACCGGCCTGATGTTTAGCGGCCTGGGAGCCAAGAAGTTCTGGCAGGCCCTGAATTATGCCGCCAAATTCGCCAAGACCGACCCGTTGCACATTATGCCAAAATACACCGGCATGTACCCGTTCAGCGCCCAGGCCGCCTGGGATATGCTTAACCCTGACGGGGCTTATAATACTTTCCCGTTTTACGAATCTAACACCGAACGACTGGGCAAAAAGCGGCTGTTCGACGAATACCAGCAAATCGACCGGCCAACGCTGGTAATATTTGGCCAAGACGACGAGTACACGACGACAGCCGGCGGCACCCGGGCGGCTTTGGATTTATTTATGAAATACACCAGCAACGCCAGCTTGAAGCGGACTGATTTTTGCACCGTGCCTGATGCCGACCATAGTTTTCACGGCGCCGAAGCGGTTTTTGCCGAACAAGTGGCGGACTGGTTGGCCCATGGCTAGGTCATTCGCGGTTTTTGACATTGACGGCACAATCATCCGCTGGCAGTTGTACCACGCGCTGGCCGACGAGCTGGCCCGGCGCGGCCAGCTGGACCCGATCCAATTCCAGAAAGTGCGCGCAGCGCGGATGAACTGGAAAACCAGAACTGATTCGTTCACGACTTACGAAATGACCTTGGTCAATCTGGTCAAGGTGGCGATTACCGGCATATCGGTCACCGACCTAGAGACTGCTTGCCGCAGCGTCTTGGCGGAGTACAAGGACCAGGCCTACATCTATACCCGTGACCTGATCAAAGACTTGAAAGCAAAAAACTACCTGTTGTTCGCGATTTCAGCCTCACAGCGGGAGATTGTTGGCATGTTGGCCGAATATTACGGCTTCGACGATTTCGGCGGTTCGATATACGAAACTAAAGACGGCTACTTCACCGGCAAAAGCGACGTGCTGATGAGCGACCGCAAACCGCTTTATCTCAAAGAACTGGTGAAGAAACACGGCGCTGCTCAAACCGGCAGCATAGGCGTCGGCGACAGCGAAAGCGACATCCCGATGCTCTCGGCCGTCGAGCGTCCAATCGCCTTTAATCCTACCCGCAAGCTGTTTGACCATGCCCGCCAAGCCAACTGGCCAATCATCTTAGAGCGCAAAAATATGGTTTACAGATTGGAGTCCGATAATGGCACGTACCAGCTCGCCGACTAAACCAAAGCTGACTTACGCTATAAGTTACGGTTTCCTCGGCGGTCCGGCCCATAGCCGGCAGTTACGCGAACAACTGGGCAAACTTGGCTACGGCCAAGCGAATAATGTTGACCGAGCCGACATCTTGATAGCCCATTCCGCCGGCTGCTGGCTGGTGCCGCCAACCGCCCGGGCTAAACTACTGATATTTGTCGGCATGCCATTGGCGGAAGCCTATCCGCACCAGACTTTCAAAGCCGCCCGCCGGGAGAACATCCGGGCTTTTTTTCACCACTTCCACCTGCTCAGGGGCATAATCATAGGTTTTTGGAGCTTTTATTACGCCTTAGCGCAACCGATCCGCAATCGCGACATCGTGCGCGGTGCCAAGAGAGCCGAAAAGGCTACCGAATTAAAGGGCGCCGCGACCGTTTTCATCACTAACCGCCACGACCCGTGGCCACGATCGGACAAACTGCGGTCTTACCTAAAGACTCGAGACTGGGCTTTCATATGCCTGCCGGGATCGCATAACGATATCTGGGAGCACTCCGAACGATACGCCGCTATAATTGGTCATTATGCGAGACTATTGGGTTAAACAAACTGGCGGGCAGCCGCTGTATCCGGACCTGCTGTGGAGCCGGCCGGAGAACAAGCACCAGGCCGGCAAACTGCTGATTGCCGGCGGCAACGCCCACGGCTTCGCGGCGGCCGGCGAAGCCTACGCTGAAGCCGGCCAGGCCGGTATCGGCACGGCCCGGGTACTGCTGCCGGACAGCCTGCAGAAGACCGTCGGCCGGGTTTTCGAAGCCGGCGAGTACGCGCCCAGCACGCCCAGCGGCAGCTTTTCGCAAAAGGCCCTGGCCGGGCTGCTGGACATGGCGGCCTGGGCCGACGCCACGCTGGTGGCCGGCGACTTGGGCCGCAATTCCGAGACCGCCATCCTGCTGGAGAAATTCACCAGTAAGTACCCGGGCCGCCTGGCTCTGACCAAGGACGCCGCCGATTACTTCATCGGCGCGCCCGGGCCGCTGCTGGACCGCCAAGACAGCCTGCTGGTCATCAGCTTCGCCCAATTGCAAAAACTGGCCGCCAAGGCCCGTTTCCCAGTGGCACTGACTTTTGAAATGGATTTCTTACGGCTGGTCGACAGTCTGCACGAGTTCTCGTTGAAACATCAGCCGGCCATTATCGTAAAACATCTGGAAACCATCTTCGTTGCCGCCGACGGCCGGGTCAGTACGACCAAGCTGGACGCCGACCTCGACATCTGGCGCGTCAAAACCGCCGCCCACGCCGCCGTCTGGTGGCTCCAAAACCCGAGCAAAGTTTTTGAAGCCCTAACTACGTCATTGACCAAATAATATACACCGTCTATTTGTAATAAATTCATATTTGTGGCATACTTATATAATGACGACGGCGATGTTGAACGTTCATGCTGATGAATTGATGTTCCTCGCTGCTTCTAGTACTCCCGAAACCGCCAGCCACGATCTAGCGGTCATGGATTTAATGAGCCGCCAGGTCGGCGGCCTGGTAACTCGCAGCCTGGTAAATGAGACTCAGTACATGGACCGCGGCTTGCGGGCAGCCACTGTCCTAGCGGCTAAGCCCACCCTGGAAACCATCATTCGAGGCGAAGAGCATACCCAAGCGGTGGCCGCCGCGGTGACCGACAATATTCACGCTTTAGCTACAACAATCCTTAAATCCCGAACTTTAAGCCCTCGGGCTATTGATGCCCATAACGGCCGTGAAGCTTATAATCAATTCGTAGGCCGAATGAGTGAAATCGGCGCCTTTGGCGTCTACGAGTGGGGCGTAGCCCACGGCCTTAGAGACGAAAGGGCCTACGCTTTACCTGCTACAAGACAGCAAGACTCGGGCTATCGCCGCAAGCACGGCCTTAGCCTGGCTACCGACATAGTCATCAGGGAGCCCGGCAAAATAGAAATACCGGTGCAGGTCAAAACTTCTGACGACGACGCCGGACGCTACCACCGGGACATCGCCTTCGTGACAATATCACGATTATTGGAAGATGAGTACCTGCGGCCGCGACAATTATTAATCTACCTGGCGACCCGCGACAATGATAAACTGGGCCTCATCCATCAAGCGTTGGACGAAAGGCTTGAAGAGGCGCGGACAGAATCCGTGCAAGGCAACTCCCTAGTTAAAGCCGTAAGGTCAATCAAACACGTGTTTGGTGGGCGAGGAGGGAATCGAACCCTCAATCCGTGAGGAACACGATTTTGAGTCGTGCGCGTATACCAGTTCCGCCACTCGCCCGCAGTCGGCCATCAGGTAGGTTACAGGGGATAATTGTACTATAATTAGGCTGGCAGAGCTAGATTAGCTTTTGTTTAGTTATGGCTACAAACTCCTCTAAGACACCAACCAATGACGACCAACCAAGCGCTGGCGCCCAGCCGTATGGAGCGGCCGACGCGCAGGCCGCGGCTGATTTGATACGCCAGAAAGTCGCCCGCCTTTACGCCGAAGAGCCGGATGCCGAGCAGCAGCTGACCGAGGCCGAAGCCACCGACCGCCGGAGCAAACATCAGCAGTTCATGTACCGGCTGGGGACGTCCGGCAAAGACCTGGCGGCCATCCAGACCGAGTGGCATGACTATTATCAAAGTTTGCCGGCCGAAGAGAAGCACCATGTCTGGCAGGAATTTTACGCCAGCCAGCCGCTGCTAACCGCCCGGCCCCAGCCCGACAGCGCCGCCGCGGCCCAGACCCTGGCTAAGCACAAGCAGCAGGCCGCCAAACCGCGCAAATTACGCGACGCCCGCAGCACCGGCCAAGTCCAGTCGGCCATCCGCGACAAAGTCACGGCTGGTGGCCAGCTACAGGCCAAACACCACTTGCAGTCGCTGCTGTTCGGCCTCGGCATGGGGGCGGTCGTATTGCTGATCTTCCTTTTCGGCTTCTTCAACGAAGTCGTGATCGCGCCGTTTCTCCAGCCCAGCCGGGCCAGCAGTTCGACGCCGTTAATCGTCAGCGCCGACAGCACCACCCAAACCGCTACCCCGCAAGTCATTATCCCCAAAATCAACGTCGAGATACCGGTCGACTACAACGAGACCTCGACCGACGAGAACACGATCGAAAACGACTTGCAAAACGGAGTGGTCCACTATCCGACGACCGTGCTACCGGGCCAGAGCGGCAACGCGGCTTTCTTCGGCCACAGCAGCAACAATATCTTTAACAAGGGCAAGTACAAATTCGCTTTCGTGCTGCTGCACACGCTGTTGCAAGGCGATACTTTTTACCTGTCTTACAACGGCAAGATGTACGTTTACAAGGTCATTTCCCGCAGCATCGTCGACCCCAGCGACGTCAGTGTCTTGAATTCCGTGGCCGGCCAGACAGCCACGGCGACCTTGATTACCTGCGACCCGCCCGGCACCAGCTTGCACCGCCTGGTCGTGGTCGGGCAGCAGATCAGCCCGGACCCGTCGGGCAACACCACCGCCGCGGTCTCGGCGTCGACTCCGGCCCAGCCGGCTTCGCTGCCCGGTAACGGGCCGACGCTGTGGACACGTTTCATCGGCACCTTCGCTGGCAAGGCCATTACGGTCATAGTCCTGGGATTGGGCGGTTTGCTGGTTATCCGCTGGGCCACCAAACGCGTCGACGAGCTCTTGAGCTAAGCCGGTTTAGCGGTCGGCGGCGATTAGCAGGGAGGCCTGCGTGAGGTAAGACTGGGCGGCCGGGCCCGGCGTCAACGCATAGACGTTCTTGTAGTCCGGCGCAAAAGCCGGCAGGTAGCGGCTGTCAGCCGGCATCAGCGTCTGGTGGTTGGTATTGTCATAATCAAAAACCACCAGCTTGCCGCCGCTGACATAAGTCAGCCGGTCGCCGTCCATCCAGGTGGCATGTATCTGCGGCGCGTCCATCGCCTCCGCCGTCGTATAGTTATAGCCATTATCATTCTCGATATCATAGACACCGAAGTAATTGCCGTTACTGGCGACTATGAACTGCGTGTTGGGCGAAAAGCTCAGGTAGCTTGGCTGCGGCACGTGCAAAACCTGCGTCGGCACGGGGGCCTGACCGGGCAGCGCGGCCAGTTGTGCCGCCGGGTCTTTAAAGATATAAACCTTACTACCGGCCATGTCCCCGGCAGCGACATACATGACATCATTATATTTGGTCAAATCAACCAGGTAAGTCGTACCGGCCGGCAGGCTGCGGATAGTCGAAGTCGTGCTGCCAGCGCGCAGCTTGACCAGGACTTTGCCGTTGGGGGCGCCGTCGCCGGTGACATAGAGCATGGTATCGTCGCCATAGGACTGGTAAGCCAGGACGTGCTGCAGCAAGGGAACGGCGGCCGGACTTTTGAGCGAAGCGGTTTGCAGCGTCCCTGTCGAGCTGTCGTAGAGATAGTACTGGTCGTACTTCTTGTTTTTCAGGGTCAGCTTGGCCGGGCTGGCCGTCAGGCTGTTATTAAGGTTTACCGATTGGCTGGGGTCGGTCCGGTCCAGCAGGATGAATTCGGTTTTGCCGTCATAGATGTGGCGCAGGACCACGTGCTGGTTGTCATCGGCCCATTCGCCGAGTTGCCAGCTTTCGCCGGCGGTGGCTTTGGACAGTAAATTGGCCGGCAGGCTGATGTCGACCGGGGCTTTGGTTGGGTTCTTGAGGTCATAGACATCGAAGTTAGTTATCGAATTAGGCGCCCCGACCAGCAGCCAGCGCTGGTCGGGGCTTTGGGTCATCAGGCTGGGCGCGGCGGCGTAAGTTTGGATTTTTTTGGTAGTCAGCGTATCGGGGAACAGGAAAGGGTAGTCGAAATGCTCGACGCTGCCGCCGTCCAGCTCGATAGTACGCTGCCAGTCGCGGTAGCCGCTGCGTGCCAGTTTGACATGGTAAATGCCGGCCGGCAACACCAGGCGGGTGTTGGTCGCGACCGATTCAAGCTGGTTATTGACATAAATACTGGCCGGGTTAGGCTGGCTCGAAAAAAATGTCAGGCCGTTCTGGATGACCGTGCCGTTTTTGCCGATGCCGAAACCGTAAGCCTGGTACAGCAGCACCAGGGTAGCGATAGCTATGGCGACAGCTACCAGCACGTAGCCGGTCAACAGGATAATACGGTGCTCAAGCTGTTTTTTGGGATCGAGGTAGTCCATGGTGCGCTAGAGACTAGTATGGATTGACTTGCCTCGAATCACAAGAGGGTTTAAGATGTAGTCATCGACTAAAACCCATGTGCCAGGCAATACATGCGCAAAAACAACAACACTATAGAAATCAACGGTAAACGCTATGACGCCAAGACGGGCGCCTTGCTGAATCCGTCTTCCGCGGCACCAGATAACCCCGAACCCCACCCGGCCGCCAGCCACCAGCTGACAGCCCCGCCAGCCCCTAAGCCGGCTTCGCGCGACGTCGCTAGGCAACCGGCCAAACGGGCAGCCTCGCGCACGCCCGCGCCGTCACACACCCTGATGCGGCAAGCTGTCAGGAAGCCGGATTCCAGCCTCAAGCGCCGCCACAAAGCCCAAGGTGACACCGACGCCCTAGCGCTGCGGCGGCTCAGCGAAGTCATCGTCAAGCCTTCGGCGCTGAGCCTGGACGAGCAACGTTTACAGCACGCCAAGCAGATTCCCCGCAGCCGGCTGATCAGCCGCTTCCCGGCGATTACGTCGGACTCGGGCAGTCCTTCAGCGGCCAAGGCGCCCTCAACCGGCGCTGCCCAGGTCCGGCGGCCATACCAGCTGGCGCGCGGCAGCCAACCGGCCAAGCAGCCCCGGACTAGCGCCGATATACTGCAACGGGCCGTCGAACAGGCCGCTAGCCGTCTGGAACCGGCGCCGGCGCCGCAAAAATCCCGCCGCCACGACCGGCTGAAACGCAATACCGGCATTGGCGCCGCCATAGCTTTATCGGTCGTCGTGCTAGGCGTTATAGTGACCCAAAACCTGAGCAACGTGCGCCTGCAAATGGCTTCGTCGAAGGCCGGTTTCAACGTCAGCCTGCCTAACTACCATCCGGCGGGCTACGATCTTGGGCAGCTTAATTACAGCCAGGGCGTCGCGGCCGCCGAATTCCACAGCAACAGCGATAGCGATACTTATAGCATTACCCAGAAGAGTTCGTCATGGGACAGTTCGGCTTTGCTGGACAACTTCATCCAGCCGTCTTACGCGCAGCACCAGACCGTTTCGGCCAGCGGCCTGACGATTTACATTTACGGCGACAGCGACGCCACCTGGGTCAACGGCGGCGTTTGGTACATCATCCAGTCCAACGGCTCGCTTAACGACCGGCAGCTGGTCGACCTCGCCACTTCGCTTTAATTTCCGTGTAGGCGATTTTCTCTTATAATAAGGCTGATGAAGACAGTCCGCACTCGTTTTGCGCCCAGCCCGACGGGCTTTTTGCATGTCGGCGGCATCAGGACGGCCGTTTTCGCCTGGCTGGTGGCGCGGCAGGCTGGCGGCCAATTCGTGTTGCGGCTGGAAGACACCGACAAGAAGCGCGAAGCCGCCGGCTCGGACCAGCACGTCATGGATAGTTTGCGGGCGCTCGGCCTGGATTACGACGAAGGCCCTGACAACGGCGGGCCATACGGGCCTTATAGGCAGAGCGAACGGCTGGACGGTTACCAAACCTGGGCGCGCAAACTGGTTGACGCCGGCCGGGCTTACGCCGACCCATACACACCGGCCGAGGTGCAGGCTTTTCGCGAGCAGGCCCAGGCCGATAAGCAACCCTTCCTGTACCGTAACCACCGGCCGGAGAAACCGCCGGTCTGGGACGGCAACCAGCCGCTGCGCTTCAAGTCCGACCCCAAGCCTTATAAATGGCACGATGCCATACTCGGCGACTTATCGACCGGGCCGGAAGTGGTAGACGATTTCATACTTATTAAATCCGACGGCTACCCGACCTACAACTTCGCCCACATCGTCGATGACAGCGAAATGCGGATCACGCACGTCATCCGCGGCCAGGAATTTACCGCCAGCGTCCCGAATTACCTCAACCTCTACGAAGCGCTCGGCCTGGAGCCGCCGATCCTGGCGACCGTGCCGCACATTCTGGGTCCCGACGGCAAGAAGAAACTCAGCAAACGCGACGGCGCCAAAGACGTCCTGGACTACATCCGCGACGGCTTCCTGCCGGACGCGCTGGTTAATTTCATCGTCAGCCTAGGCTGGAACGACGGCACCGAACAGGAGATTTTTTCGCGCCGGGAGCTGATTGATAAATTCAGCCTCGACCGGGTTCAGCGCGGCGGCGCGCATTTCGACGAGCGGCGCTTGAGCTGGATGAACGGCGCTTGGATCAGGCAAATGGCGCCGGACAGCCTTTATGAAAAAGTTACCGGTTTTTGGCCGGCCGAAGCCGCCGACTACGACGAGAAGTACAAAAAGCGGGTGCTCGGCCTGGTCCAGGAACGCCTCAAATATTTCGCCGAACTGCCGGAACTGACGGATTTCTTCTTCGTCGACCGGCCGCTTAATCCGGAGCTTATCAGCCAGCACAAACAGCTTAAGAAACTGCCAAACGACGAACTGAAAGACTTGCTGGAGCAGGCCAAAGCCGCGTTGGCAGACAGTGATTTCTCGGGCGGCGACCTGACCGACCGCCTCAACCGGTTGCTGGAACAAACCGGCCAGAAACCGGCCGTCCTATTCAGCTTAATCCGGATTGCCACCACCCAGGCAGCGGCCAGCCCGGCCCTGGCCGACAGCCTGGCCGTACTCGGCAAACAGCGCAGCCTGTCGCGCCTCGACGCGCAATTGTCAGCCTTAGCCTCTAGCTGATTAGCATAAGCGTTGTTACAATAGGGGTTATGGATAGCGACTTCAGGCCGGCTAAACGGCCGCCCGAATCCGGCCAAGACAAGCCGTATATTTTCCCGGAAACCAAACAGCCGTCACCAGCTGCAACGGCCGGTAGCTTCATGCCCGACGAAGACGAAGACATCGAGCTCGTCTCGGACGGTGAAGAAGTAGCCGAAGAACAGCCGCAGCCAGCCGCAGCCGGCCAGGACCAAACAGCCGCCCCGGCCGAAGTTCCGGCCGGACCGGGCTGGCGCCAAAAACTTAAACTGCACTGGCCCCCCGGCAAGAAAGAATGGTCAGTTGTCGCGGTACTGGTCCTGCTGGGCCTAGCCGGCGGCCTATTTATCGCCACCCGCCACCACGCCAAAAAACCGACCCCCCACATAGTCAAACAGATTATCAAGCCGAAACCGCCAACGACCGTCGCCTCGACCCTCAGCGGCCTGCAAGTTGACCCCAGCCTCAACAAGCTGCCGGTCACCGGCGTCATGATCGAGAACAGCACCGACGCCCGGCCGCAATCCGGGCTTGGTCAGGCGATGGTGGTGTTCGAAGCCGTCGCCGAGGGCGGCGTGACCCGCTTCCTGGCCCTGTACCAGGACACCAGTCCGGGCAATGTCGGCCCGGTCCGCAGCGCCCGGCCGTATTACGTCCAATGGGCGCTTGGCTTTGACGCCGGCTACGCCCACGTCGGCGGCAGCCCCGACGCCTTAGCCGACCTGAAAGGCTGGAGCGCCCGCGACCTCGACCAGTTCGCCAACAGCGCCTACTACCAACGCGTTTCAACCCGGGCCGCCCCGCACAATGTCTACACCTCTATCAGCAAGCTGAACCAGTTGGAAACCAGCAAAGGCTACACCTCCAGCACCTTCACCGGTTTTCCGCGCAAGCCCGACGCGGCCGTTAAACAGCCGACCGTGCGCAGCATTAACCTGACACTGTCCGGACCGCTTTACAACGCCCACTATGATTACGTGGCGGCTACTAACACCTATAATCGCAGCGAAGGCGGCGCCCCCCAGATCGACGCTAACACCAAAGCCCAAATCAGTCCCCGGGTAGTCGTGGCCATGGTCATTCCCGAGACCAACGGCGCGCTTGACAGCAGCGGCGCCTATTATTCCGACTATGCCAGTATCGGCAGCGGTCCGGTGGACGTTTTCCAGGACGGTACGGTTACTACCGGCACCTGGACCAAGAGCAGCAACGGCAGCCAAATTACCTTTACTGACGCCGCCGGCCAGCCACTTAAATTCAACGCCGGCCAGACTTGGTTAACAGCCGTCAGCAGCGCCTCCAAAGTCACCTATAGCCCTTAAGAAGCCATGGACTACCTGCACAACCTAATCCGCCAGACCAAACTGCGCATCTTCATCGTCGTCCTGATCGACAACGGCGTCCTGATCGGCGGCTGGTGGCTGGGTAATAAGATCCTGGGCTTGAACGGCTTGGAGCTACTGGTCCTGCTGATAGCCTTAGCCGGCATAGAGACCACCCTGATTGCTACCAGCTTGGGCAATTACCTGACACAGCCGCTAAAAGCCGTCTGGCAGGCAGTCCTGCACCTTAGCCCCACCGAACAGGGCACCGCCGCGCCCAACTTCGAGAGCCTGCACCTCGGCCGCGACCTAGTAGCCAACCTGACGTCGCGGATTTACCAGCTAGTCAGCACCGCCGATCAAGCCAAGCAGGAGCTGCACCGCCACGCCAACGACCTGCACGAAAACTTCATCGCCCAGAACCTGCCGCTGCCGCTCATCCTGATGGATGCCACCGAAACCGTCCGCTACGCCAACGATGCCGCCGCCCGCTATACCGGCATCGCTGCTAATGACATGGTCGGCAAGAACGTCTACATGGTCATGGACATGTCATTCCCCAGCGAGGCCACCTTTGACAGCTGGCTGAAATCCGTCAAAACCAAAACCGCCACGGCCGTTTCCAGCTGGGAACGGGTCCGCCTCAATGTCCGCGACAACCATCCGGCCCGCTTATTCGACCTGGCCGCCTATTACAACCGCGACAACCCAGAGCACAATGAGACCATGATGGTCATGTTTGATCACACCAAGGAGTATAGCCAAGACGACCAGGCCATCAGTTTCATCGCCCTAAGCGTCCACGAACTGCGCACACCGCTGACTTTGTTACGCGGCTACATCGAAGTTTTTGAAGACGAGATAGGGCAAACCATCACCGACCCGGAACTGAAGAGCTTCATGCTCAAAATGCGCGCCCAGGCCGAACAGCTGACGGATTTCGTCAATAACATCCTAAACGTCGCCCGCGTCGACGACGACCAGCTGGAACTCAAGCTCCAATCCGAAGACTGGAGCAGCACCCTCAAGAGTTCGATCGAAATGATCAGCCTGCGCGCCAAAGTCCGCGACATCACCCTCAAATGCAGCATCTCCCGCGACCTACCGCCCGTCGGCATCGACAAACTGAGCATCCGCGAAGTCATCAACAATATCATCGACAACGCCATCAAGTACAGCGGCACCAGCAAAACCATCAAAATCGACACCTACGTCAACCAGGAAGGCCTGGTCGAAACCACCTTCCAGGACTTCGGCCTAGGCATCCCGACCAGCATCCTTCCGAACCTGTTTACCAAATTCTACCGCGACCACCGCAACCGCGCCCAAATCGGCGGCACCGGCCTGGGCCTTTACCTCAGCAAAGCTATTATCGCGGCCCATGGCGGCAGTCTCTGGGTTCGCAGCAAGGAAGGCGAGGGCAGCACTTTCGGCTTCACGCTCATGCCTTACGCCCAGCTAGCCGAAAAAGTTAAGCAGAACGGCGACCAGGAAATCACCCGCGGCGCCCACGGCTGGATTAAGAACCACTCACTTTACCGCCGCTAAAAGCGGCAACCATGATAAAGTAATAAATATGGAACCGCCCTCAACCACGCCCATCAGCCCGGCCGCGCCAGCTGCCGGCCGCAAGGTCCTCTGTATCGAAGACGAGCACTTTATCAGCGAACTTTATACCCGCGCCCTGACCAAAGGCGGCTACGAAGTCGAAACCATAGCCGACGGCAAAGAGGCCCTGGATGCCGCCCAAACCGACCAATACGACATTATCCTGCTCGACCTGATGATACCGACCGTATCGGGCATCGAGATTTTGCGGGTGCTGCGTGACCCGGCCCGCGTACCGCCGATACGCGCCAAAATCGTCGTCACTACCAACCTCGAGCAGCGCGAAGACGTCCGCGCCGACATCGAGAAACAAGCCGACGGCTACCTGGTCAAAGCCGAACTGACGCCTCACGAACTAGTCGACTTCCTCAACACCATCAAATAGACCAAGCATATTTGACTTTTAATAGAATATTGTGTATAATATTCTAAATGTCCGTGGTTCAACAACTTTATTCTCCCGAGCGAGACGAGCAGGCAAGAGAAGCCGGCTTGGTCTATATTGAGGATTTGGCACTAAGCGGCACCATGATAGCTTTAAAGGTTGCCTGCGCACCCCTAGGCAACGGCTTTTTTGATCATCAACCGATCGGTGAGCAAGATCTTAGTGAGCTTCACGATGATCTGATAACCGGGATCGGCAAGGTTAGCGCGGAGACGGAACCAGGTTTCCTATCAAGGCTGTTCGGGGGTCAAGCCGCCGCAAATACTCACTATAGGAGCGAAAGGGATTTTTACCTTCAGTTTTCAAGGTTTAACGGCACGGTGGAGGTTGCTCCGGGAAACTCAGGCTACTGGGATGGCCGGCCTTTTCAAATCAGAAGGTTTACCGCCGGCGAAAATCTGAACCCCACCACCCTTACCGGGTTTGACCCGTTTAACCCAGAGGGATTTGACAGTTATCAAGACACGCCCGGCATCGCCCAAAGCACCATAGACGCCTTACGCCGAACCGGCGACCCGTTATCTATAGACGTCGCGGTCCATGAAGCCGGGCGGACACTCGAACGGGCCAGGGCTGTAAAAAACGGTGTTGACCACCCTGATACGGACCCGGAACTGGCCTCGACTATGGATAACGCCCTGAGGGACACCCTGGATCTGACCGACCGCTAGACATAGTTGACAGTCGTGTATAATAAACATTAGCCATGTGAGGACTTGCGCAGCATTTACTTCACAGACTTATATATAAGAAGATACACTTCGGTCCCTGTTTTCTTCCAGAGTTCAAATCTAGTTTCCAGCGCTAAGGGATTGGTCTCGAACGGTAGCCAAATCTCGCTGTAAGCTCCACTTCAAACCCGTTTACTGGCCTCTGTCAGTTAATCTTTTTATTACTTGAATTATTAGGAGTTTACACTATGGCAATCGCGACTTTTGACACCCGGGACGTACAAATAACTTCGGTATCTTTCCGGGCTGACGCCGGCGAGCGGCGCTTTAAGAGCTTTCCGCGCCGGCTGGTCTACCAGGGCCGGGAATACATCTTGGCGGAAGCATGAAAACCCAACCTATAAACACACAGGAGACACAATTATGGACGAAAGTCTTGGAGCTATGGCCGACGGCGACGGAGTGTCGGTGCACAGCGGTTTTCCCAACCCGGCCCTAGACCGGCGGGGGCAGGGCGGACGCCTAGCCCTGGACCTCAACCAGCTGCTCGTCAAACACCCCAGCAGCACCTACTTATTCCGGGTAGCCGGACACCATTGGAGCGACCAGGGTATTTATGACGGCGACGTGGCCGTTATCGACCGGGCGCGGGCAGCACGGCCGGCCGACATAGTAATTGTTTGGCGCCCTGAAGGTTCCACGCTTTGCCGGCGGCGGCAATTAACCGCTGAAGACGAGGTCTGGGGAGTGGTAACGGCTACCATTCACCAGTACGTTTAAATGTTCGCTTTGATCGACTGCAACAACTTCTTCGTCAGCTGCGAACGCCTGTTCCGGCCGGACCTGGAAGGCCGGCCGGTCGTGGTCCTCAGCAGCAACGACGGCTGCGTGGTGTCACGGTCCAACGAAGCCCGGACGCTGGGCATCCCGATGGGGGCGCCGGCCTTCAAGTACCGCCAAGTCTTCAAGGCACAGGGCGTAGTGCAGTTCAGCGGCAATTTCGAGCTCTACGGCGACATCAGCCAGCGGATCACCCATTTATTAACCGCTATCACGCCGCGGACCGAAGTTTATTCGGTCGACGAGTCTTTCCTGGACCTTAGCCAGCTGGCCATAGCCGACTACCAAACTTGGGGCGGGGCAGTCCGGCAAAGGCTGCTCCGGGAAGTCGGCATACCGGTTTCCATCGGCCTAGCCGGCACCAAAACGCTGTCCAAACTGGCCTCCGAGCACGCCAAGCGTGACAGCGGCTCTTCAGGTGTCATCGACCTGATAAACACGACTCCAGCAACCCGCGCGGCCTACCTCCTAAACACGCCGGTCAAGGACATCTGGGGCGTCGGCCGGCGCCTGGGTCCTCGGCTCAGGGCCCAGGGCGTCCACGACGCCCTGGGCTTAAGTCGGATGCCACCACGGCTGGCCGGGCAACTGATGGGCGTCCACGGCCGCCAAATGGTTGCCGAGCTGAACGGCACGCCGTGCCACCGGCTGGAACCGTTCGGCAAAGTCCGCCAGACCATAATGCACGGCCGCATGTTCGGCGAAGACACTAGGCAGTTTCCGGTGATAGAAGCGGCTATCGCCAGCCTGACCGCCCGGGCCGCCACCCATCTGCGGGCCGACCATTTGCTGGCCCGCAGCGCCGCCTTTTACCTTAGGACCAACCGCCACAAGCCGGGCTACCGGCTTGTCAGCCGGCATCTAGACT
>JGI20206J14855_1000301_pt1 | contig 18019 bp, 13 predicted proteins | sample NGESurdeep092012_6_FD_14855 | JGI IMG/M metagenome (IMG submission 14855) | reverse complement strand
TGTATAAACGAATAGTAGTATGAATAATGCAGATATAATATCAGGAACTATTGTCTTTTTAACTGTTTTCATCTTTATTAGTTAATAGACAGTAAAGGTCAGCAAATTCAGCATTGCTATTTTGACGCATAGATTTGATTTGATACAAAAGAGTTTTGTAATTGGAACAATTTTACTTCCTGCGCAGAGAGCCTGGGGTGTAACCGAACCTTTTGCGGAAAGCAGTTATGAAATTAGTCATTCGCGGATATCCGGAAAGAACACAAATTTGTTTTAGCGGTTGATTGGTTGAAAGAAGGAATTCTCTCGCTTTTTGCATTCGGGCTTCCTGGAGACACTCAAAAACGCTTAATCCAAAAAGTTGTTTGAATCCGGCCTTCAGCTTAAACTCATTAATTGCAACAGCTTTTGAAAGCATGCGGAAGCTAAGTGGCTTTTTGCTCAAATCTTCAAGGAGTATTTTGTGGGCTTTAATTATGCAGGCTATTTCATAAGGAGTAAAACGATAACGTGCCGGAGGTCTATTATAGGTATGCTCTAACATAACGTATAAATATTCCCTCACTTTTAAATCGAAATAAAATTGTCTGGAACTTTCATCAAAAGGGCATTCTAATATTTCACTGATAATATCCTGCATCGCTGGAGTGATATAGCATGGATTCTTTATTAACCGCTTCACGTGTCCGGCGTTTTGTAAATCTTTTAGCTCAGGAAAGTAAATAATCAATTGCTGAAAAAGTGCCGGAGAATAAAAAATATCCAAAGTCCTGTATTCTGTATCCTTTTCAAATCTACAATTGCAATTGGCATTATCAGCCCAAAGCATGGTAAATTCGCCCTCTCTTAAATAAATCCTTCGGGTTCCTTTTACTTTATGCCGCAAATTCCCTTTTAATAATATTCGCGAATGAATACCTTCTTTATTAGAAACAGAATCAATGGTTAATGTCTCCAAAAAACGGAATACATTTAGACGAAGAGTGTATAATTCTGTAATTATTTCCTGAATAATTAATTGGCAGGTGTCTTTTGCGAAATATAAAACTCTACTACCTCTCAAAAGCGGCCCGGAATAATTAATAGGCAAGCCGTTTTGGAAGTGAATAAAGTTTCCTTGATTGCTATTGAGGTAAATAGGCATAATTGTTTCTAAGGTTCAATAAATGTATTCAAAATTGCGGATATTTTCAAATTGCTTTAATGAAAAACGAAAAAAACAAGAATGCTGCTTGTATGCGAAATCGCTTTTTTTGTAAGCTTATAATTAGTGAATGTTGATTGGAATTTCCACAAACAACGGTTGCTTAAAGAAGAGAGGCTCCTGTAGAAACAAGAGCCGATTCCAAGACTAACTGCTTATGAGAAATTTTAATTTAATATCCTATTAAATTTTGAGATACAAAGATAACATGAATCATTTTAATTCCATTATTGGTTTTAACCTTTTAACCTTACAATCATTTCAACATCAGATAAATTAACTCAATCAATAAACTCCTTATTTCTTTTGCAGCTCTCATCTTTTGTTCCCTGATCATCCTCTGTTCCGGCTTTCCTTTCCTATCTTTTTTGCTCAAAAAACAAAAAAGGATATACACTGCAATCCGGCAGCCTCTCAACTTAATAGTTGATTTATGAATTTTTTATAACTTCTTCTTTAACTTCTTCAGGCATATAAAAGAGTATAGGATGTTCAGACAAATGTCATTCAAAACTTATAGTAGCATAACACTTATAAAAAAATTCAACATTCTGAAAAGCAAAGTTTTTATGGTTAAGAGTTTTTTAATAAATGCGAAACATATCATTGTTCAATTTTAATTTTCCCTTCATAAACAAAATCACCAATCAGAAATACCAAAAAGATAAGCTAATAGGTTTTTAGTGATTGAACAATACTCCCGTCTTATTCTTTATTAAATCAGAATTGTATGCCGGGAAAACTGCTGCGGATTAAAGTAACGGCTGTATTGAGATTAGCTTCCCGAAAAAATCGGGACAGGCTGTACCTCACCAAACACAATTCCAGATTAATAAAATTGTAAAGACAACTTAAATGATTGCTCAAAAAATAGACTTGCCAACAACTATTGCAAAGACCGATGCAGTACACCCGTCTTATTTCTTTTACGCCTTCGGCAAATAAGCCTGGGAGAACTGCACCGGATAAATAGATTGGTCATTGTGATAGGCTCGTACCTCACCAAACACAATTCCAGATTAATCAAATTATAACGATGGCTAAATGATTGCTCAAAAAATTGACTTGACAAAAACTATTGCAAAGGCCCGATGCAGTACACCCGTCTTATTTCTTTTACGCCTTCGGCAAATAAGCCAGGAGAACTGCACCGGATAAATATACGGGTCATTGAGATTGGCTCATTCTTCACCAAACACAATTCCAGCTACTTCAAATTATAGAGACGCTGCAAAACAGATTTTATAATTATCCACTTCTTAAAAACTCATTCATCCTGATCTGTCGCAAATTTCTTGACAGGTTTTGACAAAAGCAAGGTCTGCACCTCCATTGCATTACGGTTGGCATCCTGTTTTGCAAAAACAATCTCCACCCCGGTTTAGCCTCCGCCGCGGCGGAGAAAATATTTGTGGGGTCGTATTCTTTTAACAAAAACCTTGCTTTTGCCAAACCCTGTTTCAAGGCCGGGTTGCTACGATTAGAACGAACGAGGCGTATGCCGACTTTAAACATTTATTAAACAATTAAAATTTACAATCATGGAAATGACAGCAAGATTAACAGGTGATGCAAAAATAAGCGCCCTGAAAAATGACAAACAGGTAGTGAACTTTAGTGTAGCTATCAATGACAGCTACAAAGCAAAAGGCAGTAATGAATCAACCAAAATTGTAACCTATGTGCAATGCGATTATTGGGTAAATCCCGGAATTGCACCCTATCTGACAAAGGGTACATTGGTAGAGTTACAAGGCCGTGTTGGTGTGAACGCTTATAAAGCCAATGATGGAGAAGCCAAAGCCACATTAACCTTTCATGTAAACACCATTAAACTACACGGAAGTGCAGGTGTAAAAAATGAAACACCCGTTAAAACAAATGCCGAAGCAGTTGCAAAACCTGTAGACGATTTACCATTTTAGGACAGAAAGCAAACGGGCATCCGATAGCTTTCGGATGGTAAAATGCTGATGCCCTTTTTTAAAAAAATTATTTTCAAAATTTAAAACTTACAATCATGGCACACAACTTAAATTTCAACGAACAAACAGGCAAGCACAGTTTCTTTTCAGTAAAAGAAAATGCCTGGCATGGCCTGGGGCAAATAGTAGAAGGCTACCCAACCAGTGCAGAAGCACTAAAATTTGCAGGGCTTGATTATACAATAGCTAAAAGAAAACTCTTTACGTTTGATACCGAAAACGAAGCAGCCAATGAAGATATAGAAATCAAAATTCCTGAAATACCTATCTGCCGGACAGGCAGGGAAGTACCCAATTTTTATGCTACTATCAGAACAGATAACGAAACTGTTTTGGGCATAGTGGGTAAAGATTATGAAGTGGTGCAAAACATTGATGCTTTCAGTTTCTTTGATGCTATTGTTGGTGGTGATGGCATAAAGTACGAAACTGCAGGCGCATTAGGTAAAGGAGAAAGAATTTTTATTACCGCTAAATTGCCCAAATATATTAAAGTGGGTAATGATGATTTGATTGAGCAGTATTTGTTTTTAACTACTTCGCATGATGGTAGCGGAAGCATTACAGCAGCTTTTACTCCCGTAAGAATTGTTTGCAATAATACTTTGAATGCAGCCCTTCGCCACCATAGCAATGCTTTTAAAATCAGGCATACCGCCAATGCAAAAGAACGTTTGGAAGAAGCCCACAAATTAACGGGGATTACCAACCAGTTAGGCAATGAACTGGAAGGAATTTTTAATCAATGGGCTAAGATTCGTATTACCGACCCTGAAGTAAAAAAGCTGATTCAAATGGCTTTAGTACCCAACAAAGAAGTGTTGCAAAATATAGAGGCTGGTAAAGATGATGAATTATCCACCTGCTTTAAAAATATGACCGATGCTGCCTTTGAGTATTCCATGACCAACGACAGCCAGCAATTAGAAACTACCAAAGGCAGTTTGTTTGGCGCTTATAATGCGGTAACCGGATATTTTCAAAATGTAAGGACTTACAAAAATGATGAGGCAAAACTAAAATCCTTATTGCTCGGTGGGACTGGCCAATTGAGGACACAAAAAGCTTTTCAACTTTGTGAGAGTTTTGCAAAGGAGATAGAGTTTTTAAATTAAGATCTGAAGGGGTAAGCTGAAAAACTTACCCCTTTTTTCATTACTGTTAATGGCCGAAAACGAGCCACGCTTTAAGGCGCGGCTTTTGGTTTAATGCAATATTTTACAATTAAAATTTATTGAGTGTATTTTAAATTAACGTAGAATATTTTAAAAGGAGTTTTATTTTTTTTATTAAATTTTTAAAATGAAATGTTATGGAACAGCTAATGAATTTATCAGAATTAAACCCAAATTTTGCAGAAGAATCCATTTATCCTCATAATTTAATGAGCAAAAATTATACTGAAATGCAGTAGAATCGACACTTACCCACATGTATTCATAACTAATTTAAGACTACAACTATTGCCAGCATTGAGACAGAGAGTTTTCTTGCAGAAACTAAATATAGATTGATCTAAAACCACTGTAAATATTAATGAACGAATGGATACAGTAATACCGGCTTCTAAAATTACCAACCAAAATGCTGGCGAAGTGGTAGCCGTTATTTCAAGAGATAATTATAATGATTTAAAAGATTACCAAACGAATACTTTTAAATGCAAAATTAAACTTGACCTCTCAGCAATTGAAGAAGAAAGAAAACATTATGAGGAACTTCCAAAGTATTATGATTTTGGTAGCGGGGAAAAGAAAAGAATCTTTTTATTAAAAAACATGAAGAAGATTTACGGGGATATTGAAGGGTTGTGAATAGCAAAAAGGGGATAGAAAAAATTTTAGGACGAAGTTAGAATGACATTTATTTTATTATTTACGATTCAGTATGAATAGCTCTATCTAAATGTACGTATCCACCATCCACGTGCCAGAATTGACCATTAATTGGATTAGATTTCGATGATAACAAGAAAAGTACCGAATCAGCAATTTCTTCTGTAGTAGTCATCCGGTTACCTAATGGAATCTTAGTGTTAATCTCCTTTAATGCGTTCGATGGATCGGATTGTTGACTAATCCACCATTCATATTGGGGAGTAAGACATTCTGCAACGACTACTGCGTTAACACGAATTCCAAAAGGAGATAGCTCTTCTGCCCAATTTTTTGTAAGATCCAATCTTTCACCATTTGCAGCAGCATATCCTGAAGTATTGCCCTGACCAGTAAAAGCAACTTTTGAACAAATATTTACAATAGTCCCTTTTGACTTTTTAAGTAATTCTAAAGATAGATGTGCTATTGCAAAATAATGTGTAACGTTTGTATTTAAAGAGTTTATAAATTTTTTATAATCCCCTTTCTCCAGGCCAACGCCATCATTTAAACCCGCATTGTTTACTAAACCATCAATTCTACCGTATTCACTGGAGATTTTTGCAAGGGCATTTTTGCAAGACTCCATTTCAGTCAATTCGACATTTACAGAAAAACATTGGCCTCCTTTTATTTTTATCTCATTAGAAACTCTTGCCAATGATTCAGAATTGTGATCAAGAATGCAAGGTATTCCTCCTTCATCTGCAATTTTCTTGCAAATACTCTCACCAATACCGCTGGCTCCGCCGGTAACGATTATCAATTTTTTTTGCAATTCCAAATCCATAAATCAAATTTTAGTTTTATTGTTCAAAAGTAATCTAATCTTCAGGTTAAAAAAAATGCTGGTATAAAAAAATGCAGTAATAAATAAAAGAATTAAAACGATTTAATAAAAAATATTTTTTTGTTTAAACGTTTAAACTTATTTTGCATGCTTAAACGATTAATCTTATTTTGAGGATTGCTATATACTGTTAAATTGAAATTATCTGTTTATTACGATTTTCATCAATTAGTAGTCCTTTTTTCTTCTTTACGCTTAAAAATATTCACATGCTCCAAAACTCAATACAAAACATGAAATTGCTGCAACTAAAGGTAGCCGAAGGAAATGAAAGCGCCTTCGCAGAACTTTTTAAATATTATGGTAGCCAGTTAAATGGATATATATTGAATATTACTAAATCTCCCCCTCTAACAGAAGAAATGGTTCAGGATGTATTTTTGAAAATATGGCTGAACCGTACATCTCTTACTGAAGTGGATTCTTTTAAATCTTACCTTTTTGTGATAGCGCGGAATTATACTTTTGATTGTTTGAAACAAATAAACCGGAAAAAGAAATATGAAAAAGAATGGATTACCATAGTAAGTAATGATCATCAAAATAGGCTCGCAGAAACTCCAACAGAAAAGTCTTATAAAAAAATTGAGGAAGCAGTCAAACTTCTTCCACCACGCCAAAAAAAAATTTATAATCTTAGGGCACAAGGAATAAAGCAAGCAGAAATAGCTGAAGGTTTAAACATATCAGTAGAAACAGTAAAAAAACACATGTTTCTTGCAATGCGTTTCTTAAAAAATCAAATAAAACCTGGCTGAAACTTTGGAAAATTAAAAATTATTTTAAAATTTTTACCCTCTATTTATAAAATTGTCGTCATTACATTTGAGGGTTGTTTAATCGTTTAAATTTTTAAAATACCAAATAAACGAAAAGTAAATAATTTTTTTAATTGCTTAAACGTATTGCAAAGCTTAAATAACACTTTAATAAGCATCGATTATTTTTTTATAATAAAATAACTAATATTATTTCTTACAACAAAACTTCAATTTATGCGACAATCTCTTCCCCGGCCAAACTCCAGAATATTTATTAGGGGTGCCTTCTTCCGGTGCCGACCGGAAGAAGGCAAAAATCTGGTTTTAATGAAATAACTGGCATTAAGCTTTATGCTTTTTAAATAATAATTACTCAGCAAATAAAAAGGCCGATAGTGTTGGTAACACTTCGGCCGATATTGGCTGATGTAAAAACGGCGTATTATCCATTTTTTAACAACCAAATCAATTGCAAGTTATGCAAAAAAAAGTTTACTCTTTTCGGCAGCCGGATTACCGGCTATCCATAATGCTGAGGAGCAGCGGAAAGGGGTTGTCGATAAAGATGTCGGTCAAACATGGAAAAGTCACTCTGTTATAAGTGGTCCAGGGGAAAGACAAACTATTCTTACTGGTGGCTGAGGGGGTATCGGTTCCGGGGCCGATTTTGGAGATCGGTAATACGAACAACCGGTATCGGTTTTCTTTTGTGGCAAAAGAATTCATGAACCGCTGGTCGGGTTATGGTTCAGCCCACCAATCTGCAATCGGAGTGGGGCATATAGCCAATAAAATTTAAAAGCTGGCAATGCTTTTTAATATTAACGTCTTCCATGTCTGCTAAGTATTGCAGACATAGGACAGGTATTAATTAAAAACATGAATATTACAATTCTCAATATTTTGTATTTTGAAGTCAATCATTATTATTAAACATTTAATTCAGCTACAATGAGATACCGATCACTTAAATTTATTGCTCCTGTTATTTTGCTATCCCTTTTAGCGGTTGCTTGCTCGGAAAACCCTTCGGGGAATGATACCATCAACATTTCAAGACATTGGAAATTCAAACAGGGGGATAATAAAGAATGGTCCCAACCTTCGTATGACGATTCGCAATGGAAAGAGATCACTACGGATTTTCCATGGGCGTCCCAGGGATATGAAAGTTACGTTGGCTTTGCCTGGTACCGGCTAAAAATAATGATTCCCTCTTCTTTAAAAAAGAAATCCTTTTATCACGACAGTCTCCAGTTTTCATTGGGTAGGATTTTAGATATGGATCAGTTTTACTTAAACGGTAAACTCGTTGGCCAAAACGGTCGGAGCATGGATCAAAGCCCTGGAGAATTTAATAAGGATAATCCGTCATACGCATTCAGAGATTACCGATTACCTGTAAATGATCCGAATATCAAATGGGATCAATACAACATCATCGCAATCCGGGTATTCGATATTAGAGGAAGGGGAGGGATCTTCAATCCGCTAGCCTCTATAAGTATGGTAGATATTAAAGACTCCATAGATGCCGATCTGAACTCAAGCCCTTTTGAGATTGTATCGAATATTTATTTCAAACAGATCCAGATAAACAACCGTATGAAGGATTTGAATATTTCAGGGGATTTGTCGATACGAGTGATCAAGCAAATAACAAACGAAGAGATCTATTCAAGGAAGGATAAAATCTCAATCCGTGCGGGAGATTATTTTAATGAAAAATATAGTTTTTCTGCCCCATCAGACCAAAGCTATGAAATAACATATACGTTTAAGCCTGATAATGGAGTCGATAACATTGTATTTAAACAAATCGCTCCTTATATAATGACGCCAGCAGCATCTGATACACCGTCAATAAATGCTCCGGCCTTGTTTGGAGCCGGTACTGGACATCCTTTCTTATATAAGATTCCTGCATCAGGGATGACCCCGATTCATTATTCGGTTGAAAATTTACCTGCGGGATTATCTCTGGACAGCAATTCAGGCATTATAACGGGGGTATTGAATAAAGGAGGAGATTATCATGTTTTGTTGAAAGCGACGAACTCGGTTGGTGCAGACAGCTCTAAATTCTTAATAAGGATTGGAGGCGGTATTGCGCTGACGCCTCCATTAGGATGGAATAGCTGGAATTGCTGGGGCCTTTCCGCGAATGATGAAAAGATCAAAAATGCAGCCAATGCCATGAAATCAACTGGTTTGATCAATTATGGTTGGACAAACATTAATATTGATGATGGATGGGAGGCCGAAAAGCGAACATCGAAGGGAGATATCCAATCGAATGATAAATTTCCTGACATGAAAGCCTTAACCAATTATGTACATGGTGTTGGTCTGAAAATAGGGTTGTATTCCTCCCCGGGACCCAAGACATGTGGAGAGTATCTCGGGACATACGGACATGAATTGCAGGATGCCAGGACCTGGGCTGACTGGGGTTTTGATTATATAAAATACGACTGGTGTTATTATTATTTGATTGCAGCTAACGAAAACAGCCAGGAAGAGCTTGAAAAACCTTACAGAGTTATGCGAAATGCTCTTGACAAAGTAAACAGGGATTTGGTTTACAGTCTTTGTCAGTATGGTATGGGAGATGTATGGAAATGGGGCAAGGAAGTAGGTGGAAACTCATGGCGTACTACGGAAGATATTTCAGATTCGTGGACGAGTCTGAAAGAAATAGGATTTAGTCAGAACAAAAGTGCTCCGTATGCAGGTCCGGGACATTGGAACGATGAAGATATGTTGGTGGTTGGATGGTTGGGTTGGGGCCCCGATATCAGGCCTACGCATTTATCAGCCGATGAGCAATATACGCATATTTCACTGTGGAGCCTTTTATCTTCACCCTTGTTGTTAGGCTGTGATCTGAACAAGCTGGATAAATTCACCCTCAATCTGCTTACCAACAGGGAAGTTCTGGCCATTGATCAAGACTCGCTAGGTCGACAGGCAATTAAAATATACGACAAGGATGATATCCAGGTGTGGAAAAAGGAAATGTCAGGCCCATCATTGGCACTTGGATTCTTTAACCTCGGTGATACACCTAAGGAAGTCTCGCTAAATCTGCAGGAATTGGGATTGAAGGGAGAATATTGGGTGAGAGATGTTTGGAGGCAGAAAGATCTAGGGAACTGGCAGGGCCCTGTGAAATTTACGATCCCCATTCATGGGGTGAAACTGGTGAAACTAGTCAAGTAAGAAGGCTGAGGCTGAGTTCAGAGAGTTGAATAGGAAATTTTGAAAGTTCACAACCATTATAATTGAAAAAGATTAAATCATGGAAAAAACAAAGCAATTAATCATATTGATTGTATTTACATTGTTATTTTGTAATGTTCGTGCACAGCAAACCGACAGAAGTCATAATTTAGATGCCTTTCCACCAATTCCTGTAGGTCTTGATGCATATAGAATGTGGGATATGATTCCCATGCAAAGAATTGGAGTACGGGCTTATATGCGAAGTACATATGACAGGAGCGGAGGAAATGAAGGGGCTGATGCAAGTCACTTTTTATTTGCCAATGAGGAAGATCACAATGTTACTCTGGATATTAAAGGAAAAGGGATATTATATTTTTTCCGTGCGAATCACTGGCATGGCGGCCCCTGGCATTTTATAGTGGATGCTAAGGACTATATCGTAAAGGAAACCGGGACGGATGATCCCATTCACGCAGTTGAAAAATTCAAGACCACGCATTTTATTCCGGAAGGTCCTTTTCCTGTTCCCTTGGACTGGACCTGGGGCATCACTAGGGGGTCGGATCTGATCTGGACGCCCATGCCCTTTCAGAAGTCATTTAGGATCGCTTATTCGAGAACTCATTATGGTGCTGGTTACTATATTTATGACCTGTATGCAAATGAAGACAATCTGTCTAAGCCAATCCGCTCCTGGAGTTTCGATAATATACCTGACCGGGATGTACTGGATCTGATCAATAAGTCCGGTACTGACATAGCACCTGAAAATATTAAAAAGAAGATAGCTAACATTAAGCTTGATAAAGAAAGACTCACTCTGTTATCGATCAGATCTTCATCTTCTGTGATCAGGGCTGTTAAATTAACACTGCCCATGGATAAAGTAATGAATCTTGAAAGAGTACGGCTTGTGATAACATGGGATGATTCTCCGTATCCTTCCGTAGATGCTCCTCTATGCCTGTTTTTTGGAACAGGCAGCTTTTATAACCGGGAGAAAAAAGAGTACCTGGTCAGAGGCTTCCCTATAAATGTCCGGTACGACTATGCAAACAATAAAGTTGAACTTGCATGTTATTACCCGATGCCATTTTTTAAATCGGCTAAAATAGAATTGGCTGGTATTAAACCGGATAATACCGAAATACAATATGAGATCCGGTATGAGTCCTATAAGATTCCTGCTTTTCTGAGCAGTTATTTTCATGCTACGTATCAGGATATGCCGCATCCTCTAGCTGGAAAAGATATGAGCCTTTTAGATACAAAAGGGATTGAAGGTCATCAGGAATGGTCTGGTAGTTTTGTGGGGATGTCCATTATTTTTTCTCATAATGGCGTATTAAGTACGCTAGAAGGCGACCCCAGATTTTACTTTGACGATAGCAAAACACCTCAGGCGTATGGAGCAGGTACCGAGGATTGGTGCGGAGGAGGCGATTATTGGGGAGGACAGAATATGACTCTCCCTTTTGCCGGACATCCTGTTGGCTGTGGAGAAAATAAACAGGATATTAATAATGAAAAGGATCTTATTGAATCGGCATACAGGTTTCTTATTGCGGACCTTATGCCCTTTGGACAAAGGGCGGAAATCGATCTGGAACACGGGGGGGAAGATCTGTCTGCAGAACATTATGAATCGGTTACATACTGGTATGGATTGCCCGCTCCATCGCTCATCAGGACAGATTCCATTGATATTGGCAACCTGAATAGTGAAAAAGTTCATAACTATTCTTCCCCTGAGGCTTCTGATGTTGAATCTATTGAATCTCGGTATGAATTGGGAATAGATTTTATCCCAAATACTCCAAGGAACATTAAAAGAATGGAAACCGGAAAACTCTCGGGTCTGAAAGAAAATATTGGTAAGGAAGTATATCCTTCTCATAAGGAATATGGTCGTTATACCCGAGGCACAACAGAATTTACTGTACAATTGGATCCTGATAACCTGGGGGTCCTGTTGCGGCGCACACTTGATTATAGTTTTCCGAATCAAACAGCAGAGGTGTACGTTTCTGCAGTCAAAAAGCAGGATTCAAATATGAAAATTTCTGCTGAGGATACTTTATGGGAAAAAGCAGGCATCTGGTACCTGGCAGGTTCAAATACAGTTCTTTACTCAAATCCGGAAGGAGAACTGGAAAAACGGGAACTGGTAACGGAAACATCCAACAGACGATTCAGAGATGATGAGTTTTTAATACCGGCAAGATTGACTAAAAATTGTGTTTTGATAAGAATTAAAATAGAATTTATTCCGGATGATCAGGAATTGTTCCCCGGATTTCCTTTTCCGAAAAAAAGTGCCTGGAGTGAATTAAAATATGATGTTTATAGCTACATTATACCTAAATTTCATTTATAGCTTTCTGAATTATTTTTCTATATAAACTGTAAAACAACCCAACATGAAAAAACATTTTATTTCCTTATTTTTTTGCGTGTCATTTATTTTTTATTTGAGAACGGATGTGAGTGCGCAGAAAAACACGGACATGGTCATCAAGGAACTTCAGCAGTTATACCGGATTGAACTATTACCCCAGTATCGCAAAGACTCGAAGGTCTATCTTATTTCAACCTATGACACCACGGGAGGGAATGATGACGGGTTCTCAGGTAAATATTCCTTTATCCGCAAAGAAGGGAATAACGAGGTGCTGGCAGATCTGAAGGGCCCGGGAGTTGTGGAGCGGATCCATTCACCCACTCCATCGGATAAAATGATTGCCTTTTATTTTGACGGAGAAAAGACTCCTCGGATACGGATGCCTTTTATCGAACTTTTCTCGGGCAAACATGCTCCTTTTTTACCACCTCTGGTTGGCAATGAAGTAGGGGGATATTACTGTTATGTTCCGATCCTTTATAAAAAATCGCTCAAAATCGTGTATGAAGGTGATGATGAAAAGTTTCACCAGATCCAATACCGGACGTTACCGAAAGACACACAGGTAGAAAGTTTTACTCCTTCGTTCACCGATGGTGAGAATCATGAACTTAACAAGGTAGCCGAAGTCTGGGGCAAGGTGGGAAAACCGTATTGGTTGAGTGAGGATCAGGCGGCAGTGGTGAAAAAGAAAGAAGTGAGATTTGAACTTCAGCCGGATGGAAAGGTGGAAATATTTCAACAAAATACGGGCGGGCGTATCCTAGGTATCGAGATTGACCGGGATAAAGTTAATTGGGAACAGGGAGTGGTGCTGGAGGCCCATTGGGACAAAGAGAAAGTGCCGGCTATTTACAGTCCTGCTAATGATTTTTTCGGTTATTTTTTTGGTAAGGTATCGGCACAAAGCTTATTGTTGGGATCATTCAGTGGACATGACTATTGCTATCTGCCTATGCCTTTTGATCATTCGGCGACATTATCCTTAAAAGCATTACCCGGGATGGATGAGAAAGTCACGGGAACGGCCCGTATATATTACTCTTCAAATCCCAGGGATAAAGGAAAGGAAGGGAAGTTATACACGGTATGGCGCCGGGAAACAAACCCTGCAACGGGAAAGCCTTATCTTTTGTTTGACGCCCGTGGACGGGGTCACCATGTGGCAACCATCTTACAGGCCCAGGGACTTATAGCGGGGACCACGGAATTTTTTGAAGGGGATGATGTGTCGACGGTCGATGGGGAGATGCGATGTCACGGAGGAGGATCTGAAGATTATTTTAACGGGGGATGGTACTGGATACTTGACAGATGGGATAAGGGAATCAGTCTTCCGATCCACGGATCGCTTGGTTTCAGTGTCCCGTTTGAGCGAACTGGGGGATACCGGTTTTATTTAGAGGATAAAGCTTCCTTTGAAAATCACTATCATTTGACAATTGAACACGGTCCCGAGGGGAATAAATCGCCGGTCGATTATACCTCACTATGTTTTTATTACGGGGAACAAGCGTCGGCTTCGGCTGTAGACCCTGCAAATTTCACCAAACTACCTGCCATTCCGAAGGACCATGAATATTATGCTCAGGATTTCTCAATGAGGTTATGGTGGGGAACCACGACCCGGTTTACGGATGACGGACTGGAAATATCGGGAGCGATTCCCACGAAGGGACGTGCACTTGACGATGCAGAAAGGTCAGCAGCCAAAGGGCGAGTCAGAATTGACCTGAGTGAAATGCCAAGTGGACGTTACAGGCTTTATGTTATTTATGATCAGTTTCCCAATGGGGGAGATTTTTCTATCTGGAGGCGTCAGGAGAAAATTTCAGACTGGATAGATACCTATTCTCCAACGGAGCAATCGGTAGAAAAGAAGTTGTTTGTGGGCGAGGTTCAGTTGACCGATCAGATTCGGACCGTCACCATTCGCACACAGGCAAATGAACAGGGAGAGGGTGTCTTTAGAATAAAAAAGTTAATTCTTGAAGATATTCAGTCGCAATAATAAGTTAATTGATTCCACAAGATCATTTCATTGCCGTTTCGCATTATTTCTACTGTTTTTTCTTTCTTCTGGATTCACCTTTCAATTCCTGGCGATGACATTTGGCTGTCAACCTGTCAAGAAACGCATTGGAAAGTGACGGCTCTTCCAGGTACTCATGCCATTTTGAAACAGGTAACTGAGAGGTGATAATGACTGATATTTTTTCATACTTATCTTCCTGGATTTGTAATAGGGTAAGTTTGGTATTTTTATTGAGAGTCTGAGGACCAAAATCATCAATAATGATCAGGGGGGATTTTTCTCTAAAACACCCGACCCAATAATGACTGTAGGCTTTATGAATACAATATGCTTTATGATAATAAAATCCATTTTTTGATTGAATATATAGGCGGAGTTAAATTAAATTATTGAAATAAAAATAAAATAAGAAAAAACGAAAAAGAACATTTTTGCATGTATTGCCTTCGCACTGGCTCCTTTATTTTCAGTTGCTCAAAACAACCCTATTAAAATCAGTGCAGGTAATCTTGTTGCGGGAGTTACAACTGGAGGCATTGTATCTCTGCAAGTGGTTAAAGAAAACCAATTCAATTATCCGGTGAAGGTATTCACTTCCTTGGAAGGATGTAAAACGGAAGGTGAAATTACATCGAAACAATTGCCAGGAAAAGGATTTGAGTATACACGTTTGATGAAAAATAACACCCGGAATGTTTCATGCTCGTTGACGGAAAAGTTTATCCCTTCAAAAGAAGGCATTCATTGTGAAATTGAGATTCGTGGATCGGGCGCACCCTGGACCACGGCAATCAAAACCAACATTAATTATGCGGCAACCAAATCTTCGCGTTTCTGGACTGCCTGGTCTGACACACGAAGGAAAGAAGTAATCGCCAGCAATAAAGAATTTTATGAATGCAACTTGTCTTTTGAGGAAAATTGGTCAGATCCGCTACAGCCGCAGGCATTCCGTGACGATACGCTTTATTATGGAGCTTCCTATTTTAAATACAATAATACACTTGTTGGTTATATTCCTTTTCAAAGAAACTTGTTTTGTATCCCGATAGTGAGTATCCTTGAAGAGAAAAAGGATGCGGGGATGAGCATTGTTTTAAATCCGGATGACGATATTTTGGATATGACCATGCAGGTTCATTCGGATGGGAACATTAGCTTCAATAGAATATTTAACCGGATTTCCAATAAAAATGTACTCCGGTTTTCATTTGATATTATTACCCATGAGGCAGATTGGCGAGGTGGCCTTCGCTACATGACTAATAAATATCCTGAATATTTTTATCCAGCAAATCCCAAAGCGGATACAATGGCCGGGACAGCCGCTTATTCTGCTGGTCAGGACGTTGACTTCGATATCGCAAAAATGAAAAAAATGGCCTTCAAAGTAAATTGGATGGCCAGTTTCGACTTCCCATACATGGGTATGTTTATTCCACCTGTTGATGAAAAAACAAAATGGATCCGGTTTGGAGGAGGTACTACTTCTATTGCCAGGATGCAGCAGTATGCAAAGAAAATGAAGGATATGGGGTTTCACGTTTTAAACTACTTTAATGTCACTGAATTTGGTACAAAAATGAAATACCCGTTAACGTCAAATAATATCCCAAATGATTCAGTGGTTTGGAAAGACGCCAACGCTTTTTTTTATTATCACTTAAAAGATGCAATACTTCCCGTTCCTGATCGTGCAATTTCCCCAAATGGCCGAAATTATAAAGGAGTTTGGTTTAGCTGGGAAGGCGCTATTGCTACAGATCCGGGAGAACCAGTCTATAAAGAGTTTTTGCTTGACCAGGCAAAAAAACATATTCAATATTTTCCCGCATCGGATGGTGTTTGTATCGACCGGATGGACTGGCTCCGTATGTATAACGAAGACAGAGACGATGGAATTAGCTGGTATTATGACCGTCCTGCCAGGTCCCTGATAAGCTCATGGAAAGGGCTGATGAAGGACTTTTGCCCACTGATGCATGAAAACGATAAAGTTATTTTTGTGAATAATCATACAAAACGAATTGATTTACTGAAAAATATTGATGGCATATTTGATGAATTCACTTATGGGGGTTCCCCTTTGAACCTTACTGCTTTTCTTTGTATCGAAAGGCCTGCCTTGGGATGGACCCAAGATACAGTGAGTATAAAAAGAGAGGGAACAGATAATTTTTTTCAAAAATATCTATACATGGGGGTTTATCCGATGGCTCCCTTTCCCGGCAATGATCATTCTCTACTGCCTGATGAATGGGTAGATAAACAATATTTGGATTATGGGCCTTTACTCTCGGCCATGCGTGGCAGAAAGTGGGTACTTGAACCGCATTGCCTGGAGGTGGTTAAAAAGCTTGCAAAAGCTAACTTGTTTAAAGTGCCTGGCGGATACGTTGTACCGGTCGTTTTTGGTGGCAAAGCAGAAAAAGTGACTATTTATATTCGAAATATTTCCCAGTTGGAGAATGTTGTTTGTAAGGCTATTTATCCTGGATCTGAAGTAACCGCCATATTGAAAGCGAAGTTTAATGACGGTTCTTTACAAATTCAGGTACCATTGGTTCGTGGTTGTGCAATGGTAAAAATTGAGAATGTAAAATAATTTTACGCACGCCAACATTTCTTATAGACTTTTAAGGCCAAGGCTGCCAAAAATGTTGATTTACATTAAAAGACAGGTCAATAATTAAGAATTATTTTAAAATTCTTACCCCCTTTTTATAAAATTGTCGTCATTACATTTGAGGGTTGTTTAATCGTTTAAATTTTTAAAATACCAAATAAACGAAAAGTAAATAAATTTTTAATTGCTTAAACGTATTGCAAAGCTTAAATAACACTTTAATAAGCATCGATTATTTTTTTATGATAAAATAAATAACAATGAGAAAATGTTTTAAACTCAGATGGCCCTTTAAAATTTAATTTTCATTTGGCATTATCATTTGTCTTCCTGTTGTTATTTAATTCGTCTCTTTATGCTCAGCAAAAAGTGATAAGGAGCTTGTTACTGATGCGGATTCCAAGTCATTGTAAGTCATTGCAAGATGTGTCGGTGATGGTAAGAGATGGACTACCTGAGATGATAGTAGTTATTCAATTAACACCAGTTAGGAATTTTCGATATTTCATTCTGTGTTATTATTTAGAACTTATTGCTATAAATATTTTATTAATTAATATTATTTCTTACAACAAAACCTCAATTTATGCAACAATCTATTCTTCTGCTTAAAAAGCTGATTTATCTCACTACAGGTATTTATCCTTTTGTAAGATTTTTCTGGTAATTATATGTTTGCTTTTTTCAGTTATAGTTCGGGTTCCAAAAGTATTCCAACGCATTTTTCAAAGAATGTGTCATGGGAAATTCTAAATGTGAATGGCCCACCAGTCTCGGTGGTAACAATTACTTTAAAAGGAACTGACATTTCTACTATTTCCAATACTGAAAAGGTAAATATAAATGTGACCAATATCGGTATATCGCAGGTAAAGGAATAAATGGAAATAATCATTTAAATAGAATTAAACATGGGAAAAACTAGAAATATATTGCTTTTGGCCTCAATCGTTTTTTTTATGGCCAATAAAAGCCAAGCACAAGAAAAAGACCTGCGCCCATTATTTGAAAAATATAATATTGGGATTTATAATCAAGGGGAAAGGGGAACC
>JGI20206J14855_1000300_pt1 | contig 18046 bp, 18 predicted proteins | sample NGESurdeep092012_6_FD_14855 | JGI IMG/M metagenome (IMG submission 14855) | reverse complement strand
GTTCTTCACGGACCGTCTCGAATTCGGCTTCCGTCCATCGTCGGTAATCTTGCCGTCCTTTGATTCCGTGCTGAATAATCAAGCGCCAGCACGCTTCCTTCCGGCGCCCACTGTGACGCTGAAGACGAACTGCGAGCTGTTCGAGTTTGTGGCCGGAAAGCACTTTGGCCTGCGCAGCCATAGCGATAGCGTCAGCACTCCATTGCGGGGACCGCTCCGGCAATTGAGAAAGGGTTGCCATGTGCGCCTTTACATCATCAAAGCCATCGACAAGGGTGAAATAGAATGTTGAAGACCGCCTTACAGGCGGGGAAAACGCGAGTTGCCGCACTTTGCCGGCCGGTGGCCCTGCAACTTCCCCTCGGCGTACCACGCGCTGAAGCATCCACAGACGAGCGTCCAGAGACTCTACTGGTTAGTGGCGGCCGATCCGTCGCCTACGATGCTCAATCACGATTGACAGGTTTGGCTCCGATGAAATAACCGACCGATTTATTTCCGACCGGCTGTTGCTCCGTGCAACCATTCCTGAGCGAGTGATACGAGAGCCGTCAAATGGCGACTAAATTCCCGCTAGAATGAGGTGAAGTAGTTGACTCTGGAGCGGCCCGACCAGCCGCCCTGTTGAAAACAGGATTCTCTTTCAAATCACCGGTGTCCAATTCATTTTCTGTAAGCTCTTATTACTAATTGGAATAAGAGAGTCCCTGACGTCACGCAAAAAGCAGCTAGGTCGATCCAATTGCATCTAAAATAGATGCAGCCTGCGATGGGATGGCGTTCGTCGCGAATTGAGCGAACAATTACTTTGTCGATTGTTTGCCGCATTTCCCACGAAAGCTTCCTGTCGAGAGTGGCTTTGCAAAGCCACCAGAAGGTCAAGGGCGCCCACGAATCGTTCTGCCATTCCCATCCCACGATACTGCTCAGCAGGAGCCAGGAGGGACTATGGCGCGCAATGAAACAAAATACATGGAATCTGTAATCGCACTGTCCGAGGAGCTGCATTTTACTCGCGCGGCACAGAAGATTCACATCAGCCAACCCATGCTCACGCGGAATATCGCTGAGTTGGAAGAAGGTCTCGGATTTAGGCTTTTTGAGCGCGACCGCAGGAACGTAAGCCTGAACGATGCAGGTCGAGCCTACGTCGAACACGCGCGCCTGGCGCTCCTTTATGGCGAGCGGGCGTTGCAGGCAGCTCGCACAGTCAAGCAGAATGCGGGCGTCGTGGTGAATGTGGGCAAATCGCCGTACACTGACCCCTTCCTGGTCTCCACTTTGCTTTCGATCCAATTACTTTTGTTCCGGCGGTTGCGGATTGAATTACGCAGCCAGTTTTCCTATGACCTCGTTCACGATCTGCTTGCAGGTAAGCTGGACTTGGCGATTACGACAGAACCGCCCGAATCCCCGCTTCTGACAATGGTCAAAGTGGCCGAGTCCCCTTTCTACATTGCGATGTCAGAAGATGATGAATTGGCGGGGTACGCTTCCGTTGCGCTCGAAGAGATGGCTGATCGATGCTGGATTCTATTTGAACGCCGGCTCCACCCGCCTCTCTATGATTCCGTGATGCAACTCGCGGAGGAGCGAAAGGTGCGTCCCACCAATATTCAACACATCACAACCCCAGAGGAGGCTTTCCCATTCGTGGCCGATGGTTCCTGTATTGCTTTTCTTGTGAAAGCGGGTGCATTGCGGATCGCTCGCAACGGCGTCACCGTCCGGCCACTCATTGAGAGGTCCCTTTCCTTGAAAACCTATTTGGCATCCCGCTCAGATAACAGTTCCAAGGTCGTGAGTGAATTGGTGAGAGCCTTCATGCGGAAGATTTCCAGCCTGAGCAAGGCCAAGCATCTCCCTCTTCTCAAAGCAGTGTGAGGTTTACACCTCCGGCTTTCCCCTCTCGATGATTTCGATTTCGATCGGCCCCGACCAGTCGCAATTGGGACATGCGAAAATCCCGGTAGTGACGGCCTTAAGGTCAAAATCTGCCAATCTGAAGGCATGGCAACACCGCGGGCATTTGTGTGCGGCATCCCAGCGCTTTATTACGCTCTTGTCTCTGTGTTGGGCTTCCATTTTGAGTGTCCTTGTTACGATGCTATCCCAGTGTTTAGGCAGCAGCATTGGACCGACGGTTTCTTGATGAGCCAGCCTGACGACGCGAGGCGTGATCATCATTGCCAGCTCCATCTTGTCTTTCGTGTCCTGCCGGTTCATTGTTCCGAAAAATTATTAAGGGCTGGTGAATCACTCGGCCACTCCAGCGGGGCGTATTTCATCCCGCAGAACCGACGCCTGGCCTGACGCGGCCTGCACATAGCCGGCGTCAACGCCTCTCATCCCTGATTGCGCGTGATGAAGATCGACGAAGGGTAACCCTCCTGCTCGTGCAGAAGCCTTGTGAAAAGGAGGCTATCTTCAGCGCGGAAACGCCGGGCAGGAGTAGTCCTGAAGGACGCGCGGTTCTCCACCTTCATCCCGAATGCACTTCGCCTCGATGGAAACATTTGTCTTCAGACAAGCGGAGAAGACAGTGCCATCGGTGAATTCAATGTGCACCTCTGGACCATAGGTGCCGTCTTCGTAGATGGTGACGAGGCGGACAACTTTGCCGCTGAGCTCTTTGCATGGAATCATTGCTTTTCCCAACCTTTAAGCAGATCACGACGTGTAGGCATAGTCTGCTTCTGCCTGAGGAAATCGTCAGATTTTTATCAGCAACGGAAATCCGTCCGCTGCCGGTGCGTTGCAGGAGGCAACCTGGTCGGCGGCAAGAGCAGAATCCTGTGCGCAACCTGAAGTTCGCGAGAAAGAGTGCATCCACTAAATATAGTGCTTCCGCTAAGTCAATGCTGGATGAATGGCCTCGGATGTATGTGTCCAGCTCGGCGAACGAATTCGAGAGCTTCGAAAGAAGCGGGGCTGGAGACAAATCGACTTGGCCCAGCAGTCCGGGATTCATGAGGTTCACGTCTCTGACCTTGAACGGGGGGTGCGCGAGGTAGGACTACGACATTTGGCAGCCCTGTCGGCAGCCTTCGAACTTTCACTAAGCGAATTTCTGAAAGGGATTGACGGCAGATGAAATTCTGCAAGGGGAATTACTTCGCGACCAGTGACGAAAAATAAACTCTGCATTGTGATGCCGTGATCGTTGCATCGAGCCACATCGAACAATCAGCTCTGAAGCACGCGAATCATCTTCCAGCTCGCCAAGTAGTGTTGGTGTGGGCGATGAATCGTTTGCTGGCGGACCCGTGCCGAACTGTTGCTCTGTGCTGCAGATTGCGTCGAGGAGATACCCTCTGGCTCTCGATTCGTCAGTATAGAGCAGTTGCAGATTCAGCTTCCTTTAGGTTTCCGCCGGGGCATTCAATTCTCGATAACACCCAGCAGGATGGCCAGCAGCAAACCGCAAGCGATGCGAAGGGTGGGAGGCGACGGCAATTCGCATGACGGTCCTTTCACTTTGGCCTCCATACTGCCAGATCAGTGCTGACAGATCAACGCGTCATACGCTAATCAATTGAAATTATTGTGCCTTAGATCCATCGAGTCCCCTTTCAGATGTCTGATTGGGTTCCCGATCAGGTGAAATCCACATTAGAGTTTCGCTTTTTGTTCCCCTATACTGGCACTCGTGTTTAATCTTCCGCCAATTCGGCAGTGCGATTTCACAATCCGCTGCAAGAAATGCGGTGAAAACATCCCGGCGCCAGTTGGCACGATGCCGGCCTCTTTAATAAAAATTCCACCAAGTCAATAGGTTGCGCCCGGATGAGAGCCGTTATCGAAAATCCAGTATCGATGGGAAATTTTCGTCTGGTTTTTCGCGAAATGTAGTACAAGGTAGTACAAAAATGCTGATTACCTCCGCTGCTCGTCAACTCGCTAAATTGCTGACTTGCTGGTTTACTGGCTCGCCGCCCCTCATCCCAATGCCTCGCCCACCTTCGCCTCGGCGAACAGCCACGCATACAGAGCAACACCGATATAACAAACAACTGGAACAAGGTAGGCAGACCGCAGTGGAAGCATCCCCATCAACTTTGTCAGCGCCGCGCCGCCCAAAATCGCCATCACCAGGAATGATCCGGCGGTCTTGGTCTTCTCGCCCATGCTCTTCAAGCCAAGCGCAAAGATGGTCGGGAACATGATCGACATGAACAGGCTCGTCGTAAGCAAACAGCCCACACCAATCCAGCTGGGATGGACGACGGCAACCAGACACAAGCCGACATTGATCACGGAATAGACCACCAGCATCAGTCGCGCGCGGAAGTGCCTCATGAGCCACGCCGAGCTGAACCGCCCCACGGCAAACGCCGCCAATGTGCCCGTCAGCATGTAGCCGGCTGCCTTGTCGCCCACGCCCGTTGCCGATTCCACATAGGCGATAAAGTAACTCCATGTGCCCACTTGGGCGCCCACGTAAAGAAACTGCGCCAGCACCGCAAAGACGAAGTGCGGCTGCCAGAGTCGTACGTGCATCCCGCCTGAAGACGAGCCCTCCGAAACATCTTCGCTTCCCAGGTCAGGAAACCTGGTCACCAAGACCAGTAGGGCCCAGACAAACGCGATGCAGCCCAACACCAGATACGGTGTGACCACGCGCAATGTCTCGGAATGCAGATACGCCTGGTAGGTTCCAGCCACCTGCATAGCTGCCACTTGCGCATCGCTCAGCTTCACTCCGGAGAAGATGAATACCGTCCCGATCAGGCCCGCGCTGATCGACCCCAGCGGATTGAATGCCTGCGACAGATTCAGCCGCCGCTCGCTCGACCCTGCCGGCCCGAGTTGCGCAATGAACGAATTCGAGCCCGTCTCAAGAAACGACAAACCGCTCGCAATAACAAATTGCGCCACAAGAAAGAACCAATAAAGCCCCGCCTGCGCCGCCGGATAAAACAAGAGGCATCCGCTGCCCAGCAGGCATAGCCCAGTCACAATTCCCATCTTGTAGCCGAACCGCCGCATCAACTGGCCTGCCGGAATGGCCAGCAAAAAGTAGCCCAGGTAAAACCAGATCTGCACTCCCGCGGCACTCGACCGGTTGATATTGAACGACTTCATGAATTGCTGGATCAGAATGTCGTTCAAATTGTTCGGAATCGCCCACAGAAAGAACAGCACCGTGACCACGAGGAACGGCAACAGCCGCCCCCCGGGAATCAACTGGGCTTCAATGTCTTCGTGATTGTTCAGCGAAGGCGAATTGCCTTGTCCAACCGGTCCGGCAAAGGTGCTCAAGATGAATTCCCCCTCCTCGAACATGAAATGCTCCGAGGCGCGGCAGCGCAGGCCACGACTGTCCACCTTACTTCGTGGCGGAAGCAGCCATCGCTCGCCGTAATCGTTTCTCAGCTTCCGCGCTCCAATATCCGCAGTCGAGCTCGAAAAAGATCGACGCGTAGGGAAGCGTGAGGCTGGTCTTGATTATCTGGACACGGAAAAGCTGCGCCGTCTGGTCGAGCCTGGCAATGATCTGCTCGTGGGGCACGGTGGTTGTCTCCGCTCCCTTGAGCAGCTCAGCGAGTTGAGTGCGATAGCGCGATACGCCCGGAGCATCGGCCTCCGCCACAAATTGCAGTTCCTGATCGAGATAGATGTTGGCGCGAACGTGTTTCGCCGCCGCAATGGCGCGAAGCACGCCGCGAGCCACCTCGATCTGTCCGGCCCCGGAAACGATCGTCTCGATGCCGCCTCTGGACTGTGCCGGATACGCCGCGTCCGCAACCACAATCCAGTTGCGATGGCCGAGAACCGGCAACGTTGCTTTCAGTTGACGCTCCCAGCCCGATTTCGTCTGTCGGGGCGCGACGCTCATGATTTTCGTCCTCGATCGTCGTTCATTTCAATTCTTCGTCCGCGCAAACGGCCACTTTACCGCATTGACCTGAGGCCATCAACGCATAGGCCTCCTCGGCGCGTTCCAGTGGAAATCGATGCGTGATGATCTCGGCCGGATGCAGGTTCCATCGCACCAGCCGCTCCACGAGCTCTTCCATCAACCAGGTCGACGTCACCCACGAGCCGTAGAGCGTCTTTTGGTCGTGAATCAAATCTGGCGAAGGGTTGAACTCGACGCGCCCGCCTTCGCCGAGAAAAACAATCCTGCCCCACTTGCGGGTCGCGCGAATCGCCGTGGCCCGTGCGGCGTCGTTCGCTGAGCAATCTACGGCGCGCTCTACGCCCATGCCTCCGGTCAGCCGCTTCACCTCGGCCACATTGTCCGGTCCTGATGCGAGCACTGCATCGCACAACCCAAGCTCGATCGCGATCTTCATGCGCTCCGGCACCACGTCGATGCCGATGATCTTTTCCGCGCCAAGTTTGCGGCAAAGTGCGCCCGCGGCCAGTCCGACCGGTCCCAGGCCAGTGATGAGCGCCGCGTGATTCCCGTTGATTCCAATCTTTTCCAGTCCCTCGTAGACCGTGCTAAATCCGCACGCCACTTGTGCGCCATCGCCGTAGGAGAGTTCATCGGGCAACGCGATGAGGTCTTTCTCCTCGGCCACCATGTATTCAGCCATGCCGCCATCGCGCTGCCAGCCGTAGGCACGGCGGTACTTCTCGCTCGTGCACGAGATCATGTAGCCGCGCCGGCAGTCGTTGCAGACGCCGCAGCCAGAAATGTGATACACAATCACCCGATCGCCGGCTTTGAAGCGCCGGCAGCCCGGCCCCTCTGCGACGATCTGGCCCGCGGGCTCATGTCCGGCAATCACGCCCTGGTAGCCTTCGGGTCCTTTGCCCAGATGCTCGTGATAGATGGCGCGAATATCGGAGCCGCAAATCGTCGACGCTTTCACGCGCAGCAAAACTTCGCCGTGCCCCGGCTTCGGCACAGGCGCCGTGCGCAGCTCAACGGTCGAGTTCCCGGGCAAATACGCGGCGGTCATGGTGGCGTTCATGTCTTTGAGTCTCCAGCTATGCGTCTTTGGCTTTTAGCTCTTAGCCATTAGCTTTCGATTCTTAATCTCAATCGTTTTCGCTCACAGCAAAAAGAGTCGGCAGCTGCAAGAACGAGCTAATAGCTAATAGCTCATTCTCACGGCGGCGTGATCTCCCCGTTTACATCCCACAAATCTTCCCAGCTCTGGCCATCCTTCCACAGGAAGACCTGTCCCTTGATCAACCTGCAGTCGCGATCGATGGCGGCGATCGAGTGCATCTCCTCGTCGGTGAGCGGAGGGCCAACGATGCCTTCGAGATTGGCGCGATAGTGATGAACGGAAAACGGGATCGGCGTTTGCCCTCGCTGCACCGCCCACTTGACGCATACGAGAGCCGGATGAATGCCATGGCGTTCGGCGATGCGCATGATGACCAGATCATCGGTTGGCGCGGTGTCCCTTGGTGTACGGTCGCGTTCCGGTCGTCCCGGCGAGCCGATCGGGCAGTAGCCGACCGGCTGAATCCCATTCTTGACAACGAAATCGAAAAGCTCCGGCTGCTGAAAGTGCGGGTGCAATTCCATTTCGTTGATTGCCGGTTTGATCCGGGCATCGCGCAAAACAAGCTTTAGTTTAGGGATGGTCATGTTTGAAGTGCCGATGTGCCTCACCAGGCACATGTCCACCAGCTCTTCCATCTTGCGCCAAGTCTTCATGTAGTTTTCGTGGATGTAAGGCTTGGCGTCGGGCGAGCGCGAACTAACGTCGCAGCCCGGCGGATGAAAATTAGGGAACGGCCAATGCACCAGGTAAAGATCCAGGTAGTCGAGGCGCAAATCGGCGAGCGACTTGCGGCAGGAGGCGATGACGTCATCCTCGCCGTGCATGTCGTTCCACAGCTTCGAAGTGATCCAGAGGTCTTCGCGCTTGATCCCACTGCGAAGAATCTCCTGAAGTGACAACCCGATCTCGGCCTCGTTGCCATAGACCGATGCGCAATCGAAATGCCTGTAGCCCGCCGCTGCGGCGCCCTTCACCACCTCCGCGATTTGGTCTGCGGAGACATGGTCGGATCCAAAGGTGCCGAGGCCGATGGCAGGCATCATTGCCCCACTAAAAAGAGTTCTCTGGGGCACCAGAGTTGGATCAACAGAATCTCGTGCCGAGATCCCAAGACCGCCTTGCTGTTTCATTTCTCATTCCTCTTGGCCACCATTCCTGCGGTTCAGGCAAAGACAGACAATGTGAGCGGTTACAACCGGACCCGGGGCCTGCACTCGAATTGCGTTACCTACAATTGTGCAAACGAGAGTATACGATAAAGGTATCGTTATTGTAAACGCATATATTCAATACTGGTCTCCAATCCGAGGTTGGCTGACTGCGAATGGCACACTGGCAACCAGGAGCCAGATCGTCGAGGCGGACGACCGGCAAAAGGTCGCGGTCCTCGCGAGCCATCGGATCGTCGCGCTCAAGATTGCAATGGCAAAAATCGCTAAATCGGAATTGAAAGGGGAGCGCAACTTGAGCAGCAGGTTGCCGAAAATCGCATTGGCATTGGCCGGAATCGCGTTTTGCCTGGCACGTGCGCAGGGGCCGCCGGGGGATGGCATCAGCCTCCCCACTGCGGACAGGTTGGAAGCGCCAGGCTGGTGGCCGACGAAAGGAGATCTGCCGCGCAGCCAGTATTCCGGAGACGCTATTTGCGCCAGGTGCCACAGCAGGATAGCGGCACTCCAGGAGTCGACACCGATGTATCATGCCAGCGTGCGCGCCGCACAGTCTGAAATCTTGATAAATCATGGGTTGCTCCAATTTAAGGAGGGCGGCTTCAGCACCTCTGTCACAACTTCGCCCAAAGGGGTAGCCTTTACCGTGAATGACGGAGCCAGTGCAGTTTCATCGCCCGCGGTTTGGGCCATGGGCTTCAAGAAGGGGCAGACGTATGTCCTCGAGAAAGACGGCGCCTACTTTGAGAGCCGTTTGAGTTTCTTCACGACGATTCATTCACTGGACATTACCCCTGGACAATCCCACGAACTGCCGGAGGACGCGGAAAATGCGCTGGGCCGGAAGATTGGCGTCGATGAAGCAGAGCGCTGCTTTAGCTGTCATACAACCGCGGCTGTCACATCTAAGGTGTTCGATTCCGAGAAGGCTACTCCGGGAGTTACCTGTGAAGCGTGCCATGGACCCGGAGCTGCACACGTTGTGTCCATGACCGGACACGACCTGGAACAAGCGACGGCGATCATGAATCCCGCTGATCTTTCCCCTTCTGATTCTGTCGACTTTTGCGGGGCGTGTCACAGCACATGGGCGGATGTGGTCGAAACGAATCGCAAGATTGGCCTTGCGGAAATACGATTCGAACCGTATGGTCTTGAGCAGAGCCGCTGCTGGGGAACATCAGGCGACGCTCGGATTACCTGCATGGCCTGTCACGACCCGCATAGGCCCCTTGATCGCGATCCGAGCGCCTATGACTCCAAGTGCTTGGCGTGCCACGGCCTCCACGAGAGGCCAAGGGGAGCGCACACGGCCAAGACAGTCTGCAAGGTGGCGACAAGCAATTGCGTCACCTGCCATATGCCAAAGTATGAGTTGCCGGAGATGCACTCTGTGTTCACGGATCACGATATACGAGTGGTCAGTGCGAGCGCTCTCGACCCGGGCAAGTCCTCCCCATAGAACTTTTACTGCGGCGAAGCGCAGCGAGCGCTAACGGCGAAGAAACTCTATGCCGGTGCGTCCGATTCCGGAGAGCGGCACGGCGCCGATGAGCGCAGCGCCATTCGCGGAGTCAAAAGCAGCGAAGCAGAGCGGATTTTCGCCGGTAAGACGCAGACAACATTTGCGATAAGAAACCGCCGCGTGAAGCCTAGCCGGACTCCAACACAAGGTTCGCATATTGAATCGTGTCACCGGTCCGAATGATCCCGATGGCGTGCGGAATCTGCTTTTTGAGTTCTATGTGAGGTTCGAATTCGAGAGCAACACTATCCAAAGCGCGCTTGAATTGCAGGATCGTCTCAGGGCTATTTACCTGGTTAAACTCCTCAGCCATGAAAGCTCGGGCCACACTGAAATTGCTCCGAATGGCTGCCAAAACATCGAGAACTCGAGGCAAGTCATCGGCCAGGGAAATGTCGACTATCTCCACTTCCTTCCAAAAAGGAAACCCCCGGTCAGCAATGACCAGCGTATTGGTGTGCCGGACCAGGCTAAGCAAGGAATTGATTTTCGGGTTTAAGATTCCTGATTTCAGCATGCGGCGCAATCTCCTGGAACCGTTTCAATTGAATTCTAATCGTGGATTCTGGCTTGGATTTGTTCGTTGCCTTATTAAATGGCCGGTACGCGACATTTCCCAGCCCCGGAGCCGAGTGGTCACGGAGACCTCCACATTGCGCCAACGGCATTTCATTCTCGTTCGACGCCAAGACGGTGGGTCTAGAGATCTAACAAAGCGAGGAGCTGAAAACAGCCCCTCGCAGGGGCGGCCCAGTGAACGCTGGCGCCAGTTTACATTTTTGGTCCCTATGGTTAATCACCGCGAGAGCAAGGATGGCGGCCGCGGAAGCAACAATTAGCCCCCGGTGCCGATTCTGTTTTCTGCGCAAAGAAAGCGATAACTTTATCGTTGACATCGCAGGGTTCAGGTCGTTATGATCGGCAGTCGTCGGTGATGGCAAAGCAGGCCGGGAAGGCTGCCACGTCACAAGCACGACTGGAGTTGATGGTGGAGCGAAGGGATTTTTGTAAATTTCTAGCAATTGCAGCCGCATCGAAAGCCCTGCCTGCTTTTGGGCAAACCGCCGAGGATAACCCGGCGTCGCCGAGCAGATTCAATCAGTACATCCAGGACTATGCCGCATTCTGCGCATTGCCGCCCGAGATGAGAGTCTTCTACGCGGTGAGTAATGGCAGCATCGTCGAGAAACGATTGGATGAGGCGACATGGCACCCCCCTGCGTGGGACTTCAATCCTACCCCTCTACAAATAGCTGGCGGAATGTGGGACAACGTGCCTCTGGAATCACCAATTCCAGATCTTGCGGGAGATGGTCCGTACAAGCCTACGTGGGATTCTCTGTTGAACTACAGCGCGCCTGAATGGTACCAGGACGCCAAATTCGGCATCTGGGCGCACTGGAGCCCGCAGTGCGTGCCCGAGGACGGGGATTGGTACGCGCGCAATCTGTATGTCGAGGGATCGCGGCAGAACAAGTATCACCTGGAACATTATGGGCCGCCGTCGCGGCTCGGATACAAAGATCTCTGCGCGCAATGGACTCTGCTCAACTGGGACCCCGACGAACTCATCGCGCGCTACAAGAATGCCGGCGCCAAACTTTTCATCTCCCTCGCCAATCATCATGACAGCTTCGACGCCTGGGACTCGAAGCACCAGCCGTGGAACGCTGCCGCATACGGTCCGCACCGCGATGTTGTGGGAACCTGGGCTGCTGCGGCGCGGAGGCAGGGGTTACGTTTCGGCGTTACCGTCCATCAAGCGCGCAACTGGTGGTGGTTCCAGCCGTCGCATGGAGCGGACAAGACCGGACCACTGGCCGGCGTTCCCTACGATGGCGACCTCTATACGGCGGAGGGCAAAGATCAGTGGTGGGAAGGATTGAACCCGCAGCGTTTGTACTCCGTGAAGCACCCCCCCGACGCCCTGCCCGACACTTCATACGTTAAGAACTTTTATGACCGGACCCGCGACCTCGTCGATTTGCACAATCCTGACCTCCTTTACTTTGACGATTCGCTGCTGCCTCTGGGCTGGGGCGGGATGAACATCGGCGCATACTTCTACAACCATAGCCTCAAAAACAACGGCGGCCAGATGGAGGCTGTCCTGAACATCAAGGACGTCCCCGATCGTCTGGCCAGGGCCGTTGTGGCTGATTATGAGCGCGGGCTTACGAGCGAGATCATGAAGTATCCCTGGCAGTCGGAGACTTGCATTGGCGAATGGCACTACAACCGCCGCCTCTTTGAAAAGCCTGGCAAGTACGGTGGCTATCTGCAGCCGGTCGATGTTATCCACTGGTTGATTGACACCGTCAGCAAGAACGGAACCTTCATCCTCAATATTCCGGGCAAACCCGACGGCACCATCGACAGCAAGGAGATTGCGGTACTTGATGGCATCACAGCTTGGATGCAAGTGAACGGCGAGGCAATTTTTGAGACCCGACCGTGGAAGATATACGGCGAAGGGCCTAACAGTGTGAAAGCCGGGTCATTCCAGGGCGCCAGCATCAGCAAGCTCGGTTCCCAAGACATTCGATTCACTAGGAACAAGGCAAATATGGTCATCTATGCCATTGCGCTTGGTTGGCCGTCGGAGCCGATCCTCGTGAAGGCGCTTGGAACATCGGCGCCGACAAGTCCGGGCAAAATTGCGCGGGTGGAATTGATCGGAACTGCCGAGCGCGTGAATTGGAGACAGTCGCCTGAGGGTCTGCGCGCGGAACTTCCAAAGCGATATCGCCCTGCCGTCAATTACGCGGCGGCGTTCAAGATAACGCTAGCCTGATTCAGCACAAGGGGGGCGTCAATCGATTGCCTTGACCGCTTGGAAAGTTTGCGATGAATGAGCCCCTTAACGCCAAGACCGTACCTTCATCGCCAGCGCTGATGCAGCCGCTTTTGCCCATCGGCCGGCCGGAGTCCGAGATTCACGGATGCCTGTGTATGCCCGGCGTCGTATTCAATGGCGCCGCTGCCTGATCGATCAGCGCCTTCTTATCGGTCGAAGCCCGAACCACAAGTTGAGGCTGAATGATAATGGTTTTGTTGCGCGGATGAGTCTTGGATTCCAGCAACGACAAGGTCAAACGCCCAGCGCGCTCGCCGATCATGTCGGTCTGTTGGTCGATGCTCGAGAGAGGGACGCGGAGTTCAGTGTCGTAATGGAGGTTCCCGGATCCTATGACTGCGATGTCCGCCGGCACTCTTAAGCCTGCATCGAGAATGGCATGGATGGCTCCAATTGCCATGGGGTCGTTATAGCAAAATACTCCATCCGGACGAGGGTTCAGGGCCAGCAGTTGCCGCATCAATTCGGCGCCGCTCTCCCTGCTTTGCACGTCCACCAGCCGTGGCATCGACACATAACCCGCAAGGGACTTTAAGTTGTGCTTGGTCAGGGCATGTTGATAGCCCTTCAGACGTCCGGCGCCTGGGCTATTGTCAGGGCCGCGTAAATGAGCAATCCTCTTGCACCCTTCTTCAATGAGATGTTCTGTAGCCATTAGTCCGATCGCCTCGTCGTCGGTGCCAACATAATTGGCGTCCAACCCAGTGAGCTTGCGGTCTATCAAAACCAACGGCAATCCCTGCTTTTGAATCCGTTCGAATACAGATGGGTTGGTAGATGAAGATGCGATAACGAGCGCATCAAGCCGGCGGCCAAGGAGCCGGTTGATCTCATGCGTTTCCAGCTCGGCATCCTCTTCCGAGGTCGAGATCGTGAGACAATAACCCTTCTTCAGAAGCGCCCTCGAAAGTGATTTTGCCACTTGGGCGAAGAACGGGTGCAACAGGTCGGGCACCACCAGCCCAACCAGATAGGTCTTTCCGGTAACCAGCCCACGAGCAGCTAGATTCGGGGTGTAGTCAAGTTCTTTTACACGATCCAGAACCCGTTTCCGCGTCGCGTCGCTTCGCTTATGTCTTCGTGGTTGCGAAGCACCTTCGAAACAGTGACCACGGACACACCGAGGTCACGTGCGATATCTTTCATCGTAGTGGGCACAGCTTCTTATACCATAACTGCTTAAAGGATTCGCTAACTGTTTCGCTAACTTTAGTCAGATTTTGAGATTGGCAAAAATGATATCCCCGCGTTCCAGGTGTCGGTCATACACACTTGAACGCCTCAGGTCCAAAGATTCTCGATCGAGTCCCGAGTAGGACGGTTGCGTATTCGGAACCGGCGCAACAATGCGATCGGTGGTTGCTAAAGCTCCTTAACGGCAGTTCGCCTGAAAGCAAAGATTCCTGCTGAAAAACGGCACCACGTAATTCTGGAAACGATCGGCAACGGCGCTGGTATGCGTGCCGTGGTAGATCTCGAAGGTGTTCGCGATGTCGTATTTGTCGAGCACTTCGTGCAGTGTCGTGGTATCGGCGCGCAAGCCATCCTGGTCACCAACATCAATGCCAATCGCGCGATACTGGCGCAGATTTCCGATGTATTGATCGATAAAGGCGAGCGGAGCGTTGGCCGCCCACTTGGCGAGAATGCCGGGCTGCACCACGCCGTCTTTATACGGCAGATCAAGATAAAGCGGAGGATTCTGGGGATCGGGCGACCATGCCGCAGCGGTGGCAAGCTGGGTACGCTCAAAAAACGACAACTCGGCGGAATCCTGCTCCGTCTTGACTGACTCGAGCTTTTTCTCTAGTTCCGCACTGGCGGGGCCACTGGGACGGGCCGACATGCAGCAGGGACTCATGATGTAGAGTACGCCGAAAACGTCGGCGTGCTTCATGCCGATCCGCGATGCACCATATCCCCCCATCGAGTGGCCCACCAACCCACGACTCTCGCGATGCGGAATCGTCCTGTAATGCGCATCGAGGAGGAAACAACGTCGTGAGCGATGAAATTCTCGAAGTCTCCAGTCGTGACCGAACTCGAGTACATCGAGCCGTTGTGCATGGTTTTGGAGTCGGGCAGGACGACGATCATCTCCCTTGCGCCCTGCGCAAAAGCGCCTTCAATCGTTTGCGGTACGTGGATCTCCTGCGTCCACTGCTCGGCCCCGATCGAGTACCCGTGCAGGGCATATACCACCGGGTAGCGGCGATGCTTGTCTTTGCTGTAACTCGGCGGCAGGAAGACGATCACGTCGCGGTCGACCGCATTCCCCTCGAGATTGCCTTCGAGCGATTTGCCATGAATCTTGATGTGCTCGATGGTGGAGGGCCTGGCGCCTGGGATTACTGCGGGCACTTCCGTCTGTACCTGAGCAGCAACCTGCCCTGCAAGGAAAACGCTTACCACAATTGTCGAGCAAACGGCGATTCTTCTCATCAACATCAATCTCCTGTCTGCGAACACTTCACTATACACACTTTTCGATCTGGATTGCCTTCGCATCGGCGATGGGAAACGAGAGTTTCAAGGCATCAGAAACTGGTAATCGGTGGACCGAACTCCCACACCGAACTAGATACTCGCCCTTGTCCAAACCTTTGATTTCCAGTTCAGCCGTTTTCACGACGCCCGTCGAATCACCGAGGCGGAGTTCCCACTGCTTTCCGTCGTCACTCATAGTTACTTGCTCGATCTCTCCCTGCGCAGCCTCCAGATCGATTTTCTGCGGTACGAATCTCAGCCGCTTTTTTAGGCCATCGTGGGGATAGACACGAATCGCCTTGTCTGACGATTCCACGCGGCAGCCGCAGCCGATCAGCCCAAAGGAATCATCCAGCATGACGTAGGATTTCACCGCTTTAAGAAAGCCGAACTGCGCTATCCCGCCATCGAGCGTTCTTGGAGGGGTGAAATCGAAGATGCCTGGCGTGGAGATGAAATGCGCAAAGCACATTCCGTCAAGAAGGAGATCGACCTCCACGCTCATCACGCCTGCGTACCCTTTGATGAACGTGTCCAGATCGCCGGTGTTCTCGAACGCGCGCAGCAGGGCCCAGCCATTGGTCGACTCAGTGTACCAACAAGTCAGATCGCCCTTGTTGTCATTGCCATATTGAAACCAGACTGGCTGGTTCCCGCCTCGGAGCGCCCGAATGATCTGCACCGTCTTGAGGTTCTTCTCGGTATTCCCGAAGTAGCGGGTGAAGAAATAAACCTGTTCTTGCGCGGTTGTGTCCGCTGGATACTCGGAGGAGTAGGGATAGGGGTCACTGACAAAGACGTCATTGCATTTCCGGATTTGCTCCAAAAGGTTGCGGTATTCTCCCTGCCAGCCTTCCTTTCCGAGATCGTCAAGAATGTTCAGCGCGTTTGAGCCGCCCATTACTCCAATATGTCCCCAAGGTACCGTTTGAAACATGTGGAGGCAGGTCCAGTAGGACATCCTCAGGTATTCCTCCGGGCTTTTCCGTGTCAACAACCCATAGCGCCTGCCGATGCGGTACATGGCGTGATAAATGTTCATCACATGAGCGTAGTTGTATGATCGGTAAGTCGCCTCGGCTCGTTCCACCGTCCAATGACTCCAAGGGCTCGATGGATACCTGAGCTTCCAGTAAAGCGAGGCGCTGACGGCGAATGTTTCTGGATCCTGAATGTACCGGAACAGGCAATCGTCAATGTAGGCTTCCAGGGCGGCCACTTCTTTGAGCGAAGGGTAGTAGACGTTCTTCTCGGCTAGAAATAAAGGCTCGGAAAATCCGAATTCGGCATCGCTTCCCCCCACCTCCGAAACTTCATCCGAATCGAGAAACGTGCTCCCGGTACGATGGTCAAAGGGCAGGAACATGTGGTGCCGGTGATAGGGATCATCAGGGTTTTCGTAAAACTCCCGCTCCACAATGAATCGCGCTCGGGCCTTGAGCAGTTGCGCGATGTCTTCGATGCAGTAAAAGTGCACGTTGGTCCAGCGGCCGGCATAATGGAGTTTCAAACTTTTCTGGCCTCGGCCCTTAAACGACACTGTCAACAGCGTCTTGTCATCGATGCGCTTCCTTTCCTTGATTGTGATGTTGTCCGACAGGAAGTCGATCCTATCCAGCTCAGACTTCGTCTTCAACTCCACGTAGGCATTGGTATCCTCCTGGACCACCATGGCGGGCAGTACGCGAATGCCGAGATTGCCCGCATTGTAAAGCTCCTCTCGGATCGCGTCATAACTCTCCACGAGGACGAAGCGCAGCTGACAGGACCATTTCTCTCCCGGCTGCAGGACCAGCGAGGTATGCCCGTTGATCCAGGGATTCTTATTCCATCCCCGAAGGTTCCTTGTAGCCCAGGAATGGACGGCCAGGATATTTGGCCCGTCCCACCAGTACACCTTTTCCCCGAACGAACTGTCGTCGCGGTAGACGCACTCGAATGCCGTGTCCTGGACGGTATGGAGAAGCAGAAACGGTGCATCTCCCAACGGCCGCTGGATGAGCACGTACGAGCTGTGCCCGCCTATGTAATGATGAGCCACGACCTTTTGCTCGTGGTACTGCTTCTGGATCCGCGGGTATTGCTCGAGGTAGACGGAAAACGAATCGGCCGGATCTCTCAGCGGGTGCTCTGTTTCGTCAGGAGGAAAAGGCTGTCCGGTCTTCGGGTCCTGGTAGAATTCGCCGAGGTCGTCGTTCACCATCAGAGGGAATCCGAGGTCGCCGAGCTCCAGAATCTGATCCGTGACGTTGCGAAGCTCAACGTCCCAGAGCAGCGAACGGCCTTCTCCTCTGCGATATTTCATGGCGAGACTGAAACTCCGCACGCCATCCTCTTGTTCCGAAGTTCCCAGATAACTCACCGCGAAGGTTTCCGCGTCGAAGCTCACCTGCCGGATATCCCCGGACCTTCCGGTCAGCTCCGGCCTCCATTTTCCTCTCAGGACAAAGTTCGAACGGGGGGACCAATCGCGATGCGCCGGGTTGGTATCGGTGACATCCCAAACATGTGTTACCAGATCCCCGGTCCAACGGGAGTTCGAAAAATCGACACCGGGCGTGTTTTGTTCGTTCCCGATAAAGTTCGTCCCCATCGGATCACCATTCCTTGTGATCGAGGAGATCGAACCGTACCTTCGATCGAACGCGACGATCATGTCACCTGCGGTCAGTTCCACGAGAGGACTCTCGTGCGGGCCGAGAGGCACCTGCGAAGTGCGGGAAACTGATTTCGTACCGCCGGGCGACTGCGGTGATTCAAGAGCGGGTGATTCCCTTCCCGCTCCCTGGCTCAACGGCTCCGCAGTCGCTATTGCCCTTCCCGAGCCAACGGCCAATAGCGTCGTCGCACCTGCCGCGCCAACGTCTCTTAGGAGCTGTCGGCGAGTCATTTGCTTGTTCATGGATGTCTCTCGGATCGGGGATTATCTGGCCTGAACAATGCTCGCGAAGGCACTGGCATCGGATTCCGAACGGCTATTCAGGCAAGACGAAAGAGCCTTGCATTTCGAAAGTCCCTTCGACCATGGGAGCGCCGG
>JGI20206J14855_1000298_pt1 | contig 18102 bp, 26 predicted proteins | sample NGESurdeep092012_6_FD_14855 | JGI IMG/M metagenome (IMG submission 14855) | reverse complement strand
GGCGGGATACTGGCCAAACCGGCGATGATCGTCCGTTTGCGCGACCAGCGCAGGCTTGAATACAGGCTGATGACGGCCACGATGTAGATCAGGAACAGCGTGCCGTGGAGCTGGCCCACGATCAGGACCGGAGTGTTGTTGCCCGGGGTGACGAAATATTTGAACAGGATGCCTGAGATCAAGAGGCTCCAGCCGAACGCTTCGCCGATGGCGGCGATTTTGAAGTAAGTCCAGGCCTCTTGGTCGGTAAAGGGCCGTGTTCTTTCCAGCTTGTCCAGGAGGGCGTTAATCACGATGTCATGCTGCCCGGCCGCGCCGGCTGTTCAAGGGTGTCATTATCCTTAAACTATACCAAATCCGTTATGTCGCGCCGGCCGGCCCGCGGCTTGGCTTAGTATGGGTAGCCTGAACCCGAAGGAGTGTTGCCGCCCGCGGCTGCCGGCGTGCTGCTGGCCGGGGTTGACGACGATTGGGTGGAAGTCGAGGACGAAGACGAAGCGGCGGCAGCCGGTTTGGCTAGCGTGAAATTGGACACGCCGTTACCGGTGGGCTGGCCGGAGCCGTCGCTGGCGAAGTAATACAGCGGCATGCCGTTGTAGGTATATTGCGCTTGGCCGTTATCGGTGCGCTTGATAGTGCCTACGCCAGCGGGAAAGTTAGTACTCGAGTTGGTGTCCTGGTAGGCCGGCCAGGCAGCCAGACAGGAGCCGGTACAGTTGCTGACACCGGACGTGTCGGCGCCGTAGGTGTAAAGCGCTTTGCCGCTGGGAGCAGCCAGGTACTGGCCGAGGCTGGAGCCGGTCTTGGTCGTCAGAACCGAGTTATTGACGGCCGGCGCGCTGGCGGCCTTAGAGGCGGGCGTGGTCGTCGCGGGCGTCGGTGATTTGTGGAAAATCGCGTAGCCGCCGCCGATTACCACGATTAGGGCTACTATGGCTATTATTATCGAATTGCTTTTTTTCATATGTAAACCCTCGCTTATGTTACTGATAATTTATTACTGTGCTGCTTACAATTGTTTATAACGGGCTGGACGCCGATTCGTTACAAGTCTTAGTTTACGCCCGCAGCGACGAAAGCGTGTTATCGATGGCCGCGCGTTCCGGCCCGGGCGCGGCGCTGGCGGCTTGCTGGAGGTTGCTTTTGCAGAATTCAAAAGCCGCGTAGTTATCGGCTTTGTAGGCCGCGGCCGCGGTCCGGTAATCGGCCAGGGTGGCCAGGATAACTTGCTGGTTGGCATGCCGGCCGACTAAGGCCTCGACTTCCTGCGAACGGCGCATCATCAGGGTCGCCCGGTAGGCCGGATCGACGGCCACAGCGACTTTCTCTGACGCCCGCTTGGCCGGATAGAGCCAGCTGCCCGGCAGGCTGGTCTGGGCGTAAGCCACCAGGACCGAGCCTAAGATGATGCCGGCTACGGCCGCCATGGCTAGCGGCGCTAAGTTCCAGCGGCGCCAACGCGGCCGCGCGTAAGCCGGACCGCTGGCTTTTAGGTGCCGGAGCTGGGCCGCGACTTTTACTAGCCCGTCGGTTTCGGCCGGCTTGGCGCCGGCCCGGCGCAGCTCCTGGCTAAGTTTTGATTTACTGTTCATCCAGATATTGCCTCATTTTCTTAAGTGCCCGGAATTGAATAATCCGCACGTTGCCTTCTGAGCTGCCGATTATGCGCGCCACTTGTTTGGCCGGCAGGCCTTCGACGAAACGCAGCCGGACGACCAAGCGCGTCTCTTCGGGCAGTTTGTCCAGGGCCTTATTGAGCCGTTCGGCCATCAGCTGCTTATCGATAGCCTCGCCGGCGTCTTCGGCGTCGCTGACCAGGCTGTCCTCATCAGTTAGCGGCATGTCTTTTTTGGCGCGCCAATGGTCGATTAGCAGATTGTTGGCAATCCGGTATAGCCAAGCTCGGGCCGAGCCGCTGCGGAAGCTGCCGCGCGAGCGCCAGGCTTTCTCGAACACGCTGCTGGTTAAATCTTCCGACAGGTCACTATCCCGCGTCCGCCAATAAAAGAACCGGTAAATCGGCCGGGCGTTGGCTTCGTAAGCAACCCCAAAATCTTCTTCCGATTCCAGCATGTCCTCATTAGGTAACGGTTTACTTGCCATAGCGTTACACTAATTGTAGCTTATGGTCCTGCCGCCAGTTCGCGCTGCTTGCCGCGTTGGCCCTGTTTATGGGCCAGTACACCGATGGCCAAACCGGCGGCATGTGAAACTGCATCCAGCTTGCCACCCTGGCTACCTTCGTATAATGGCAAACCGATTACCGCGGAGCCCGCGAAAACCCCGGCTCCGGCTAACCAGCGCTGCCCGCGTTCTTGGCTGGCCTGTGCCCGATCCAATAAGAACTTGGTGAACCAAGCGACGCCGATGGCCGAAAAACCGACATCCTCTTGCGCCCGCTCAGCATGGCTGAGCCAGCCAGTTCGCTCGACGGCAGCATCGGCGCCGCAGGCCGCCAGCTGCGCGGCAACGGCCGTGCCCGCCAATCCGCTGGCGCCGGTCGTGCTTCGGGCGCATTCTAGGCTAACCACCGTTGTGGCTATCTGGGTGCCGACATTAACGGTCCGGCCGTAATCCCCTAGGCTGGGTGCCGGAAAAGCCGAAAATATCGATAATTTGGCTTGTTCCAATAAAGGGTCATCGGCGTGGACGACAAGCGCCTCCCTACCAACCGTGTTGGCTAAAACCATAGTCGTAACCGCCATAGCGGTTGAGCCGTAAGCGCGCTCGCAAATTGCTTTGGCCTGCTGCAGGTAACTTAACTCGGAAGCTTCACCAGGGGCATTCATTAGCAAACTATAACATTAAATTTAAAAAATATCAAATTCAGGTAGCTAAACGCCTGATTCGGCCGAATTGACTATCGACTACTCGTTCACACGGGCTTAGAGGCGTCAGTTTAATTGGCGTCGCGGCGCAGGAACAGCGTCCACGCCACGATCCAGCCGATGACCAGGTACGTCAAGAACACCAGGGCGGCGTGGCCGTAGGTTATCGAGCCCCTTTCCGGTCTCATAAGTACTTCGTTTGACGACATGAACGGCAGATAGACGGAGTTATTCTTTAGTACTAGGGCGAGGGCTTGCTCCAGGCTGGGAATTACAAAAAGCGATACGATCGACACGATTTGATTACGGAACAACGAGGCCAGCAAAAGCCCGGCCAGAATTGATGCCCAGCCGTAGAAGAGGCCGCGCCAGACGAGGCTGCCATAAGGGATGGTTTGGGCCGCCAGAGCATGGCCGTGGGCGTGAACTCCGAGATAGGACAGAACGGGCGACAATACGCCAATGACGACGGTGAATAAGAGGGCGAAGATGCTGATAGCCAGGATTTTCGCGAATAACACTTTGCTGCGGCTATTCGACGCCGTGAGAGTGTACATAATAGTGTTGTAGCGGTACTCATGCGTCACGAGCAATATGGCAATAATGGAACCGAAGATCGTCGGCAATGAAGTCAGGGCGCCGGTTATGTCAGTGGCGAGCTGATGCGGATCGCGCAGGTCGGCCCCCGCTAGCCGGTAGCCATTAACATAGAACGCGATGAGAAACAGGAATAGGATTGCCAGGCCTACCAGAATGTACGTCGAGCGCAAGGTAAGCAGCTTGCGTATTTCGGCCCGTAGCGCGGCAATCATTTACTGCCACGCTTCTTGGTGGAGTATTCTTCGGAATCGGCCGTCAGCTCCAAAAAAGCTTCTTCGAGCGACGCGCTGCGGTCGGCCAGCTCCAGAACCGGTAAGCCGGCTTCGAAGGCCAGATGCCCGATTTGGTCGGTCGTTTTGCCGGTGACCTTTAGGCCGTTGTCGAGCTTGTCGAAAACGACGGCGTGGTGTTTCAGCGCGGCCGCGAGATCATTAACTTTGGTCGTGCGGACAAAAACGCCCGACTGGGAACTGCCGGAAATCAGCTTGCTAATAGAAGTGTCGGCAATAAGTTTGCCGCGGCCGATGACGACTATGTTATCGGCCATTTGCGACATTTCACTTAGCAAATGGGACGAAATGAATACGGCATTACCGTTGTCGGCATAGTCTTTGATAAACTGGCGCAGCCAGGCGATGCCTTCCGGGTCCAGACCGTTGGCCGGCTCGTCGAGCAACAGGTATTTGGGTTGGCCTAAAATCGCTGCCGCGATGCCCAGCCGCTGGCTCATGCCAAGGCTGAACTTGCCCGGACGCTTTTTGGCGACCTCCCGCAAACCGACTATCTCCAGCGCTTCATCAACTCTTTTGTCGGGAATGCCGCCAGCGGCCGCCAAGATCCTCAAGTGGTTTCGGGCGGTACGGGTCGGGTGGAAGGCCTTAGCCTCCAGCAAAATGCCGACAACCTGCGAGGGCTTGCCGTACTGGCGCAGCTTCTTGCCGTCAAAGGTAGTACTGCCCTTGCCCGCGTCCAGTCCCAGCATCAGCCGCATAGTCGTGGATTTACCGGCGCCGTTCGGTCCCAGGAAGCCCGTGACTTTCCCGGTCTCAACCGTAAACGACAAGTTATCGACAGCTACCTTTTTCTTATATCGTTTGCCTAGGTTCTTGGCGGTAATCATCTATCCAGTATAACCTAAGAGCCGAAGGTTAAGCTTACAAGGGCGGCTCCGGCTAGGGTATAGAAGTTTTTAACATGGCGTATGCCCCGGACGCGCAGTCGAGAGACATAGCTAGCAGCAGGCTTTCATCATCGTTCCAGTCAACGTGCAGGTTTTCGGGGCTTAGGCCTAAACTGCCTAGGCGGGAGAGCGCCTGTGTCCGCAAAAGCGTGTCAGGATCCCGTGATTCGGCAACATTTGCCTCCGAAGACGCTCCGGCCACCCAGCCTATTAAGCTGGCCGGGTCGGCGGCGTGAAGATTGATCGAATCGATGAACGGTCCCAAGACCGCCCTTTGGGAGCCGTCAGTCGAAAAGACATGGGCCATATGCCCGATCGCGTTGGCGGTATCGTAGACCGCAATGCCAAGGCAGGCGCCGACGCCTCTGGTGTAGAGAACGTCTGAGGCCTGGCCTATTTCCCATTTGCCGGGTAGGACTTCAACCGTCCCAGTGATACCTTGTCCCGCCGATTTCATCAAGCAAATAATACCAGAAAAATGACATTTTGACGAGTGTATGCTCGNNGCTTTGTATGTATAATGGGCTGATGCATGAAGGCGCGCAGCTGCCAATTATTGATTCCGCTCAACTGGCTGAAGCCGAGGCCAAGCTGGCCAAACTAGACCCGGTTCTGGGCGAGCTAATCGAATTGCAAAAACCGATTGCCTATCAGCCGAGGGGCGATTACTTCTTCTCGCTTTGCCGCTCGATTATCGGGCAGCAGGTTTCGGTCGCGGCGGCGGCTGCTATCTTGGGCCGTTTCGAAGCGGCCGCGAAGTTTAAGCCGGACCGCGTGGTTAAATTAAGCGACGCGGACATGAAAAGTATCGGGCTGTCACGCCAAAAAACAGCCTATATTCGAGACTTAGCCCAACACTTCGTCGAAGACCCCGAAATCTACAAGCACCTGGACAAGCTAGACGACCAAGCGGTCATGGACGAGTTGATAAAGGTTAAAGGTGTCGGTTTGTGGACGGCCCAAATGTTCTTGATGTTTACCCTGAGCCGCCCGGACGTTTTCGCGGCTGGCGACGTCGGGCTGCAACGTGCCATGAAGCAGCTGTATGGCTGGGACGCCGTACCTAACGAGCAGGAGCTAATAGAAGTAGCGGAACGTTGGCGCCCCTATCGTTCGGTTGCCTGCTGGCATCTCTGGCGATCTTTGCATAATACGGCTTAGCGATCTAGTGGCCGACTAAGCGTATTAGGTCATGAACTCTCAATTTTGCTTTGCAAAAATGCCTGCAAAACCAAAGCATGATTTATAGCTGGATCTTTTGCCGCGTAGAGCAGCGTTACGGAGTCGAAACGGTTAGCCAATTCGACTAACTGCGCCGCGTCAGGGTTGTGCCTGAGTTCCTCGTCGTACTGTGCGCTGAAGTCCTTGAATTTTTGAGGGTCATGCGCGAACCAAGTACGTAATTCGGCCGTGGGCGCAATAGCCTTGAGCCATAAATCTATGGCCGCGCGTTCTTTGGTCAGCCCTCTCGGCCAGAGCCGATCAACCAGGATTCGGTATCCGTCTTCATTGCTCGGCGCGTCGTATATTCGTTTTATTCGTATCATACATTTTAATCATAACAGACTTAAAAAACGTATGGTCGGTGCCCAAAATAAAAGTCCGACGACGTGAATACTAACCGGGCGGGCTGCGCAACAATTTCCATGAGCTAGTCGAAGGTTTCGTCAACGATGATTGCAGCCGAGCCAACAACACGGGCGGCGCATTCCTTGCAGCAATTCACTAACTGTCCGCTCGACATGGTTTCTTCTCGTCTCTGGCTTTTTTGTGGAAATTACCCAGCAAATCCACTCATTGCGTGCTAGTGGCGTGAGGTCCTCCCACCTTTCTAGGGCAGATTCGTCAGACATCAGGGCTTTACGCAAATCCGCCGGTACTTCATGCACCACGCCAGTGGCAATTGCTTTTGTAGTCATAATTAAACTATACCAAATAAATTTGGAGCTGCTTCTAAATTACGCCCAAGAAGTTGGTGTTCGACCCAGAAAGTCTGGGAGCGGTTCGGCGCCAGCGACTAAATCTATTAAGTCACGTGCTTCTTCGGCTGTAATAGGTTGGCCGGTTAGGCCTGAAGCCTCAGCCTCAAGATTGGCTTCAATGTGCTGTGCCATTTTTGCGTCATGCTCCGTGCGAGCTTCTGGCGTTGAGATATCACCCGCATCTCCAGAAAAGTCATTGCGCCTGAATGGTCCTCTACCCGAGCTGATGTATTGTGTCTCTTCAAGGGTGTCGGTCTCGTAAATTTTATGCATGCTTAGTACAAGTAGCGGCTCTTGAAACTCAGTATGAGTTCTATTTAAAGAAAATGTTTGATCGCGCCGCGGGTTAACAAAATGTCGCCCAGTTCCCGTAACTCTTCGCTCGGTGAGCGGTATAAGTATTAACGGTACCCCGTGCAAACGTATTTGACGGGCAATATTCTTCCTAAGCTCTTTGTAGGCCTCAGCTNGTTCTGCTTCTGTTTCCTGGCTCGGATGCTCGGGCTTTCCCATAAGTTTATACAAAATACCACAAAAACTGGTATTTGTATAGAGCCCGCACTGGTCTTTACTAAGTTCTCAGCTGTAGAAAAATCAGGGTTTTATGATCAGACTCAGCTTTGGCATCCTGTTGGCTTTGAATGACGTTCTGACCAACCATAATGATAGGCAGCAATACGAGCTGGAAGAATGTCTGGGCTATCCAAGCTATCAGGGCAATCAAGCTTGCTGAAATCAGCCAATGGGGGAAGTCATGGGCTAGTTTTGGGAAAACGCCGGATAATACGGCTGGTAAGGAAATGCAGGCTAGTACAACGAAAAGATAGGCAGTCCACATTGAGCCTACGCCTTTGGTAATCTCAACGGCTAATGAGTCATTAAATTTGCTAACACCTTGCAGGTTTTTCTTAAGTATTTTTTTGGGATGAATAACATTTTCGTTTGGTTTGAACTTGTCCATGCTCGAATTATATCAAAAAGCTAGCGCTCGTAGGCTTTTTTAAGTGTATGGTAAGCCAAGTGAAAACTGAGTGCGACCAAAGGCAACTCCAGTAGTAAAGCTGCTAATACGGCTTCGGTTAGCTCTCTTCCCGGGTGTGCTCCCATCACATCGAACCAGGCGTCAACGAGTAAGAGGCTACCAGTAGCCATAGCTGCCAAGACCACCCACAGAGATTTCCTGAAGGCCAGCAAGCCTGTTATTAGTAACGAGATAATCAAACTGACATCTAGCCCTACCCAGGCTATATCCCAGTGCCTGAAGAGATGGCGCGTAGGCAAGCTTTGATCTAAGTAAATTGTCCATGGAAGCACAACGACAGAGCTTAGAATATAAAGCACCGTTGCCCAGGNCGGTATTTTAATGTGAACTTTCGGGCTATCCATATAATGTCTAGATTGGCAAACTTAGGCTGATAACTAGGGCCTGTAAGTCAGCTATGTTAAAGGGCTTGCCGAGAAAATGGTAGGCGCCAATGCCCTTGCCTTCGGCCTTAAAAAGGTTGTCCATAGTATCATCTGCCGTGAGCATGATTACCTTAGTGTTTGCGAAGTGCTCGTCTTCGCGAGCCATATCCATAAAGTCAAAACCTGTCTTATCTGGCATATGCAGGTCTAGAATAACAATGTCGGGATTTGTACTTTTAAGTTGGTGAATGGCCGCAGCCACATCGGGGCTCTCTGAGACCTCAACATTTATGTAATCCTGCTCTTCAAGAGCGAGACGAATCGATTCTCGAATATGGGCATCATCATCAACTATCAAAATTTTCTTTGTAGGCTTAACCATAAGCTCCGATACACTTCTACTGGTTCTATTATAACAGTAGGCCTAACGCGTATTAACGTACTTGGCGACAGTCGCCAACATGTGTTCCATTTGGAATGGTTTGGCAATAAAATCATCAGCTCCCGCGTCCTTGGCAACCTGTTCAAGATCTTTAGCGGCAGAGATCATAACGACAGGAGTACGCTTAGTTAGTTCGGTATTTTTAAGGAGTTTACAAATATCCCTGCCGTCCGTACCGGACATCCCAATATCTAAAAGTAAAAGATCTGGCAATGGCTCTTTCATGTCTTGCGCGGCAGCGCCGTTGAGTGTTGCCTCAACCTCATAACCTTCTTCTTCGAGCATAATCTTAAGAGCATCCAGGATTGCAGGATTATCGTCAGCTACCAAAATTTTTTTCTTCGTGACTTCCATCGTTTATTTTCTTCGTTTGGTCATTGGCACAGAAAAGTAAAATGTTGATCCTTCTGATTTTTTGCTTTTTACCCATACCCGACCCTTATGGCGATTGATAATGTCGGCGGATATGTATAGGCCGAGCCCTAGGCCAGGATAAGTGGCTTGGTCTGACCCGCCGACCCGATAAAATCGTTCAAAGACTTTTGCCTGGTCTTTTTTAGATAATCCCACTCCATAATCCTGAACGCTCAACGTGACATTGCCTTTGCTCACAACCGTACTGACATGAATCCTATCGGCCTGTGGCGAGTATTTAATCGCATTCGTCATAAAATTCGTAAGCACCTGACCGATACGGTCGTGGTCACCATAAACCATCACGTTAGGATGCAATTTTTTAGTAATACGGTGCTTGTCCGTTGTTAGCTGTAATCCAACGACAGTCTCTTCGATAAGTTCATTAAAATCAAAATCACTTTCATGAAACTGTATCCGGCCTGCTTCAATCTTAGTTACATCCAACAAGTCACCTATGAGGTCCGTAAGCTTATCAAGTTGCGAATCCATTTTCTCTATCAACTCTACGGATTTTTCATCATTAGCCTTACGGAACCTTTGCCCTAGGATTTGGGTATAAGCCTTTACGCTCGTGATCGGGGTCTTAAGCTCATGCGATGCGATACTCACGAACTCATCTTTTTGCTGCTCAAGTTGCTTACGTTCGGTAATATCTTCGATAGCAAGTAGGATAAGTGACGTTTTATCTGGCCCTTGCAGCAGCGTTCGGGCATTTAGCAGCATGATTTTTTGGCCGATGTCCGTAAAGTCATGTTCCACCACGAAGTCTTCGATGGTGTTCTTCTCTGGCAGGATTTCTTCAAGCAATATGCGTAAAGTTGGAATGTTCCACTGTCTGTTGCCTAGATCATAGAGTAATCTGCTTTCTGTATCTGACGGCGCGACCTTGAAGGCGTTATAAAAGGCCTCATTAGCCGAAATGATTCGGAGATCCTTATTCAGAACCAGAAGGGGTCCGCGCACAGTTCGAATTATCGCGTCCGCATAATCACGCGTAATCGTTAGCTCTTCATTGGTGACATCCAGCTCGCTGATAATCTCGTTTGTATACTCTTGTGTACGCTCCACTGCTTCCTTCAGTTTGATGATTCTTTCTTGACGGGGGGTGGTGCTTATATCAGCTTGGGTTTTAATAACTTTTAGAGACTTGGCCTTCCCGGCTTTCTTAAGTGTGGTTGTTTTGGAATGGTTGGCGCTCATTTTGATGCTTCCCTTTCCGGGCTCTCTGGTTAAGGTACTAGCCATCTATTATGGACTAATGTTGGTTCTGGTATTGTAAGAATTTCTTTAAGGATAACGCCCGCGAGTTATTTTGAGGCGATAAGCAACATGTCGCCGGCATGGCCGCCTAATTCATCAATTATGTCTTCATGCCTATCGGAATTGCTGTGGTCGTAACGACCAGCCTCAATACCAAACTGCGTATCGCGTGAAGCAAAGCGCAGCCTTAAACCGGCAATTGTGAGCATCTCAGCTATTGTTTCGGCATTTCTAGCGTAGTCAAAAATTACTGCCATAGCGCCAGGAGCAAGCATTCGGGCGATTTCATTTGTCATAACTTGTTCGTCATGGTTGCGTTCACATGTCCGATGTTTTGTCTTGTCGTATACTCGCGAAACGTAGACTTCGTCAGCAATCGCGTCAGGCAAGTCATATCTGAGGTTTTCTTCGGAGGGATCCCGCAGGTTTCTGCCGAATGACATCTGAGGCTGAAGAACTATGTTTTCTCCGGTTCTTTGTCGTCGTAATCTTCCAAAAGCTTCTTTTGCCCAATTCGAATAGTCATAGTAACTGAAGTTTTCCAGGCCAATATAATAGCTCAGGCCGGTGAATTGGCGATTTAAGCCGTTCGGATGATTGGCAGGGCCGATTTCTACCATAAACCAGATTGGCGCTGATTTTCTGTGCTTCGCGTATTCTAACGGATCAATGAGGTCGCCTGGGCTCACCTCAAGAGCGGCCCTGATTCGTAATTCCTTGTCAATCTTGTCTTGAACTGAGCTCGCTTCAGACGCGGCTTCAGAGTCTTCAAGAGGCTGTTCATAGCCGCCACCCAAGGCAGCGGCTGGTTCTATGAGCATAGGCCCTGGCGCTTGTGCTGCGTCAGTCAAATGTACGTCCTCAACTCCTGACATAAAAACAAAATACCATATTTATGATATTTTGTATAGTGCTTGTGCTTAGCTCCCTACTATAAAGCTATGAAGGAAGTTATAACTGTAATTAGGCAAGATATAATAATGAATTAGCAAGCGTAGGCTGCTACAATTTATACATGGGAAAAGTAAAGTGTGGCATCGCAATATCGCTTGACGGGTATGCGGCGGGTCCAAATCAGAGCTTCGAGAAGCCCATGGGGGACATTCCAAAGAATCTACTACACCATTGGATGTTCGATGAACCAGAAAAACACAAAGTTGAGCTGAACAGCCTGACTGATGCCGGAGCCTTTATCATGGGCAGTAATATGTTTGTCCCACAGGACAAAAGAAATAATGATGACTGGAAGGGCTGGTGGGGAGACACTCCTCCCTACCATGCACCTGTATTTGTGCTGACTAATCAAGCACAGGAGCCAATAGCTATGGAGGGTGGCACTACCTTTAATTTTGTGACAGATGGCATCTTCTCTGCACTAGAAAAAGCAAAGCTTATAGCTGGAGGTAGGGATATTTCAATAGCAGGTGGCGCTAATACGATCAACCAATACCTTGCTGCAGGATTGTTGGATGAGGTATGGTTACACATTGTTCCAGTGGTTATCGGTGGTGGCGCAAAGTTATTTGAAGATACGTCTGGCTTGCAGTTAAAACCACTTGAAACACGAACGACTGACCTAGTAACTCATATTCGCTACGAAGTTTTGCATACAAAAAACTAAAAACGCAATCTTATAGTATGCTCCATTTAATATGTTTATTGGGGTACCCAAAATAAAAACAGAGGCATAGTACCTCCGTTAATTTGGTTCTACCCTTGGTCTGGCTCCCCTTAGTGGACGAGCTTCGCAACTTTGATGTATGCGCGCCCTTACCTATTGAGTGCCGAACTAAGACCTTGATTTAAGGTACTCCTGATAGTAAGACCTATTTTGTGCAAGGATAAACGGGGTTCTTACAAAACCATAGATTGACCACCATCCTTTGGCGAGTGTATCTGATTGGTACTTATGGTGCAGCTTTTCAGCATCTGACGGACAAAGATAATCATTAAAGTTATTTAACTTATATGCGATTAACATACCAGTCAGATTTGTTTGTCTAAGTTTTGAGGATTGAGGAGTCCTGCAGATTACACATAAACCGTGACTCTTAGATTCTTTTGATATTCTTTTTTTTGAATTTGATTTCAGGAAAATCAATGTGGCAATTGGCAGCACTATGACCAAGGCTAATAGTAGAAAGGAAAGAATAAGCATACATTACCTCATCAATTATTAGGAGCTTATATCATTTAATCAAAATATCAAAACGCTTCGGGAAATAAAAAAGCCATTCGATAGAGTGGCTTTATGTGGTGTTTCTGGTGATTGGCTCCGGCTTACTAAGTTCCCTTGGTGGCTACGCCAGTAACCTCCCTCTTACTTCCAGGCCTCAACTACTAGCACTGCAAATGCAAACGTCATAATAGATAGGCCGAGTCCTGCGTAATAGTACTGTTGCGGGAAAAGCCAGTGTCCAATTTTTGCATACTTGCCACTATACCTATACTTGCCTCCCCTGACATTCTGGTAGCTGTACTTTTTCATGTATTGCAGAGTTCGGTGATTCTCTAAGTCGTCGGCTTCGGCTTTTGTGATAATACCAAGGTCAATCTTTTCAATAGGCTCGATTGGCTTATATTTTTTGACCCATTGAGCGCTATAAAAGCCGTTCATGTGCTGCTGTATTCTGCGGTTTGGGTCTTTGCCCGATGTTTGACCAACGTAATACTTACCCTGTTCTAGGCGCAGTACATACAGCCAGTAATGTTTAATCATGGGTGCACTCCTTACTGAGTGCGTAGCGGTCTAAATAAAAAAGGACAGCCACGCTAGTAACTGTCTAGATCACAGATAAGCTGTTAAGCCTACTTTTCGCGTAGCTGCCCATTAATTGGCTTAACTACGCATATGCGCTAACTTATCAGTAATCTAGACCCCCCAATTGTACCGCGAATAGAAATTATCTTTTAGCCTTGGTAGGTTTTATAGCGACAGTTCTTAACTTTTAAGGCTAATTTAATTATTGAGGTCGATGCCGCAAGGTAATCCTCCGGCTTGATCTTTAGGTTTTCTTGTAGGTTCTCGGTCAGAAGTTTGTATGTTTCTTCGTTAAAGATATCTTTGACTTCCGTTTCAAAGCTCATATCCGAATGGTCGTTTTGTAGTTCAACCGACATCTGCTTAATTAAATTTGAGACAATTTTGAGATCGTGAAGTAGTTCGCTTCGCTGGTCTGATGTAACCTTCTTTTTGGAGTCGTAGAGCTTTTTATAGACAGCTTCTATTTCTCGTAATTGCGCGTAGATTTCCTCTAGGTCTTTCACGATTATGCTGTCTCTCGTCTCCCTATTTGAGAGTGTTTTATTTACTATATACGGCAAGAATAACACGGCTGCGGCCAAACCTATGAGCGCTATAAGGCTACTCGAGAACTCACCGATACTTAGCTTAGGATCAAGTTGGACATAGGGCACACGCTTAATCCAAATACCAATTAGTATTGAGAAAACTATCGCCAAGGAATACCCGATGATGTGCTTGCGGTTAGCCCGCAAGTTATGCATCATAATCTTTCTTAAGCTCGGTATTGAACCTATCAATCAGCATTAAGTCTTCGTCGGATTTACATTGCAGACGTGAATTGATGAATGTTTCCCCGTAAGCTATTTTAATTTCTCTTGCAAGTTCGGAGATGAAAGATGAGGCATAACCCCATGTTCTATCAAAATCTATACGTATTTCCTTGGAGGAATTAGCGTCGTCGTCAACAACGGGTTTAATAAAATCTTCAAAAAATTGTTCCGCTGAACCATCGCCGTCTCGACGGTATCTTGCTCCAGGTACGACCGTAAAGTCAGCCACCTTTATCGTTATTGTATTATCAGGATTCATACTTCAATGTCCAATGATATAGTGTTCCTCTGAAATTATACAATGAGTCGTCTCTAATGGCACGAATATTTAAGAGGTCAACTCGCGCAAGGTTTGTAATGATTTCAAAGTTATTAAAGGGACCTTTAGTGACTTTATCGAATATTTCCTTTATCCCCTGACCTCTATATGTAAGCTTCGTTGTGCTTAATAAGCCGTCAGGGATATTTTCGCACAGGGTTTCGTTTTGTGAGCTTCTAAAGAATTTTGCTACAGCCTCCACCGCAGCGGCTATTAATGATCTGCTGATCTCTTCGCCTTTGTAGGTTAGACTATCGTAGATACCAATGCCTAGGTCTATTACACAAAACTCAATTGACTTCTCTTCTTCATTTTCGGCCATTGTTATCAGCCAAGGGACTACGCCAACCTCGTTTCTGTCTGCATGATTATTAGTGTTTGAGAATATCTCAGTAAGGATTGGGTTGAGCTCGGTCGTCTTTTTGCCACCGTAAAACTTTGACGCCCGTTCCAAAATAGATAAAGTGTGTGCTTCATTGACTGCCACGTCCCTTCTCGAAAGGAAGTGCGTGCTGTCGGAATTTTTATTCATTACTGATTCGTGGAATTTCACTTTTTTGAATATTTCCTTGGGCTGCTCTTCTTTGGGGGTGGTAACCAGTAAATATCCCCATGGCAAACGAGTGTCAAACATATGTGCCATTAGGAGCGACACAGTCGGCAAATCTGTATATCCAATTTCGGCTAAGTTAAGTCGTATGAACTCCCGATGTTGCTGGCTGTATCGCACTGTATCGAAATATGCTGCGACAGCGTCAGTGTTTGTAAGAATTGAGAAGATCTTGGGCGCGTCTACTGCTCGTGCTCGGCTCTGATTCTGTATAAATTGTACTTGCCTCCACCTTGTGGGGTTGTAGCGCTTGTCCTTTCTTTTCAGGGCTTTGGAATGTTTACTAGCTGCAAAATTCTTAGAGTGCTCTAAGTCTCCCGGCCAACTCTGTGATCTCATCTTGACATTATATCCTCGAGAGTAGTATTTGATAAAAGTAGGCTTAGTGGTTTTATGCTTGAAATACGGTAAGCAACTAGGGCTTATACGGATAAGCAATTGCTATGTACGATCAAGGGCGGTAAAATGTAACAAGCTATAGTCGGCTCTACATCTAGAGAAAACGTCCGAAACTAAGTCGAATAGCATAAAGCTCGGATTGCCGAGTGAAATCTTTGAAAACTTGGCTCGACTAGTATCGAGCACAATCTGTAGCGAAACAGGCATTGCCGCTCGCAACAAAATGTAATCACCATTTTTGGTGTGCTCGATATTCGAGTTATTTTGTTGCGCCTGTCGCACTAACATCTGAATATAAGCCACCCGAAATTGGGTGGCTTTTTTAGTTCCAAGAAAAAGCCAAAAGATTATTTCAAACTTAACAAATTAACTGAGCTTAGGGAGCCTCCAAAACCGTATGGCGGTGGGTGCAAAGCGCTGAGCGCTGCACCCGCCGGTAGGTAGGTTCCAGCAAGTTTTTTGCAACCTGCTGCCCCGTACTTGATATAGGGGCATAACTCATACAGCTACATCTAACTAAGGAGGTAGACATTAAAGCTAAGTTGAGCCGTCCTCTCGGCTACTACCGTTCTTCAATTTTATCGTCCGGCGATCACGAGCCGGCGGGTTTGTGGCGTCCGCATTCTCCAAAGTATAGCTCTGGGGGAGACCGACGACCCTATGACATATATCAGCGGATTGATTCATTCGTAAAAATTTACCCTGATCGGGTCAGGTTATATAAGTTCGCTGAACCTGTTTACATTCGCAGATACGATCTTGGGGAGTATAATCCGAACCCCAAGAAAAAGAATAGTAGTCCTAGGGAACTAACAGAAGAAGAAAAAGCCGAAAAAGATGGCAGTAGTTTACTAAGGGCTAAAAGGAAGTGCCTAGATCTAGCCAATAGTAATGAGTTTGATCTAATGGTTACTTTTACCTTTAACCCTAAAAAGATAGATAGGTTTGACGACAATGCTGTAAAAAGAAGTCTGGCCGGATGGCTTAACCATCAAAGAAGTGTGAACGGTACATTTCGCTATATTGTGCTGCCTGAGCGCCACAAGTCTGGTGCTTTGCATTTTCATGGTCTGTTCGGCGGTTACAAGGGCAAGATGGTGGACTCAGGCAAGTTTGTAAATGGCCGTAAGGCATATAACTTAACGTCGTACAAAATGGGGTTCACCACAGCCGTAAAAATTGACAACACGGAAAAGGCCGCCAGCTACGTTACGAAATACATAACAAAAGGCATGCCAGAGTTTAGAAACAAACAAAGGTATTGGCGCAGCAATAACCTTAAAATGCCACTACGTATTTTGAACCCAAAAGGGCTTGAGTTAGATAATTACGAATTTGTCAGTGCCTATAAAACTCCTGTTTACGAAATGTTTGAGTACAAGGGAGTGATGTCAGATAAAGATATCCTCCAGCTAGCTGATTATGGCCGTCCCCGGTATGACGATTTGCTGATATCGGAGTGGGAAAAGCCGTCTAAGTCTGATAATACGGAAAGAGAAGCCTAGTATGGCTATGCCAGCCGCCGAATTAGAAGCGTGGTTGGCTTACTTTAAGTTGCTTGACGAAATCGAGCGAAGTCTAAACTCGGATAACGGAGAGGATTAAGCTATAATGAAACTAACATTGCAGAGGTGTAAAAACTAGTGAAAGCATATCTAATAGCGAGGGTTTCGACCGAAGACCAAAAAGACGCCCTCCCTGCTCAAGTACACAGGTTATTAGACTATGCCAAACGGCAAAGTTTTACTTACGAGCTGATTGAATTCCAAGAAAGTGCTTATAAAGGTAATCGCTCGGAGTTTCGGAATATTATTGCCCGTATACCCCTCAATAAGGGGTTAATAGCCGTTGTCTTAGACAAAGTGGATCGACTAACCCGTGATTCAGGTGCTGAGGAAGTGCGCTATCTGAAAAAGCTCTGTGAAGCGGGTTCGATAGAACTACACTTCCCGTCCGACAACTTGACGATCACCAAAGATTCACCGGCTACAGATAAAATGCGGCTTGGTCTTAATGGTGTCCTCGCTCAGTATTACTCGGACGCAATTAGCGATAACGTCAGGAGGCGCCTCGATCAAAAGCTACGTGACGGTGAGTGGATTGGTCAAGCGCCATTCGGTTATAAAAATGTCGATCTCGACAATGGCAAGAAGTGGGTCGAAAAAGATCTTCTGAAAGCTGAAGCAGTTCTCGCGGCCTATCAATGGTACGGCAGTGGTAATTATTCACTCAAGCTTATCAAGCAAAAGATTCAAGAGGAATACGGATTTGTTTTGGGCATAAGCCAGCTCGACCTTATCCTGAAAAACCCCTTCTATATGGGCGAAATGCGGGTTAAAGGCAAGCTCTATCCGCACAAATATGACCGTATAATCACAGAAGACCTATACGAGAAGGCAGAAACAGTCCGGCAGGGCTACGCAATTAAGCCCATGCAATACGCAGGGCTGCCCTACGCCTACCGTAGCCTGATTACGTGTGAAGATTGCGGCTGTAAGGTTACTTTCGAAAAGAAGAAGTCTCAATACGTCTATGGTCACTGCACGCAGTACAGACGAAAGCACGGTGCTGCCTACGTACCGGAAGACGAGTTTACCAAGCAACTCCTCGAAGTATTTAAGAGCATTGCCATGCCGCAGAATGCTTACGAGGAAGTAACGACTACCCTCACCCAAGAACACGAAGCCAAAATGCAAACAAAAGCGGAAGCCATAAGCCGCCTTGACGCTGAGATCGAGAAATACAGCAAGCGAATTGAGCGGATCTATGACGATTACATAGATGACTTAATAACCAAGGAAACCTACGAACGCAAGCACCAAGAATTCTTAAAAGCACAGAAAAAGTTAGACCGGGAACGGACGACTTTCGAACTCATACATGATGAGCAGTTTGACGCTGCTTCTCATCTGTTACGGCTTTCAAGAAATGCTCCAAACATTTTCAAAAAGGCAAATTTTGAGCAAAAACGGGCGTTAGTAAATATGGTACTTTCGAACTTACGACTAAAAGGAAATTTACTTCGGTGGGAACTAAAAAAGCCATACGATACTATGGCTCTTTGTGCAGTTTCTGGGAACTG
>JGI20206J14855_1000297_pt1 | contig 18119 bp, 16 predicted proteins | sample NGESurdeep092012_6_FD_14855 | JGI IMG/M metagenome (IMG submission 14855) | reverse complement strand
AGCTTGCGATTAAACCTATTCCTTACCCGCGGACGCTTTCTCTCAGGATGAGTTCTGCAGCTTTCGCGTCAACGGTTCGTATTTTGGCGAGCAGTGCGCGAATGCGCCGGTCGTTGCCTATCCACTCCTGATAGAGCTTGGCCTCACGGGCGCTTAACCGCCGCGTCACGGTCTTGCCGTTCACTTTTGCACTCCACTGCCAATAGGGCCCGTGCGGAGAAGGCGGATCGGCGTTGCAGCGGCACCCCACCGAGGTGCAGCGCGTATAGCGGCGCGTCACGCTCCCGGCGGCAATGATGCCCACTTCGGAGATCTGTGCCGCCAACTCTCGGTGTCGCTGCTCCAACTTCGCCAGCCGCTCTTCGACGCTCGTGCTCGTCATGGTGTTCTCCCTCTCCCTAGAAGCATCCCTCACGTGGAGACAGACAGTAATCATACTGTCTGCATGGGACATTTGGACGAAGTCACTACCGAACTGATCAACTTTCGCCGCTCACTGCACCAGTGTCTGAACCCGTGGGGCGACGCGCTCTTCGAACTGTGCGACGCCGTGCTGTGCTCGCCGCACCGCGTTGACTCGGTGCCGGCCCTCAGCCTGGAACCGGAGTTTCGTCGCAGTCACGGTTCGCTCTATAAGGCGCTGGACAGTGGTGGGGTCGACGAAGAGCGGTTGCGGCGTCTCCTCGTTGATCATCGACCGAGAGGGTGGCCACCAGTCTTTGCGCTGGACGCGTCCACCTGGGCACGACGAGACGCCGAGACGAGTCCCGAACGGGGCTTTCACTACTCGGCCTCTCACCACTCGGGAGCTCACCCGATCGTGCCCGGCTGGTCATTCCAGTGGATCAGCCAGTTGGACTGGACCCACGATTCGTGGACGGCCCCGATGGACGCTCGGCGCATCAAGCCAACCGAGAACGCCACCGACGCCACGATCAGCCAGGTTCTTCGCCTCGTGGGAGAACTGAGTAACGCACATGACTGCACCGCGGCGCCGCTGTTCGTCTTGGACGCGGGCTACGACCCCATCGCCATTGGTGACGGACTATCGGGAGTGCACGCTCAGGCCCTCGTGCGCATCAGCTCCAAGCGGGTGTTTCACTCTGATCCGGCCCCACCATCGGGTGGCCGGGGTCGCCCGGCTCGTCACGGCGCTCGGTTCGCTCTCTCGAGTCCCGCGACCTGGACCACCCCCGACGCCGAGCTCAACTCTCACGACCCGCGCTATGGATCACTCAACGTGCAGGTGTGGCACGGCCTGCATCCGAAGCTCACGACCCAGGGCCGTTGGGGGACGTCGGGTCCGGCGCCGATCATTCGCGGCAGTGTCATTCACGTCGACGTCGAACACTTGCCCCAACGTTCGACGGGGGTGAAGAAGACGCTCTGGTTGTGGTGGTCGGGACCGGGAGAGCCCGACCTCGATCTCTGCTGGCGCGCCTACCTGCGACGCTTCGACATCGAACACACCTACAGGTTTGTCAAGAACACTCTCGGCTGGACCACGCCCGCACTGCGAACACCCGAGCAAGCCGAACGCTGGACGTGGCTCGTCGTCGCGGCCTATACCCAACTTCGTCTCGCGCGTGAACTCGTCGACGACATGCGCCTCCCTTGGGAGAAACGTCGTCATCCTTCACGAATGAGCCCGGTGAGGGTCCGCCGGGGATTTCCTCGACTGCGTGCACGGATCGGCACTCCCGCGCATCCACCGAAATTCCACAAACCCGGTCCGGGACGTCCTAAGGGCACCACGAAACCACCACGAACTCGCTATCCCGTCATCAAGAAAGCAGCGTGACGGAGTGCGGAGGGTTTAATCGCAAGCTAAGGACGTGTACCTGGGAGTGCGGGCGGGTGGGTAAGGGTCGATTCGAGGTAAATGCTGCCGTTATTAGGGCTCCAGAACCCTTTAAGGTGCTTCTATGAACACCCCAATTTCCCCCTCGGAACTACCCTCAACCCTCGCTGGCCTTCGGGCATCAGGCTACGAGTCGCGCTCGATTCGAGACGAGATCCGCCGAAACCTCGAAGACCGACTGGCCGCGGGCGTCGCGCTCACGTCATCGATCTTGGGTTACGAGGACACCGTGTTGCCCCAACTCGAGACGGCCCTCCTCGCGGGACACGACATCATCTTGTTGGGCGAGCGCGGACAGGCGAAGACGCGCATCATCCGGTCGCTCGTGGAACTCCTCGACGAGTGGTTGCCCGTCGTGGCCGGCTCGGACGTCCGCGACGATCCCTACAATCCGATCTCGGCGTTCGCGATCGACCTGGTCGCCGAGAAGGGCGACGAGACACCCGTGCGCTGGATCCACCGCAGTCAGCGCTTCGCCGAGAAGTTGGCCTCACCCGACACGTCGATGGCGGACCTCATCGGTGAAGTCGATCCCATCAAGGTCGCCGGGGGACTCTTCCTCGACGATCCCAAGGCGCTCAGCTATGGGCTCGTGCCGAAGTCGAATCGTGGCATCTTCGCCATCAACGAACTACCTGACCTGTCCGAGCGGATCCAAGTGGGTCTTCTCAACGTGCTCGAAGAGCGCGACGTGCAGATCCGTGGTCACTTGGTGCGACTCGACCTCGACGTCTTGGTGGTCGCGACCGCCAACCCCGAGGATTACACCAACCGCGGTCGCCTCATCACGCCGCTGAAGGACCGTTTTGGCTCACAGATCCGCACGCACTATCCGACCGAAGTCACGACCGAGATCGAGATCATGCACCAAGAGGCTCACCTGCCGACGGCGCCGGTGCCCATAAAGGTCCCGTGGTTCATCGACGACATCGTCGCGCGCGTCAGTCACGTCGCGCGCCGTAGTCACGTCATCAGCCAGACCTCGGGCGTGTCCGTGCGCCTGTCGATCGCGAACTACGAAACGGTCGTCGCGAACGCGCTGCGTCGTACGTTGCGCACGCACGACGCCGTCGTCGTGCCGCGGGTGAGCGACCTCAGCGCCATGGTGCAGTCGACGCAGGGCAAGATCGAGTTCGACACGATGGACGACAGTGACGNNGATCAGGTCATCGCTGCCTTGGTCGCGCTCGCGATCCGCCAGTGCTTCAGTGACGTCCTCTTGGAAGAGGCGCCCGAGATCGTCGAGGCCTTTAACTCCGAGGCCATCGTGCACACGGGTGACGACTTGCCCGACGCCGACTACCTCGCGGTGCTCGCTGCCATGCCCTCGTTGGACGCGCCCGTGGAACGAATCGCTGGTCCGGGCGCGAGCGACGGCGAGAAGGCGGCGGCCGTTGAGTTCGTGCTCGAGGGGCTCTACCTCACCAAGCGCCTCGCGAAGGACGCCTCGGGAGCGAGGGCGCTCTACCGCTCTAGGAACCGGTAGTGCCCGTTCGCTACGGCTACCGTCGCTTCGGCGAGGACGACGACTTCAACGACCTCGACGTCGAGGAGATGCTCGCGCACCTGGCGAACGACTTCATGGAGAGTGGTGACCTCGACGACGCCATGGACCGACTGCTGCGAGACGGCTACACGACGGAAGACGGCGAGCGGGTCGAAGGTCTGCGAGACCTCCTCGACCGGACCCGCAAGAAGCGGCGCGAACTCGAACAGCAAGGTGACCCCGACGGCGAGATGCAACGCTACCGCGAGTGGCTGGAGGACATCGAGGCACTCGAGACGTCCGAACTCGACGAACTGCTGGCGGACGCCGAGGCGTCCGACGACGAACGTCGTCAAGAGGTGACGCGCGACCTCGTCGATCAGAAGAAGATGCAGCGCGAACTCATGAGCGACTCACTCGGCGACCGGCTGGGGGAGTACCGCGACTACGAGTTCGTCTCTTCGAAGGCCCGCGAAGAGTTCGAGGAACTGTTGAGCGAGCTCGAAGGCGACGTGCTCGACACGTACTTCGAGAAGTCGAAGGAGTTCATGGGTCGCCCGGACCCCGAAGAGCTCGCGCGCATGCGCGACATGATGGACGCGTTGTCGACGATGATCGAACAAGACCGACGTGGTGAAGAGCTCGACCCCACGTTCCAAGACTTCATGGAGAAGTTCGGCGACTTCTTTCCCGGTGCCGAGAGCCTCGAGGACGTCGTTCGCCAGATGGCGGAGCGCGCCGCGGCCGCCGAAGCGATGTTCAACTCTTTGTCGAGTGAGCAGCAAGGCGAACTTCGATCGCTCTTCGACGAGATGATGCAGAACATGGAGCTCAACTTCTCCATGAACCGACTCGTGTCGAACTTGCGTCAGGCGACGCCCGATCTCGACTGGAATCGCGCGCATCGCATGCGCGGTCAAGACGGATCACCCTTCGCGCAGGCTACGTCGATCGCCGAACAACTCGGTCAACTAAAGGGTCTCGAGGACTTCCTCGGCCAGAGTCACGCCGCGCAGGGCCTACCGGAAGTCGACGTCGAAGCAGTGCGGCGAAACTTGGGTGACGACGCCGCGCGACACGTTCAGCGTCTCCAAAAGGCGCTGCAGGGACTGAAGGACCAGGGATTCATCGATCGCCAGAGCAACCGATTGAAACTGAGCGCGAAGGGGATCCGAAAGATCGGCCAGATCGCCCTGCGTGACCTCTTCAGCCAGCTGCACGACTCACCGACCGTCGGCGCGCACCCGGTAGCGACGTTGGCGCGCGGCGGTGACCGCGAGGAGACGGCGAAGCCATGGGAGCCGGGCGAGGCGTTCTCGCTGCACTTGGGAAAGACGCTGAAGAACGCGCTGTTGCGCCAAGGTCCCGGCACACCGCTGCAACTGCACGCGGACGACTTCGAAGTCGAAGAGTACGAGGCGACGCGACGCTCGGCGACAGTGTTCGCGATCGACCTGTCCTTATCGATGGCCATGCGCGGCAATCTCGTGCCCGCGAAGAAGATGGTGTTGGCACTCACGCAACTCATTCGCTCGAAGTTTCCCCGAGACTTCGTCGCGGTCGTCGGTTTCGGTGAGACGGCACAGGAACTCAAGATCGACGACATTCCAGCCCTCACGATCGACTACAACTACGGCACCAATCTCCAGCACGCCCTGGCGCTCAGTCGTCACCTCCTTCGAAACGAACGCGGAGAGCGTCAGATCGTGGTCGTGACTGACGGTGAGCCCACGGCCCATCTCACGTCCTCGGGCGAGCCCTTCTTCTCGTGGCCTCCCGTCAGAGAGACCCTCGATAAAACCATGGCCGAGGTGCTTCGCTGTACCAAAGCGGGACTCACGATCAACACCTTCGCACTCGACATCGAACGCAGTCAGTTCCCGTTCGTCGAGCAAATTGCCCGGGTCAATGGCGGGCGCCTCTTCTACACCGACGTGGACGACCTGGGCATTTACGCGCTCGACGACTTCGTCAAGCACCGCCGAGCGGGCTAAGCGAAACCCGTCCCACCAGGCTCTTCGATAATTCGATTTGCATTTTCCTTAAAACCCCGCAACAATGACACCGTTGTAATTACATCGGTGGTAATTTCCGCCGACGGGGAGGATCGCCAGGTGGAAATCGTCGAACTGTTGAGCGGAATGGAAGATCGTGGCTGGCAGGCTCGGTCGAACTGCATGGGCGTAGACCCGGACCTCTTCTTCCCCGAGCGTGGTGCTTCCACCCGCGAAGCCAAAGAAGTGTGTCGCGGATGCGTCGTGCGCGAAGACTGCCTCGAGTACGCGTTGGAGAACGGCGAGAAGTTCGGGATCTGGGGCGGGATGAGTGAGCGCGAGCGTCGTCGTCTTCGTCGAGCCCGCGCCATCGAACGTCGCGCGCAGGCCGGCTGAGCAACTACGCCAGTCGAGCTTCGATCGTCTTTTCGTAGCTCAACCCGAGTTGTTGCCAACGCGAGGGATCTTGTGTTCGCAGCACCGCCGCGGGAATGAGACCAACTAACTCCGCGTGGTCGATCGCGCTGCGCGGTACGAGGTACGCGACTTCGTCGTAAAGAGTCGACGGTCCGACAACGAGAGGAGCGATCAAATTGAAACTGATCTGCGTGAACTCGCCAATTCGAAACGAAAGCGCGCGTACCTCGCGACGTCGAAGTGACTTCGCTATGGCCTTACCTTCATCGTGAGAGATGCCGAGCACCCAAAGGTTCCACGCCACGAGCACGCTCCTCGCGCCGAGTGCACTGGCGCCCCAGCGGACGTCGGGGACCTCGGGACCATGATCGGGGGACAACGTTCGAAACGCCCCGCGTCGAACGTCGGGCAAGGACCGGGTGGATCCGTCATCCAGTAGTCCGTAGAGAAAGATCGGCAGACGAAAGGTGGTGGCTAGCCAGGCGGCGGTCTCGTCACGCAGGGCTACGGCCCTGGGCGCGTCTCTCTCGTCGAGCGCCACGAAGGGCACCACGTCGAGCACGCCGAATCGCGGATGCACGCCTTGATGGTCGTGAAGGTCGAGGGACTGCAACGCGGCGCTCGCGAGGGATCGCACGTCACGGCGTAGTGGTTCGCGGTCGTGAATCAGTGTGAACACACTGCGATTGTGCGTGTCGTCAGCGTGACGGTCTCGCAACGAGTCGCCCGCGCTGGTACTCAGTTGGTCTAGGAGATCGAGTCGTCGTCCCTCGGAGATGTTGACGACACACTCGAACAAGAGGGTCGCTTAGTGAAGATCGCGGTTAAAGAGGCGCACCCTGCGACGTTCGCGAAGCAGGCGACGACGTTCACGCTCGCTCTTGCCACCCCACACGCCGTGGTCGATGTGATTGTCGAGTGCGTACACGAGACACGCACTTGCAACTGGACACGTCACACAGATCCGTTGAGCGATGATGACGCCCACACCATCACGGGGAAAGAAGGTCTCTGCTGGATACTCGCGACACTTACCGTCGGCCATCCATTCGGTACTCATACTTACCTCCCTTCCTTGCTATTCCTACCCTTACTTCTACACTCACAGTAGCGACCTTGCGGGTCACCAATCGACACCGCTTGCTCATAGGTTCATGAGGATTTCGTCTCTTAGAGGTGGCTTAGAGAACATTTTGCGAAGTCCAGTAGAATGACGAAAGTACGTGCGTTCGTAACGCAATCGTAAGGAGTCTCGTGAGTCAAGTCCCCACAACAGAAGTCATCGAGGTCGTCGATCCAGTGGGTCACGTCCAGGTCATCTACCTCGGGCCGGTGGCCCCGCACTGGGAGTGCCGCATGGTCTTCGGTGACGAAGAGCAGATCCAGGCCTTCGTCGACCGCGTTGACGCGCGCCTTCGTTTCCTTCCCCCACACGACCCCCAGTTCCGTCGCAACCGCGAGCGCGTGAACCGTGACGCCGAGCGAGAGAACCTGCTCGTCGAGTGGAACCTCGGGTACGACGAAGAGGGCTAGGCGAGCGGCGAGTTCGTCACTCGCTGGTACCACGCGTCGGGGTCGCTCAGTTCGGCGGCGCTCGGCAGCCCGTCGACGCGTAGCAGCGCACCAAAGACGCTCAGTGAGTGCTTCTCCGCGAGCGCCGACACGAAGGTCGTCGCCGCGTCGTGATGAGGTCCTTGGGTCGAGATGCCAAAGAGCGCGGCTGCCGCGTCTTCGCCGCGCGCGTCGCTGCGACGGTGTCGAGCGTAAGCCTCAGCGAGTGCGGGTCGTGGACCGAGCAGCTTCTCAGCGATGTCCTGCGCCGCGGCGCAGAAGAAGGCGAGCAACACGCTCGAGGCCGCGTTAATCGCGCGCGTGGCGTCGCTTTCCTCGGGAACTTCGATCCCGTCGAGGAGTGCCTCGGGGTTGTTCATCATGTCGTTGATGTCGCCCGATTCCATCATCCCCTGCAGGCGACCCATGAGGTCTCCCTGGATGGCGTTCGACTCGTTGACGGTATCGATGAGAAGGGCGCGCAACGCGTCGCCGGTACCGGGCTGGGAGAGGACGAGCGAGGCGACGAACTCTTGCGCAAGGGCGAAGACGTAGACCTCGTCGTGCTCCAGCGACCACTCGCTCGCGAAGTTGGCCAAGTTGTTGACTACGAGGAGGTGCTGTTCGTTGAGGCGCGGCAGCGGCAGGACGGCGAGCGACCACGCGCGCGACGAGAAGTGGCCCGCAACCGACCCCATCTGAAAGCCCGCGAAGAGCGGTCCGATCGTCGACGAGATCTGCGCCATCAGTTGACTGTTCGCGTCCGCGTCGTCGAGTTCTTCACCCGTCGAGGGTGGTGCGCTCGTCGTCATCGGGTTCATCAAGGGTCGCCACTGCTCGAGGGCGGCAAGCGTGAGCGCCGATCGGTTCACCGCGACGACCGACGGTTCACTCGACACGCCAAAGAGGGCGTCGACGTGTCGTCCGACGAGCGGAGCCAACTCTTCGAGTCGCTGGCGCTCGATCGGTTCTGGATTGGGGTCACCGTCATCACCTCGCGCGATGTTCATCGCCAGTTGGGTGGCTGTCGTGTACCAGGCGTCGGGCCCCTGTTGGCTCAACATCGAAAAGATGTCGCCGAACATGTCGCCGAATGGATTACTCGTCACGGCACCAACTTAGAGGGACAGCCCAGCGTCACGTTCGTGTGGTGCACGCTGGACTTGTGGTCGAAGGTAAGTTGCACCGTGGTGTAAGCGGGCGTCAGGTAGAGCGTCGAGACCAACTGATTCCAGTTGTCGATGTCCCTGCCGTTCCACGTGGTGAGGACGTCGCCCACGGCGATGTTCGCGTGCGCCGCGGCGCTGTAGTGAATGACGTTCGTCACGAGCACGCCGCCACCCTGTTCGTCCTTACCGGCCACGCCGAGCTGCGCGTGACAGCCGTGGCCCGTGGCGACGACCACGGCGACCTCGGCGACGAACTGCGCGGGGTACCAGAAGTGTCGTGACGACAGGACCGCCACGACGTGTCCACTCGCGTCGACCGCGATGGCGTCGACGTAACTACTGAGACTGGTGTCGGATTTCGTGGCGAGGTAGCGCACGACACTCTGGGCGTTGATGAGGGGGTCACCGAGGGTCGTCATCGACCAGTCGTACTCGGGTTTCTTCGTCGAGCCGCGAACGATCGGTGCCACTGCGACGACCGACGTGCTCGCGGGCATGGGGTCGAGCTTCAGGGCGGCGATCGGAACACTCAGGTGCACGATGGAAAAGCCCATGACGTTGTCGCGACCCTTCAGCGTCACGGGGAAGTTCACCTTGGCGGCGGTGGATCCGGTGATGAGGGCGTTCACGGGAATGGTGACCGTGGTGACCGCGAGGTTGTGGGGCAGCACGAGCGCCGAGACGTGCACTACGTGACCGGGCGTCGTGATCGTGAGGTCGACGGTGCCCTGGGCGGCGGCGCGCGCTGACGCCGGCAAGGCGCTCAGCGTGGTGGCGAGGTGCGCGGGGAGATCGCTGTTGGGCGTACCGGCGCCGCGGTTGACCATGAGGACGATCCCACCGACCACCAAGAGCACGGCCATGACGCCCGCAATGGCGCGAGGGACCTTGGAGTGGGGTCGTACGTTGGTCGTCGTCGCCAGTGTTTCAAAGCTCGGGAGCTCACTCGGGTGCACCCAGGGACGGCTTTCGGCCGACGGTCGCGCGCGGCGGCTTCGACGCCACCACTTCGATCTATCCCCACTAGCCACCTAGTGCAGGTTAGTTACGAACGGCCTCTCGATGGCATCGCCCTAACATCGTTACTCATGGCTTTAGACGTCGCGCTTGATATCGGCACCTCGCACACGCGCCTGGCGACGAGCCAGCGTGGTGTCTTGTTCGACGAACCGACGATGGTCGCGATCGACACGAACTCCGGTGTCGTCGTCGAAGTAGGCCACGGCGCGCTCGAACTCGTTGGTCGCACGTCACGACACGTCGTCGTGTTCCGACCCTTCAATCAAGGCGCGACGGTTGACTTCGACGTGACGGCGCGCCTCATCGAAGCGCTGTTCGATCGCGCGGGAGTCTCGAAGTTGAGCAGGGCGCGCGTCGTGATGAGCGTCCCTTCCCTCGCGACGGCCATCGAACGTCGAGCGCTGCGACAGGCCGCCATCCAAGCGGGCGCGCGCGAAGTGTCGCTCGTCGAGGCGCCCCTCGCCGCCGCGATTGGCCTCGGTCTGCCTGTCCAAGATCCCATTGGCTCGGCGGTGACGCTCATGGGCGCGGGCGCGTCCGAGGCGGCGGTCATCTCTCTCGGCGGCATCGTCACCGGCGGCGCGCGCCGTATCGGTGGCAACGACGTGGACGCGGCGATCGCGACAGCTTTGCGACTCAACGTCGGCGTCGTCGTCGCGCCGTCCGTCGTCGAGATGCTCAAGTGCACCCTCGCCTCCGCACTCGGTCGAACGGCGGGTCTCGTGGAAGTCGTCCTCGCGCGCACTGTGGACCGCGGCGATTCCGTGGAAGTCGAAGTGACCGCCGAGCTGGTAAACGGTGCGGTGCACGACGTCCTCAATTCGACGATCCGCATGGTCGAAGAGTGCTTGAGCGACACGCCACCTGATCTCTCACAGGACGTCAGCGCCAGAGGGATGACGTTGGTCGGCGGCCACGCCAACTTGATGGACGTCGCGGAACTGATCGCGACGGCGACCGGGGTGGAGGTCAACGTGGCTCCCCAGGCCGACCTCGTCGTCATTCAGGGGCTCCAGGCCTGTCTCGAAGAGATGTCCTCGCTGCACGCGTTGTTTCGTAGCGCCGACCGCTAGTCCTCACTGCTTCGAAGCTGCGAGACCGCTGAGCGCACTTGCCAGTCGCGGTCCTCGCCGGCCTCGTCGAGCGCGGCGTCGATGTCGGGACCTTCGAAGTTCGCGAGCGCCACGATCGCCCGACGACGAATCGGTGGCTTGTCTTTCAGTGACGCGATGATCGTCGACCTCGCGCGGTCGTCGCCGATGGCGCCGAGTGCGGCGATCGCCGCCTCGCGACAGCGCGCGTCGTCGTGGGTTGTCGCGACCACGCACAGTGCTTCAACCGCGTTGACGTCAAGGTGTTCGCCGAGTGCGAAGGCGGCGGCTTCGATGACGAGCGCGTCGTCGTCGTTGAGTAGGCCGTTCACCTCGATCAGTAGCGACGAATCGAGTTGTGGTTCGTGCGCCAACTGCTGCAGTGCGTCGCGACGCACGTCGACGTCGCCGTCACGGAGAGCGCGTTGCCAGAGGTCGGTCGTCGTGAGTGACTGACGCACGAGGCCGCGAAGCGCCAAGACGCGATAGCGGGCGACGGGCGACTCGAGCGTGGCCATCAAGAGCGCGTTGCTCTTCGCACCCTTGGAGAAACTCGCGCGCAAAAGTACATTCTCGAAGGGCTCAACTATCGTTGTCTCATCACTAGCCACGGCCCTATTCCAGCACGACAGAGAACACGACGGTGGCCGACCTCCTTCTTCGTGATCATTCCCATCATCTTCGGACTCGTTATCCTCATCGGCACCAGAAGCACCAACGACTACCTGATCTCACCGGGCAACGCCACGCCGGTCGCGCCGCTCGTGATGATCCACGGCGTCGCCACGAATCCACGTCACGACAAGATCATGTTGGCCGACGTGTACGAACAAGAGTTGAACTATTGGGGCTGGATCAAGACGCACTTCCAGTCGCACGTCCAGATCATCACCGCGAATCAACTCGTGGAGCCCGGCGTTCCCCTCGACGAATTGAGCGCGCAAGGTTTCCTGCAGATGAGTGACGCCAAACAGGCCGCGGAAGCGACCGCCTTTCGTGCGGTCGGATGGGAGGTGCCGTCGACGAGGACGGGCACGATCGTCACGGGCGTCGTCTCTCCGTCACCGGCGAGGTCGACTGGCGTGCACGTGGGCGACGAGATCATTGGCGTCAACGCCACCACGATCACCTCGGGCTGCCAACTGATCGGTGCCGTGCACTCGCTTGCGCCCGGCACCGCGTTGACGCTGCACGTTCGCCCCGTGAAGATATCGAACGCAGGCGTATTGACGTATCGTGCGACGAAGACAGTGCAGCTCGACACGGAAAAAGTGCCCACCGGTCTCGCGGTACCCGGGTGCCCCAACGTGACGGGCGCCGACCGTTCGTACCTCGGCGTCAGCATCGAAGACGGCTTCAGTTACGCGTTACCCGCGAAGGTCTCGATCAACACCGCCAATATCGGAGGACCCTCGGCGGGACTCGCGATGACGCTGACGCTCATCAACGAACTGTCGAGCGGCTCACTGACGGGACATCACGTCATCGCCGTGACCGGGACGATCGACGCGCAAGGCAACGTCGGAGCCGTCGGAGGGGTTGAGGAGAAGGCGGTCGCGGTCGCGCGCGCCGGCGCGACGTACTTCTTCGTTCCCGACAGCGGTGGCGACGTCGCGGCTGCGCGAGACGCGCACCAAACAGGCCTCAAAATAATTCCTGTCACGACGCTGAAGCAGGTCTTGAAGGAACTCCGCTCGATCGGGGGCGCCAAACCCCAACCCCTTACTGCGCCGTCCGGGGCCTCCTAAGACCAAAATCAGTCGCGCCACGCCGTAGTCTGGAAGGAATGGACGACCGCCGAATAACCTCTACGACGCGCCCGTCGTCGTCCGATATCGCTCGGACGAACTTCACTACGGTGCGAAAGGGCGGGCTGGACCCGAACGAAGTCCGACTCCACCTGGAGTCGGTCGCCCGCGAGATGGGTCACCTCGAGAACCGGATTCGCGAACTCCAAGAGCAGGTCAACGAGGCCCAGCGCCGCGCGGCAAATCCCACCTTTGACGAGGCGACACTCACGAGCGCCCTCGGGGCCCAGAGCACCTCAATACTTCGGTTGGCCCACGAAGAGGCGGGCCGGGTCACCTCGGAGGCGCAAGAGCGCAGCGCCCAAGTGTTCACCGAGACCCAGCAACGCAGCGCCAGCCACCTCATCGAGGCGCAGGAACGCGCGACGGCGTTGATCACCGAGGCCGAGAATACGAGCGCCACGATCGATCACGACGCTCGCCTGGCCGCCGAGCGACTCATCGACTCCGCCAAGGTCAACGGCGAAGCACTGGTCGATCGCGCGAGGGAGCAGGGTAGAGCGATTGTCGAACAGTCGAACGAAGCCCGGCGCAACGTGCTGAACGATCTCGCGGTGAAGCGAAAGGCGTTGCACCTCCAGATTGAGCAATTGCGGGCAGCGCGCGACACGTTAGGCTCGTTCATAGCAACGGTGCGTCTTCAGGTTGATGACGTGTTGTCTGGAATAAACGGTTCCGACGAGGTCGCCCGCGCCGCCGCACTCGAGGCGCTGCGAGTGCAGCCCGCGGCGCCGGAGCCTACCGAAGAGGAACTGCTGGCCGGCACACCCCTTCGTGACGTGCCCGACGCCGCGCTAGAGACAGGAGAAGACGCCACGGTGACGAAGTCCCGATCCCGCAAGCCCCCCAAGAGCGCGGCACCCGTCGAAGAGTCACTGTTAGAGGATGACCCGTCCGGTACGGACGTCGTGAACGAGATCTTCGCCCGACTCCGTAAGGCCACGCTCGAAGAGCGCGGTGTGACGATGCCTCCGCCCAAGAAAGCGGCCGCTCACAAGCCGGAAACACCCGTTGGCGTGCTCTTTCGTCGCCGCGACGCCGCGCTCGAGGAGTCTCTCGCCGTGTTGACCCGCCGCGTCAAGCGCGCGCTCCAAGACGATCAGAACATTATGCTCGAACGTCTGCGTGGCGTTCAAGCCATGATCACCACCGAACTCGAGGACGAGCACGATCAGCGCGCTCGCTACGCCGACGCGGCCTTCGAGGCTCTCGAACACGCCGCCCTCGCTGGCGTGCAGTTCGCGAGAGAAGAGGGGGGCGCCCCGGGCGCGAACGTCGAGAAGCAGTCGTTGGAGGACTGCGCGGCCGACCTCGCGGTCACCATCGTGTTGGCGCTACGCAAGAGGATTCTCTCCGACAGCAGTGGTGACGGACCCGAACGAGTGAACGCGGCGTACCGCGAATGGCGTGGCGCGCGCGTCGAACGACTCTGCACCGACGCCGCGCGTCGAGCGTTTCATCTCGGTGTCGTGACGGCGTCCATGGGACGATCGATTCGATTCTTCGCAGCTCCAAACGACGCGCCGTGCGACTTGTGTTCGCACGACTCGGAGACTGGTGAGCGCATCGCGGGTGAGAACTTTCCTAGTGGTTCGCCGTACCCACCGTTGCACGCGGGCTGTGCCTGCACTGTCGTTCCTGTCTGAGAAAGTCGTAGGCTCGACCCGTGCGCAGTCCCACCGACGTCCCTCAACGACCACGTCGCCTCGGACGACTGTCACGGCGGTTCTGGATCGGACTGATCGTCGTTGTCTTGCTGGTGGGCTTCTTCTCACTGCGCAACTTGGCGGTCCTGTGGACTGATCAGATGTGGTTCTCATCGGTCGGCTTCTCGAGCGTCTTCTCGACATTGTTCTTGGTCAAGGTCGGACTCGGTTTCACGTTCGGCGCCNTNTTCTTCTTCATCATGTGGGGNAATCTCCTGCTCACCGACCGCTACGGCGCGCGCGATCTCTCGTTCGAGCCCGAAGACGAGGTCGTGCGGCGCTTCCAGAACGTCGTGCGCCCTTACGCCAAACGGGTCTACGCGGCGATAGCGCTGATCATGGGCCTCGTCGCGGGCCTCAACGCCACGGGTCAGTGGCAGAAGTACTTGCTATTCTCACACGCCCAATCGTTTCACCAGGTAGACCCGGTCTTTCACAAGGACCTCGGGTTCTACGTCTTCACGTTGCCGTTCGTTTCCTACGTCGTCACGTGGTTCCTCGTCGTCTTGATCTTCGCCATCCTCGTGACGACGGGCTTTCACTTCTTGAACGGTGGCATCCGCATGACGCGCGTCACGCCTCGCGTCGCCCCTCGGGTGAAGGCCCACCTCTCGGTCATCGGTGCCGCGATCGCACTCATGAAGGCCGCGGGGTACCTCATCGCCAAGTGGGAACTCGTCAACTCCAACAATGGGTACGAACAGGGCGCCTCGTACACCGACTTGCACGCACGCATGCCGGCCTTGACGATTCTCTTCTACCTGTCGCTCGCGGCGACGGCGATCCTCTTGTACAACGTCCGCTCGCGGGGCTGGTCACTTCCCGTCGTCGCGGTCGGGCTGTGGGCGTTCGTCGCGCTCGTCATCGGCGTGTTGTACCCCACGTTCCTCCAGGCGTTGAAGGTGAGCCCCAACCAGCAGTCGCTCGAGTCGCCGTACATCCAACGCAACATCACCGCGACGCGCGCGGCCTTCGGCCTCGACAAGGTGCAAGTCCACACGTTCGCCGGCTCGACGTCGATCACGCAGTCCCAGATCAAGGCCAACATGGCGACGCTCAATAACATTCGCCTGTGGGATCCGTCGAGCAAGATCTCCCTTGAGACCGTCAACCGGCGTCAGTCGATCCGTTCGTACTACAACTTCACGACCTTGTCGGTGGATCGATACTTCATCAACGGTAAGTTGACGCCCGTCTTGATCGGCGCGCGCCAGCTCAACTCCAACAACCTCCCCTCGCAAAGTTGGGTGAACCAGCACTTGCAGTACACCCACGGCATCGGCGCCGCGGTCGTGGCGGCCAATCAAGTCGACACGGCGACGGGCAATCCGATCTTCGACGTCTCGAACGTGCCGCCCGTCTCCACCAACGGACTGCCACTCTTGACCCAGCCCGACATCTACTTCGGCATTGGCTACAACGGCTGGGTCGTCGCGAACTCGAAGCAGCCCGAACTCGACTACCAAGTGAACGCCGGCGCGAACGCTGGTACCCCCGTCGAGACGCACTACAAGAGCACGGGCGGCGTGCCGGTGGGATCGATCCTCTCGCGGATGGCGCTCGCGCTTCGCCTCGGTGACTTCAACTTCCTCATCTCGAATCAGATCGACGCGAAGAGTCGGGTCCTCTTCGTGCGCGACGTCCGCCAGATGGCCGAAAAGGCCGCGCCCTTCCTCTCCTTCGACTCCCAGCCCTACGCGGTCGTCGCGAACGGTCAACTGCAGTACGTCCTCGACGGCTACACGACGACCTCGCAGTATCCCTACAGCGAGGACGCCAATCAGCTCAACATCAACACCGGCGGACTGCCCGGGAGTTTCAACTACGCGCGCAACTCCGTCAAGGTCGTCGTCAACGCCTACACCGGCGCGATGACGTTCTACGCGAACGACCCCAACGACCCGATCTTGGAGGCGTACCGCTCGGCGTTCCCAACACTGTTCCAACCACTGAGCGCGATGCCGTCGACGATTCGTACGCACCTGCGCTACCCGGGTGACCTCTTCTCGATCCAGGCGGCGACCTACGGGCGCTACCACATCACCTCGGCGACGGCCTTCTACTCGGCGTCGGACCGCTGGCAGATCTCGCCCACGACGGGCGCCGGCTCACCGGGACAGGCGCTCGCGCGCACCTCGACGCTCAACAAAGCGGGTGACGTCATCTCGACGTCGTTCTCCGCGATGAGTCCCGTGTTCCAGGTCGGATCGCTGCCCGGTCAGAACCAACAGCAACTGCTCGAGTCGGTCGACTACGTGCCAGCCGGCAACTCCTCGACGGTGCAGAGCCTCACGGGATTCATCGTCGCCACGAGCAACCCCAGCAACTACGGACAGTTGAGCGTCTACGAGACGCCTCGCGGCACGACGGTGACCGGACCCTTGCAGGCCGACTCGGAGATCCAACAGACCTCCAAGGTCAGTTCAATCATCACACCCCTCGACCAACACGGTTCCAGTGTCCTCCTCGGTAACAACCTCACGGTGCCACTCGACTCCAGCGTGCTCTACATTCGTCCGCTCTACGTCACGAGCACGGCGAACCCGTTGCCCCAGTTGCGCTACGTCATCGCGGTCTTCAACCAGGACGTCGGCATCGAGCCGACGCTCGCGGCCGCGTTGTCGGACGTCTTCGGCGCCAACGTGACCGGCATCGCCAACTCGAACCCGGGCAACGGCCAGGGCTCGGGTAACACGAAGACGGGCGCGAGCGTCTCTTCCTACCTGGCGCAGGCCTCGGTGGACTACACGAGAGCGCAGTCCGCACTTTCCAACGGTGACCTCGGGCTGTATCAAAGAGACGTGAACGCGATGAACCAGCAGTTGAAGCTCGCGCAAAGCGCACTCAACAAGGGCTAGTGAATCAATTCGTCTCCCGTAATCCGCTTCACCTGGCGTCACTCTCACCGCAGGCCATGGCCAACGCGTAAATTTTCAGTCGCGCTGAATAGAGAGGTCCGGTGACCATGGCGAACAAGGATGAATTGGCGGTACGAGGTTTCGCGGACGGTTCTCTGTACAACGCGGCACGTCCGGACTACCCGTTGGTGGCGATTGAGCACTTCGTTGCCACGCTGGGCATTATGCGCACCATGCACGTGCTCGACCTGGGGGCCGGCACGGGCATCTTCACTCGCCAGATACTTCCTTACGTCGCGAAGGTCACGGCGGTGGACCCCTCGTCGTCAATGCGTGCGTCCCTTCGATCGGAGACGCCTGGTGTCGAAGTACTCGAGGGGAGCGACGTGGCGATTCCCCTCGGCGAGGGTGTCGTCGACGCCGTCTTCGTCGCGCAGGCGTTTCACTGGTTCGACGCACCGAGAGCACTCGCGGAGATACATCGAGTGCTCGTTCCCGGTGGAGCGCTCGGTCTCATTTGGAACGAGCGAGACGAGACGGTCGCCTGGGTGGAAGAACTCAGCCGAGCGATGCGCTGGGACGTCCGTCAACCGTACGAAGTCGGCACCGACTTCTCCGACGTGGTCGCCGCGGGGCCGTTCGAAGACGTCGCACGCGTCGAGTTCAAGCACGTACAGACACTGACGCGCGAAGGTCTCTATCAGCGCGTGTTGACGACGAGTTACATCTCCTTGATGTCGGATAAAGAGCGAGACGTGTTGATGAGAGACGTGGCGCTCGTCGTCGAGCGTCAAGCGGAGCCGATAACACTGCCCTACGCGACGAGCGTGTACACGGCGAAGGCCGCGTTGCTCGTCGGGTAGGCATGCTCCTCGGCTCCTCGGCTCCTCGGCTCGTCAAACGTGCGGGTGACAAAGGCGCCGCGAGACCGGTGGTGTTCTATGAATCGTCGCGAGCGTCGAGGTGTCGAAAGGGATTAAGTAGCCCCTTGGGGTCGAAGACGTGTTTGATCCTTCGCTGCAACTCAACGACTCCCGGGTCCGCGAGCGCCAGGTACGGACCGCGTTTGTCGATGCCCAAACCATGCTCGCCCGAGATTGCCCCGCCGAGTGCAAGGCCTTCCCGGAAGAGTTCGAGCAAGAAGGCTTCGCGCTTCTC
>JGI20206J14855_1000293_pt1 | contig 18203 bp, 13 predicted proteins | sample NGESurdeep092012_6_FD_14855 | JGI IMG/M metagenome (IMG submission 14855) | reverse complement strand
GCGCAGAGTGGTTTGGTAACCCCGCCTGTACAGCGTTACCGGAGAGCCGATAAAAACTTTCCCTTATCTTCTCCATCTTTGAAAGAACTTCCATGGCACACGATAGATAATCAAATAAAACGTTGGACAGTTTCTACTTTGCCTGCAGACTGGAAAGCATTACGTTCCAAATGGCAGCTTTATCATACCATCCGCACTTTTACCTCCATAGGAAGTTTCCTGTTACTCCTTTTTAGTATTTTATTTTACTGAGTGTTTAAACAATGTTGTTGGTTCATGAAGAAGTAAACATCCACCAAAGTTCAACTCAACTGTTAATTTTCCCTGAAAAATATTGATTCCTTATAGGAAATTAATTGGCAGGGCATGAAAGTTGGTATTAATTATATTAAAAAAATATAAGTTCATTTAACTCTTAATTCATGCTATTATGAAAAATATAAATAAACTCTTTATGGCATTATTAGTTACCATTTTTACGGTAATTAATGCTAATGCGCAGGTTAGCCTTTCTTTAAGAATTGGCCCTCCACCTTTACCCGTTTATGAGCAACCGTATTGCCCCGACCCCGGCTATCTCTGGATACCTGGTTATTGGGCTTATAGTGATAGCGGTTATTACTGGGTGCCTGGTTATTGGGCTCTACCTCCGGAAATCGGCTTTTATTGGACTCCCGGTTATTGGGATTATTCAGGCCCTTATTACAGGTGGCACACCGGTTATTGGGGAAGAACCGTAGGCTACTACGGCGGAATAGATTATGGGTATGGCTATGGTGGCCGTGGTTATTTTGGCGGTAGATGGTCTGGAAGAACCTTCATTTATAATACAGCCGTTACAAGAGTAAATACCACAGTTGTTCATAATACTTATGTTAACAGAACAGTGGTAACTGAAAATACTTTTGTTAATAATAAAAGGGCCAGTTTTAACGGGCGGGGCGGAGTGTCTGTAAAACCTACCCGCGTGGAACTGGCAGCAGCAAGAGAAACTCACATAAAGCCAACAGCAGCGCAGGTATCGCATAGGGATGCTGCCAAAGCCGACAGACGCCAATTTGCGTCAGTGAATAATGGACGTCCGGCAACGCTGGTAGAGGAAAAAGCTATAAATAACCATAATGCCGCCACTCCAAAAACCCGGGTGATACAACATACTAATGCGAATCGGACCATCACAAATAGAAAATCCAGTAATACCAGTAATAGCAGGTCAAGTGCTCCACAAAAGACTATCACCCGGCGGAACCCGGAAAAGAGAAACCAGGTTGATTTAAGACAGCAACAGGCAAATACCTCAAATGAAAGAAACCAATCTGTGGCGAAACAACAACGTGCTCAGCAACAGAGAGTTCAGCCACAGAGAGTTCAGCAGCAGAGAGTTCAGCAAATGAATACTAATAATGAAAGAAGAATTGCGGTACAGAATCAGCAGCAACACGTGCGTCAATTAAGAAACCCGGCTCCACCACCCCGAACAGAACGTGCTCCCCGGCGTGATGACAATAAGGAAAGACATTAGCGATTGCGATTTTGAAAATATCTCCTTCAATAAAGAATGAAAGAGCAGTGTTCCTTTCTGTCGTGGCATTTTTAAAACTTCCTTTTTGAAGACATCAATTGTTGTTACAGATTGAGAGAGATTTTTGAACTGAGAAACTAATCATATGGAAACAGTAAACCAATCTACCTACCAGCAGGCAGACCTATAACGAGGATTCTCATTCTGCCTGTTCGGGAAGTTCACCTTCTGCGGCCTGAGCGATCCCATCCTGAAAACTGCGATGCATGAGGCATGAACCCGGCCCGGCGCCCTTTTTCACATTTTTTATCCTAATTTCGAACAAGTAAAAATGAATTGGTAAAGGTTCATTGCAAAACATTTAAAAAATAATACCGATTATACATCCGTAATACTCCAATTACATTGAACTAAACGGCTGTTATATCGGCATTATACCACAAACATTTTGGACACGATAGAAATTATAAAAGGTATAAGAAGTGAAACATATAGGATTTTTATCTTTTGGACATTGGAGCAACCATCCTGCCTACAAAACCCGGTCTGCAAGCGATACCCTGCTTCAGTCAATTGACCTGGCTGTTGCCGCAGAAGAAATCGGAATGGATGGCGCCTATTTCCGGGTACATCATTTTGCTGCCCAGTTAGGCTCTCCGTTTCCATTGCTTGCTGCTGTTGGTGCCAAAACCAGCACCATAGAAATTGGTACAGGAGTTATAGATATGCGTTATGAAAACCCGTTGTACATGGTGGAAGATGCCGGAGCTGCTGATTTGATTTCCGACGGTCGGTTGCAATTAGGCATCAGCAGGGGCTCACCGGAACAAGTAATTGATGGTTGGCGCTATTTCGGCTACGCTCCTGCAGCAGGAGAAGATGACGCAGCCATGGCGCGACGCAAAGCACTGGAATTTCTCGACAAGTTAAAGGGCATCGGTTTTGCGCAGCCCAGCCCTACTCCCATGTTTCCTAACCCTCCGGGATTATTGCGCCTCGAACCGCATTCCGAAGGATTGCGCGACCGTATCTGGTGGGGAGCAGCTTCCAATGCTACCGCTGTGTGGGCCGCCGAACAAGGAATGTATCTGCAAAGTTCTACCCTTAAATATGATGAAAGCGGCAAACCATTTCATATACAACAGGCCGAACAAATCAGGCTTTTCAAAGAAGCCTGGAAAAAAGCAGGACACCAACGCGAACCACGTGTGTCGGTAAGCCGCTCCATATTTGCATTGGTAAACGAACAGGACCGTTATTATTTTGGCCAGGATGCCCGGGGCCAGGATCAAATCGGCTTCATTGAAAATAACAAGCGTGCGATTTTTGGACGAGGCTACGCTGCAGAACCTGATCAGCTCATAAAAGAACTGGCAGAAGATGAAGCAATCAGGGAAGCTGATACACTATTGCTGACTGTCCCCAATACCTTAGGCGTAGATTATAATGTGCATGTATTAAAGGCTATCCTGGAACATGTGGCGCCGGGATTGGGATGGAGGTGACTGGTGAGTAACTAAAGCTTCAATCCAATAATAGCATAGCATGAGTAACGGGCAGCCACAGGCCGGGACCTGATTTCAACAGGTGGCTCCTGGTAGAAACAGTAAACGAATAAATAGGGAGCATTTTCATTCTGCCCGGTCTCCACCAAGTTTCGTGTTACGAACTGTCCGCCATGGTTCATGTCTCCGCCATGGTTCGTGCCCCCGCCATGGTTCGTGTCTCACGAACCACATTAATTTAGTTTTGTTTGTCCGTAAGTGTTATGTTGTCTGCCAGCATCCGGGGAGGGTGGTACAAGGGAATAAATTCCCATGTTACAAAATCGGTCGTGCCGATGGCACTTGTATTTCGCTGTGGTTTGTGTGTCCGCCATTGTTCGTGTCCTCACTTCGCCATGATTCGTGTCCTCACTCCGCCATGGTTCGTGTCTCACGAACCACATTAATCTATTTCGTCTGTTCGTAAGTGTTATGTTGTCTGCCAGCATCCGGGTAGGGTGATACAAGGGAATAAATTCCCATGTTACAAAATCGGTCGTGCCGCTGGCACTTGCATCTCGCCGTGGTTTGTGTGTCCGCCATGGTTCGTGTGTCCGCCATGGTTCGTGTCTCACGAACCACATTAATCTATTTCGTCTGTCCGTAAGTGTTATGTTGTCTGCTAACATCCAAGGGAGGTTGATACAAGGGAATAAATTCCCATGTTACAAAATCGGTCGTGCCGATGACACTTGTATCTCACCGTGGTTCGTGTGTCCGCCATGGGCTTCGACCTGAGACTGTCCTCCGCCATGGTTCGTGTCTCACGAACCACATTAATTTTTTTTCGTTTGTCCGTAAGTGTTATGTTGTCTGCTAACATCCAATGGAGGTTGATACAAGGGAATAAATTCCCATGTTACAAAATCGGTCGTGCCGATGGCACTTGTATCTCACTGGTTCGTGTGTCCGCCATGGGCTTCGACCTGAGACTGTCCGATAACTGACCGGCGAATACTTGTATTTGATGTCGTTTGTCAGAAACAAGACGATGGCATTAATTTTTTAACGGAACACCTATATTATCTTGTAAATTCGGGATAAAAAATTTTAATTTTGTTCATCCACGATGCACTTAAGAATCAGGAGTTTTTATAAAATGAAGGCACTGAAAAATTTAATATTAACATTTTTAATTTCAGGATCGGCAATGGCACAAACGGTAAGACCCATTCGTGACAACGTCGGCTTTTGCTGGAAAGCAAGCGAAATGAACAAGCTGATGAAATATTTATCAGAACACAATAAAAAAACGGATATAGATTCACACAAACTCATAGCGGCAATTTCTCCACACGATGATTATTTATATGCAGGTAATATTTATTATACCCTTTATCCGCATATCAAAACAAAAGAAGTTATTATATTCGGAGTTACTCATGGTACCGTTAGAAAAGCCATGAATGATCCGAAAAATGTTTTAATTTTTGATGACTATGACCAATGGCAGGGACCATATGGGAATGTGATGGTTTCTCCTCTAAGAAATTATATAAAAAGTAAACTCGATACAGATTACCAGTTGGTAAGCGATAAGGCGCAGGATATTGAACATTCAATAGAGGCAATGGTTCCATTTCTGCAATATTATAATCGCGATGTAAAGATTACCCCCATAATGGTAACTGCAATGCCTTATGACAGGATGGAAAAAATAAGTAAGCAGCTTTCTGATATTATTTCAGATTACATTAAAGAAAATCATTTGCAGTTGGGAAAAGATATTTCCTTTTTAATTTCCACAGATGCAGATCATTATGGAGAAGATTTTGACAATGCGCCTTATGGTATGGATGAAGCAGCACATACAAAAGCGACTGACAGAGATAAAGAAATCGGAAATAAAAATTTTAATGGTGAATTAAATCAATCGAAAGTTAAAGAACTCGCTGATGATTTCTGGCCTGAACTGGAAGTAAATAAAGTTTGTCCATTGTGGTGCGGCAGGTATACTGTTCCCTTTGGATTGATGACTACAATTAATATTGTGAATGAAGTTTCGGGTAAAAAAATTATAGGAAAATTTCTGGGCTATTCAGATAGCTGGACACAAGGTGTTATCCCAATTTAACATACAAATATGGGATTAACCGCACCGTTTTCTCTTAAACACTGGGTTGGATACGCTGCTGCAGGATTTTATTTGAAGTAATGGAACGGATTCTGACTTTGCGTTGTGGCGGATTAAATCTATAAAATAAAAATAAAAATGCAAATCTATTGATATCGTTTGTCAGAGACAAGACGACGGCATTAATTTTTTAATGGAACACCCACATTGGCTGAGCGCCGGTTGTAGTATTCTAATCCCTAATTATAACTTTTGATTTATTACTCTATAGAACCGGCTAATTTTTATATTTTTATATTGCAAAGTGATATATGAGCAGAATCTCTTTTTTTACTATAACAGCTTTTTTTTGCAGCCTGTTGCTGCTGATGCAATCGTGTACAAAAGAGTACAGTTATGAAGGCGGCAATACTTCCTCAGTGGCCTCGGGGTCGTTGCAGGATTCTTTGGGTAACTGTAAACTAGTAGAAGTGAAAGGAAGCTACCAGCCCGGCATTGCCCTTACAGGTGATAATTATATAAACGTCCAGGTAAACATTACCGAAACAGGCGCTTACCATATTTTTACTGATACAGTAAACGGCTTTTACTTTACAGCCTCAGGCTTTACGGGAACCAATGGGTTACAAACTATTCAATTAAAAGCTTACGGCCAACTCCTGGTGGCAACCTCAGAGAATTTTAACGTCCACTTTAATGAAAACGTGTGCGCATTTACCATACCGCAGGATTCAGCATTATTTACTTTCGCCGGGGCTTGTGGTTCAGCAAAAGTTAACGGAATTTATAACATTGCCACACCACTTGATGAATCTGATACCGTAAACATTTTGGTGAATGTAACCAGGCCCGGTCCGTTTACAATACAAACACTAACAGTGACGGGGATGCTATTTTATGCCGCCGGCAATTTTTCGCATACCGGCAATTATATTGTTACGCTTAAAGGAAGCGGCATACCAACAGTTACGGGTAACATCACAGTACCAATAACAGTTGCAGGTACCAGTTGCAGCTTTAATATCAGCGTAGGCGACGATACTACTTCCGGAAATCTATATTGGCAATTTACTGCCGATGGCATCGAACACAAAGGAATATTAGATAGCGCCATCGTGAGCATTGTACATAATGATTTATATCCTGCCAATAAAATTTATGAGCTTATAGATTATGGCAATCCATACACACCTAAAGGCGCCCCAATAAGTTTTCAAATAAACCTTGCCCGAAATAACAAGTTTCTGACTGCCGGCGCTTATACACCTGGTTTCCTGGGCAGCCGTGACTTTGTTGGATATGTAGAACATGTCGATACCACAGGCAATTTATCCTCCTCTAATACTATGCCTTCTTTTACAATTATTGTAACCAGCCTCGACACAATTGCGAGGCGTGTGGAAGGCACTTTCAGCGGCCCTGTAATAGACGAATTCGGGCATATACACAATATGAAAGATGGCGCTTTCCAGACTTATTATAAAAAGTAAGGTAGAATTTTCTTCTATGCCGTGTCCCTATTCATAGCTTTTGTGCTCCTGCCTGTGTATGTGTTCTCCTTACGCTAATAATTAAATCCCAGGAAATGCAAAGCCCCAACCTGGTTTCCCACCAAAGGGATTACAAAGCCAACCTCAATTTCCGGGACAGTGAACTTTCAATTGAAAAACTTTAATTGATAATGCTAATCTATGAAATAAAAATAAAAACAAAGATGCGAATCCATTGATGTCGTTTGTCAGAGACAAGACGACGGCATTAATTTTTTAATGGAACACCGACATCGGCTAAAATTGAGATCTTTTTTTTTGTTTCGGGGCGATGATGCCTAAAGAGTTATTCCTCCTCTCCATCTTCCTTTGTTTCAATGGCATTTACATTCTTTATCGTTTGGTAAGTTTCATTTACTTTTTCTTTCTTAGCCCTTAGTAAAGCGGTTTTCCAGCCAAGGATATAAGCGTCCTTTTCATAAACCGGATTTTTATCTGATAACTCAAAAACAATTTGTTAGCCCATCCCAATTATCTAATTGCCCCACGCTATATAATTTCCATCCAAGTTCCTCAATCGTCCAGTTCGACTTTGCTGAATTGCGAATCATCGAAGTGGTTACCCAGTTACTTTCATTGTTTAAGCCACCCCTGGCTATAGGGACGAGATGATCAATTGTAGGGAAAAGTTCCCAATAGACTAAATGCGTTTCTGTCATTTTCCAATTCATATGATATTTAAAAATTTCGGGAAACTCAATTGTCAACAATTTGATCAAGCCGGGAAATAATAATTTCTCGGCCGAATACCTGTCTATAAATCCGTCTCTCAAAAATATTCTACACATTTCATATCTTGAATACTTCCTTTTTGAGATGGGGCTGGTAGCAAATGGGTAATGCGTATTTGCAAATTCAACGCAATCATTTCTATTATCGCTCAATAAAAGTTCACACAGCGTTTTAATTATTAATGCTTTTTCCATTTTTAATATTGTTGGAAAATAAATGTTCCCGCCATTCTTCGTGTCTCACGATCCATCATTATAGTTTAGTTTCTGCTTCATTAAAACGCAACTTCCACATCGGCCTTTCATTAAGCTATTAACCATCCATAAAGTGAGGCGTTGCTGAGAAGAAGGATATGCTTGCACCAACAGGGAGGCTTACTCCTTTATCTCGATTGCATATTTATCCTTATGCAGATTTGCTTTTAGGATTTTGGGTCTGCATTTCTTACTATTACACCATTCAACAACTTCTTGTATATCATCTTTGGAAATCTTTGCTCCAAGTATTACCGCATCCAAAATTTCTTCGTCATAGTTTGCAACTCCGTTATGCTCATTTACACCTCTCCATTCTTGTTCGTATTCCCACGCTTTAGACTTAAAATAGAGTATTTTATTTTGAAAATCAGCTGGCGTATCCTTGATAAAATTTATCACAATCCTGTTTTCCTGATAAAACACTTTTTTAATATTTTTAAATAACCTTGTGTTGTTATCCACTTTAAATCTCAGACAAATGCCTCTATGGGAATCAGAGTAATGAGACCACATTAATATATCATCACCTTTCTCCGAAACGCAATAAACTCCAATTTCGGCAGCAAATTCATCATAGATTGCTTTTCTAGCAAGATTATAAACAACGGTCGAATTATTATTAAGGGTATTATCTCTAACCAAATTCTTGATAGCATTTCTGCGAGCATTACCATTGATCCATGGAAATTTTCTTTCGTAAAAACTTTCAAGGTATAATTTGAATTCGGTTACCGTTGCTTCACATGATATTTTTGGTTTGCAATCAAAGGGATCATTAAAAACGTTGGGAGAAGGAAAGAACATTTCACTTTCTATAATTGATTTTTTTGTGAAATCTTTTGACGATTTATCTAATGATCTATATTTATAAAAATGTCTTTCCACGATTTGCCGTCACAAATTAAGTCTGCAAATTAAAATATTATACAAAATAAATTTACTATGCTCCAATTCTGAAATATAAGAAATTTCCCCTCTGACCCTTAGCCTGCTTCCAACCTAAAATAGCGCTGCCCATATTGTAAACCTAATGGGTTACGAAGATTAAATTTATATCAAAAAATCAATAACCATAAGCCCACTATCCACATGTTGGCGCATCCGCTTGTGTCGTTTATAACAAAGTGAAAATACAAACTTAATATTTAATTATAGCACAAGCGGACCGCATTCGCTAATCCACTAAACACAACCTTACGCCAAGTGGGGGTTTGCGTAACTTTTAATTTTGATGCTACTAAGGAAATCGTGTGGAATTATTCTCTTTCAAACATTTTTTTATTTCTTTTAATGTTTCATCAATACTCCCTATATATGTATCTGAAGGGGAGATTTTCCCTGACATTTGAAGTTCCTTCAATTTTAAATGGAAAGTATCTTCAACAAATGCAGTAGTATTTTTCTGAAAATAACTTTGATATTTTGCAACTAAAATTAATTCTTCATTCATTTTTTGTTCATGCTGATCAACTGTATCTATAAAAAAATATTTCATTGAATACTCAGGCGGGAAATATTTCATCCCGTTTTTAAACAGGCCTCTTTCATTAAGCAACATTGAGCCTTGATATTTCCGAATGTCTTTTTGAACATCAAAAGATAAATTATAGGCTATCCCTTTACCGATATTCTTAACTATAATGAACATATAGGTAGGACTTGTTTCTGCCCTCTCAAGATATGCTATCATAATTGGTTGTATTTGTGCCTTTCTAGATTTTCTCGCTTCATCAACTAGTTTGCAGGTGTAATATGCCAAAAAAACAGTTGCTACTACTAATACTAAAGTGAGTATTGATATCGCATGAGCCAATAACCAAGTTATAATATGCATAAAAAATATTTGATCATCAAATATCACGTAAATTTCCAACCGTTGTTAGTGTCCGTGCCGATGGTTTGAAGCAGAGCAGCTACCAACAACAGTATCAATTGCGAATGCCTTTTATTACCTGCCTCTTCAGGTTCAGCCACAAGAATTAGTTTTATTCTTTTTGTTGGTGAAACAGCCGCACTTTTCCTTTGCTCAACACCAACAAAGGATTAAGTGTATGGAATCATTCCACTTGATTGCTTCGTTACCACTCAAACACCAACAAAGGACTAAATAATGCCCCCCTTTCATGTTCTTTGTAACGACTCAATAAACATTCCCCAAAAGAGTTCCGCTGCACCTTCGTTAGTTAGCAATTCATTTTTATTTGATCTTCCAAACAAAGACATACCAGTTGCCCTTAAATAAATCATATAACCATCATCCTCCAAATTTAATGATTCATTATAAGAATTTTTATTCTGTGAAACACTCCTTGAATAGTTTATCCTATTTGCAATAAACGAACCAGCGCCATAATAAATCATACATTCGGCTACCACTTTGCCTGCTACATAAAGGTGCGACGTAAATGTCTGGGAATCTATTCTCTTGAAACGGTAATCAATTTGAGGATTTCTTTTTTTTAATTCTTCCAGAGAACTCTCAAAGAAATTTGCTATATAATCAAATGCTTCATCCAGGAATTTATCCTTTTCCTGATCTGTAAATTCCCTTCTAATTCTCAAATTGCTTGATCTGCTGATTAAATTTTTTTCCTTCTCATGTATATGTGGTTGAGCAATGTTAGATTGATTTTTAGTTTTGTTGATTTCACCTGTCACCCTTTTTATTTGGTCAGTTATTTCTAAAAATGCATCATCTAATGTCAAAAATTTTACTACAGGTTTACCATTAGCAGGTACCGCCTGTAACTTTCCAAATTGTGTTTCTTTCCAATCGCATGGCCTCAGTATCACCGGAATTACTACTGCTTCGTTTCTTTCATGTCTTTCCAGAGCAAATTTCATTTCATTATTATAGCAATAATCAGAAGCAAGAAAATCTGCACTGATCAACAATAAAATAATATCAGCGGTCTTAAGATTCTTGCTGATTTCTTTATCAAACTCTGCACCAGGCATTATGCACCGGTCATGCCAGGCGTTAATTATTCCACTGCGTTTAAGAATAGATAAATGCTTATCCAATTCATTGCGCAGCCTTTCATCTTCATGTGAATAAGAAAAAAATATATTGATCATTTTAAACAAATTATATTTTTACTCCATCAACCCATTCGCCATTAACTCTGCCTGCTTCAAAACAGTTTCAATTGCTTTGGCTTGTTTGTCCGGCGGATAACCGTATTTGGTCAGCGTTCTTTTTACAATCACCATCATTCTTGCTCTTGCACTTTCACGAATGCTCCAATCAATGGTGGCATTGGCCCTTATTTTATCTGCAATCTCTTTGGCGATCTCTCTTAACGTAGCATCACCCAGTACTTTTACAGCACTATCATTTACTTCCAGCGCGTCATAAAATGCTACTTCATCCGGCGTTAAACCAAGCTTTTCTCCTTCTTTATCTGTCTCTTTAATGTCTTTCGCAAGGTTGATTAGTTCCTGTATTATCTCTGCAGTAGTAAGCAAATTATTCTGGTATTTTTTGATCGCCCTTTCCAGCATTTCCAGTAAGGCCCTACTTTTTACTAAATTCGTTTTTGCCCTGCTTTTTATCTCGTTATTCAATAACCTCTTTAATAATTCAAAAGCAAGGTTCTGATGTTTCATTCCTTCTACTTCCTTTAAAAATTCATCAGAAAGAATAGAGATATCAGGCTTCTTAATTCCTGCTGCGTCAAAAATATCAATTACTTTATCCGAGGCCAATGCCTGATCAACAATTTGCTTAATGGCTGTTTCAATCTCTTTATCAGATTTACCGCTTCCGGTTCCCTCAAACTTTACCAATCTTGCTTTTACCGCCTGAAAGAAAGCTACATCATCTTTTATAGCCATTGCTTCTTCATCCGGAATGGTTAGTGCAAATGCCTGGCTTAATAAGGTTACCTCACGTACAAACCTGTCTTTACCATCGTGTAACCCAAGTATATGTTCTTCAGCCTGCAATATGATAGACAACTTTTCTTTTGCATCGGCACGAAAAAAACGGCGGTAATTAAACAACAAACTGTTCTCGTAATACGCATCCGGTTCCTCTGCCATAATATCTTTTCTTGTCCGCGTTTCTTCGTTAAACATTTGTTTCACTACTTCCATTTTTTCCATCATCAGTTCAACAGCTTTTTCCAGGTCTTCTGTTGGCTTACCTTTACCGCCCGCCGCTGAATAAAATGAAAGCGCTTCTTTTAAGTCGGTAGCAATGCCTAAGTAATCTACAATTAAGCCACCAGGTTTGTCCTTGAACACCCTGTTTACACGCGCTATCGCCTGCATCAGGTTATGGCCTTTCATCGGCTTATCCAAATACATGGTGTGCAAGCTTGGCGCATCAAAACCCGTAAGCCACATATCAATTACAATTACCACCTTCAAAGGATCATTTTCATCTTTCATCCTGTCTGAAAGATTCCTTCTTTCAGTTTTGGTAGTGTGATGCTTTTCCATTTCAACACCGTCTGAACTGGAAGCAGTCATGATGACTTTTATCGTCCCTTTCGCCAAATCGGCATCGTGCCATTCGGGACGTAAGGCAATTATTTCTTTATAAAGGCCAACAGCAATTCTTCTGCTCATGGCCACTATCATTGCTTTACCTTCAAATACTTTTTCTCTTTCTTCAAAATGGGTAACAATATCCTTTGCCACATTTTTAATCCTTCTCGGATGGCCAATAATTGCCTCCAGCTTCGTCCATCTCGCTTTTGCTTTTTGCTGATCGGTTAATTCTTCGTCCTCTAAACTTCTGTCATACTCTTCAATTAATTTTTTTCCCTCTTCATCAAGGCTCACTTTTGCCAACCGGCTTTCATAATAAATCTTTACAGTTGATCCATCTGTTACTGCCTGTGAAATATCATAAATGTCAATGTACTGGCCGAATACCTGCGGTGTATTTACATCGGTACTTTCAATGGGCGTACCTGTAAAACCAATGTAAGTAGCATTAGGCAAAGCATCTCTCATGTACTTGGCAAAGCCATAACCAATCCGTTTGCCGGTTACCTCATTTGTTTTTTTGTCTTTTATATCATGCGTTACTGCTTCAAAACTGTATTGGGTGCGGTGCGCCTCATCAGCGATTACCACTATATTTTTCCTGTCACTCAATTGATCAAATGAAGCCTTACCACTTTCAGGTAAAAACTTTTGAATGGTAGTAAACACAATACCTCCGCTGGCTACCTGTAACAGTTCTTTTAAATGATCACGACTTTCAGCCTGCACAGGCTCCTGACGCAACAATTGTCTGGATGCAGCAAATGTTCCGAACAATTGATCGTCGAGGTCATTTCTGTCGGTAAGTACAACAAGTGTTGGGTTCTGCATTTCCGGAGCCGTAATTAATTTGCCCGCATAAAAAACCATGCTCAGGCTTTTGCCGGAACCTTGTGTATGCCATACAACTCCGCCTTTTTTTGTTCCGCCTGCTCCTGATGCTTTTATACTACTTTCAACTGCTTTATTAACTGCATAGTATTGATGGTAGGCGGCTAATTTCTTTTCAGTAACAATTTGTGTAAGGCCGGTCTTTGTGTCCTCTTTTTTTGTTTTTTCAAACACAATAAAGTTGCGGATCAAATCCAGTAAGGTAGCCTGGTTCAGCATTCCTTTTAATAACACTTCTAATTGCGGTTTAAATCTTGAAGCATCTTTTACGCCATCCATGCTTTTCCACGCCATGTATCGTGTGAAACCTGCCGACAAACTTCCGGCCTTGCATTCGTGGCCATCTGAAATAACACAGATTTCATTGTAAGTAAATAAGCCGGGGATGGTTGCTTCGTAAGTTTGAATTTGTTCATAAGCCTTTCGCACAGTGGCATGTTCATCTGCCGCATTCTTTAATTCTATAACCACCAATGGAATGCCATTTATGAAAAGCAACACATCAGGCCGCTTGTTCTGTCCGTTCTCAATAATGATGTATTGGTTTACCGTTAGGAATTCATTGTTAGCTACATTGTCAAAATCTAATAATGCCACTTCATAACTTCTTTCATAGCCATCTTTTTGATAAGGTACTTTTACTTTCTCAACTAAATATTGATGAAAGGTTTCATTATTAAAAAGCAAATCGGGGGAATAGATGCGTAATACTTTTTGTATCGCCTGCTCCTGTGCATCTTTGGGAATTTTCGGATTTAAGACACTAACGGCCTTGCATAAACGCTCTATTAAAATGATTTGTTCAAAACTTTCTCTTTCCTGCTTTTCCGCACCTGGCGCTATTGCCAAACCATAAATATATTCCCAACCGAGCGATTGAAGGGTTTCTATTGTGAGTGTTTCAATATGTGATTCGGTGATGGGTTTCATTAATAAGACCTTTTTGGTTTTGGAACTTTTAATGTCTTCTCCGCTGCGTGGGAATGAATGCCATCTAAATAATTGAACCATGAATGTAATAAAACGATTTCAGAATCGATAGGGACTCGAGAAATGAATGAATATTTATTTTTTAACCCGGGTTCTATAAAAAAATATTTTGATTGTTTAGGAAGAAATGATCCTTTGCAGATAATATTTGGGAAAAGCACTTGCCCGCCAAAATTTTTGGAGATATCAACCTTATCAGAATCATTGATCGATGCTAGTTCAAAGTCAAACAACTCAATTTCTTGTCGCACTTTACCTTTGTTTTCTATAAAAGCAAGAAGTTCTACAATCCACCATTCTCCCTTATTCTTATGAAATTTTATATCAACAGTAAAATCAATCAGAGCATAATTCTCTCGTTGACGTCTAAATCGAAACAACGCCCAAATGCCTCCAACAATTATAGCTAAAGCAGTAGCGATTGATTCAATGATTTTAAAGACAATCTCCGTTTTTTGTAAGGGAGTTAAACACTCTAATAATGTCATATATTTAAGTCAAAATTTAAGTCATTGCACTATTCCCAATTTTTCAAAAAGCACTCTATTCCTTTTTTTTGCATCTAATAAAACCTTTTCAAAGGGTAACACTTCGATGTAAGCATTGAAATATTTTGTATAAAGTTTGAAATAACCTTGACCGTCAGGTGTTTTATCAAATTCCCTTGATTTTAATATTTCTATTAAGGAGTTATTTAAATCACATACTACATAAACATAGAATGGCATTTTTGGATCAACAATTATTTTTCTTCCAGTTCTGCTAGTAACTGTACCTCCAAGTATTTCTTTTATGTATTTTTCAACTTGATCCAATGGATTTTTCTTAGGATCAAAATCCTGATACCCTTCTCTTTGTGGTTTTTTAAATTCAACTATGGTAAAGGATTTGAATGGTGCTAACTTATCTTCAGTAAACGCTAAAGCATCATTATAAATAAGTAAGTCGGCTCGATCATCGTTAGTAGATTCTAATTGCTTTATCTGATTGAACTTTTTATCTGATGCCAAAAAAGAATGATAAGTTAGCCTTTCATCTATTAACCATAAATTTTGTTTATCATGGGTTACTTCATCCGACGTAGTTCTAATTGGGAAAAAGAGGCTATGAATTATATCTTCGTCGGAAAACTTATTAGAATTATCTTTCTCTAAAAGTGTTTCCAACAATTCAATTACGGCCTTTCTATGAACTACATATCTTGCAAGATCAGCTTTGCCTACTTCGTTAAAATCAGAAAGAAACTTCTCATATCTCTCTTTATATTCATCTAAATTTTGAATATCTTTTTTTTCATCAAGAAGTTTCGTTCCTTCTTTTTTTACTTCAATTTTCCAATCAGTTTCTAGCTTATAAAGTTCAATGTCTAACTTATCTTTTGATAAGTTTGGCTGAAGTTTTTTTACTTCGGAAAGTTTATGAGTCAGAACATGATTGTACTGTGGAAGTTCGTCATGAATGATTGGCCTATAATTGGCTATTTTCTCTTCACGCACAGCATTCAGATAATCAGCGAGCAAAACTTCAATACTATTGATAGCCTCTTTTCTTATTTTGGCTAAGGAAATTTCGTCTGGAGGTATATCCTCTTCGCTATCATCGGCTGGAAAATTAAATCCCACCCTTTCTAAATCAACATTATCATCCAATAGCTTGCCGACAACAAAAGCTTGATAATAAAAACTACCATCCACATCTTTTATTGGATATTTCCCCAAATCAATTATTCGATTATACAACCCTTCCTCTTTAACGGCCCTGTTATGCGCACAAAAAAGAATTTTATGACTTTGGGCGCTTGTTGATCTGGTGAGGTATAACTTGAATTCAAATTCACCTACCTCAAATGGAGTTGTTTGGACTTTTCGCTTAAAATTAGTTTCAAAAAATGTTGAGCAATTAATAAAATCTTCATTAGGATTTATCAAAATTATTTTAGGAGCGTTGTTTTGAATGAAATATAATTGAAAATGATCAACGATCTCTTTTGCAACAAGCGAAATAGGCCTTGGAACATGTTTTTGAAACTCGTCTTTATATTCGGATAAGAGTATTATTGTTCCTGATTTGGATTGATCGGAAATTCTTTCTTTAAAATCCTGAAATCCTTCTTTTGTGTTTGTAAAAATAAATTCTCTAAACCTATAAATTGACTCATCAATAAAAATACTTTTTATATACAGTTTTCTAAAGGCTTTTAGGCAAACAAATCTTCCTACCCCTTTACCACCAATTTCAATTTTATGATCAGTGTCTGTTTCAACAAAACCATTTAAGTTTTCATCATTCAAACCAATTCCATTATCAGTAATTTCAAACGATTTTATTGGATATAAATCCACTTCCTCTAATTCTTTAAACGTTGCCTCCTGCCCTTGTCTTATTATTCTTATAGTTATTTCTCCATCACCCTTAAGAATACCCGCAATTTTAGCTTCATTTATTGCATGTATGGAATTACTTATTACTTCAAACAATGGCAGCAAAGGTTTAGTAGTCGGCAGCTTTGTATTTCTTACCTTATTTGCAATATTACTTTTAGGTTGTAATATTTTTAATGCCATAGATTTTATTTTATTAGTTTTTTATTCTCATCTCCCCATTCATTAATTTCGGCAACATTATATCTCTTAATTGAGTAAGTGATTTTATTTGATTTGTATTTGATTTTACCTTTTGAAATATCGAACAAACCTGTTTGTCAAATTCTTTAATATTTGATTCCCTGGGGAATGAAAACTTAAAATTTCTCAAACTGCCAAGCGTTATATATTCTTGTGTCGAACCATCAGCACTTTCGCGGATGAATTTTTCTCCAACTTTACTTTTAAGCAATAAATAAAGAAAGTTTAAAAACCAAGGTTTCTGTGAACTTTTAAACAATCCTATATTTTTAATAGCAAAGTTTGGCTTATTCTTTACAACATGAATATGGCCCAATGTTCCAATCATAGAAAATAATATATCATTTTCGTCAACTTTACTCCGTTTATTTATTTCAATAAAATCCGATTCTGATATTTTATATGCGTTTTCAAAGTCGACGCCGTCTGGCTTTAAATGTTTTGATGTAATTAAATAGTTCCCTTCAAGAGCTTGTTTAGGAGAATCATGTGTACCATCCTTTACATCAATTATTTCCGATATTGACTTAACTTCCCAATTCTTATCTGCTTTCTCCACAAACCTTCGCCTGAAAAGTGTTTCAGCTAATTGCTCTAAGGTTTTGTTTTGGCGGTGCAGTAAATCTATTTTATCATTTAGACTGTTGAGAACAGTTGCAATACTATTTTGTTCTTCTACTGGCGGTAGCGAGATTTCAAGTACTGCAATATCTTCAGGACGTAGTGAAGGATAAGCAGAAGTTGAACCTTCAGCAATTGTATCCAAATAGTTTACAATATCATCTGATGATAATAAATGGAAGAGATATTTGGGATTTACTTTTTCTTTGATTGGAGTGATTACCGCAAATCCAGTGGATACGACAATATTGGAATTACTTTTTTCAATAAATCCGTAGTGCCTTTGAATAGGCCTAACCAGTGAATAAATAATATCATTTTCATTGACCAATCTCTTAGCTCTGCTTGGTGCATCCTCTAATTTAAAATATTGAAAGCCTTCTATTTTACCTTGCGTTATTGATCCTGTATCTAAGTATTCTATTTCTTCAAATGAATATTCTTTATTAATACTGTTTTTGTTAATATAAACCACTTCTCCCAATTTATGTTTCTTCCACCTCTCATAAAAAACAATTCCAACTCTGTCAATATGCTCAATAACATCTTTATCAGAGATAGTTGCATAATTGATCAGGTCAATTTTATAAGGCAGGTTTAGTTCATCCAATTTCCTGCTAAGGCTAAGTATCTCATCAAGATTTATATTCCTCCCTTTAATTGCAAGGTCAATGTCAGAGCCTTCTTTATAGTTGCCTTTTGCACGGGAGCCAAAAACAATAACCTCATCAATCTTTGAATCGGTTTCAAAAACTTTCTGTATGTTTTCAATTGTGCTATCAGGCAATCCAAATTTCATTATAATAATTTATGGATTTTGTTGTTCAACATCCAACGTTGTTTGCAATTGAATAAATAATGGATGATAAATATCAAAAATATCTGAAGCTATTTCATTTGC
>JGI20206J14855_1000288_pt1 | contig 18306 bp, 19 predicted proteins | sample NGESurdeep092012_6_FD_14855 | JGI IMG/M metagenome (IMG submission 14855) | reverse complement strand
CACGATCGGTATTCGAAACTCGAATAGTTTGGAATGACCGCGGTCACGCCGACGTCTTTTCCGCACCGACCGTAAGAGGAGTTAGTTGTGAGTTCACCCGAGTCGCCCCAGAGCGCCACAAGCCCAGTTGTCGAGGAAGGCGCCAAGAAGGGTCGAAGGGGACCTGGACCACTGTTCTTCGCCGCTCTCGCGGTGGTGGTCGTTCTCTCTGGCATTCTTGCGTACGACGCCATTCGAAATCGCAACACTCAACTGAACGGTCAGAGTCTGCGCGTGTCCGGAATACCCGCGTCCGTCAGCACCTCCCAAGCGAATTTGATGGCGCTCTCTCCGGTGCCGCACAAAATGGCACCAAACTTCACGCTCGTCGACCAAAACGGCAAGACGATGTCGCTCAAGAGTTTTCGAGGTCGAAGCGTGGTGTTGGAGTTCATGGATCCGCACTGCGTCGATATCTGCCCTCTCGTCTCACGGGAGTTCGTCGATGCCTACCACGACCTCGGGACGAAGGCGTCAGGCACGGTGTTCATCGCGGTGAACGTGAATCAGTACTTCCGCTCGGTCGCCAACATGGCGACCTTCAGCGCCGAACACCAACTGAACACCATCCCGTCGTGGCACTTCTTCACCGGTCCGGTGCCCGCACTCAAGGCGATATGGTACGCCTACGGCATTGAAGTCAGCGCGCCGAAGCCCACCGCCGACATCGTCCACACTTCGATCGTGTTGTTCATCGGGCCCGACGGCCGTGAACGTTACCTCGGCGTTCCTTCTGACATGCGAAATTCCCAGGGCATCGCCTTCCTTCCCGCAGGACAACTTACGTCGTGGGGTAAGGGCATCGCTCTCGTTGCGCAGAGCATGAACAACTAGCTCTGACGCGTGGCGCGCCGCTGCGGCGTATACCTCTAGGGGGTATACTCCCCATCGACGGAAGGACGTGCCGTGAGCAAACCCGGGTACCTTGACCAGAAGACCGGCGTACAGAAGCGACTGAAGCGCATCGAAGGCCAAGTTCGTGGTCTTGAGCGCATGGTCGACGAAGACCAGTACTGCATCAACATCCTCGATCAGATCTCCGCGACGACGCGCGCCCTCCAGGCGGTGGCGATGAAGCTCTTGGATGACCATCTCTCTCACTGCGTGTCCGAAGCACTCGTCAAGGGTGGTCCGACCGCCGACGCCAAGATCAAAGAGGCGCAGGATGCTATCCGCAGGTTGGTGCGCTCGTGAGTCGAAGTGACAACTCTTCGTTGCGCGTAGGCGAGCGGGTGAGTCGTGCACGCTGAGATTCTCGCGTCCGTGACGATCATCGGATTCTTCGACGACGTGGGACGAAGTCTGCGCGAAGGATTCTTCATGTTCTGGGAGACGCTCTGGGCTCTCGTGCTGGGCTTCACGCTCTCAGGATTCGTCCAGGCCTTCATCTCCAAGGAACAGATGCAGGCCAAATTGGGCAATCATCGTCCGGCGGCAGTAGGTCGCGCGGCCGGGTACGGCGCCGTGTCGTCAAGCTGCTCCTACGCGGCGACGGCCATGGCGAAGTCCCTCTTCGCGAAGGGCGCGGACTTCACGTCGGCCATGATCTTCATGGTCGCGTCGACGAATCTCGTCGTCGAACTCGGCATCGTGATGCTGGTACTTCTCGGCTGGCAGTTCATGGCGGCGGAGTTCGTGGGTGGACCGATCATGATCGCGCTCGTCGCCCTGGCTGGAGGTTTCGTCTTCAGTCGTCCTTTGGTCGAGGCCGCGCGCCAACGACTNACGAAACATGACGCCGAAGGTCACGACCACGAAGCGATGTCGGGTGTCTCGATGGAACATCAGATGGAGCTCGATCGCGAGTCCATGTCGCAGAAGTTCCGTTCACCCGCGGCCTGGTCCGACGCGTCGAGCTACGCGGTGGCGGACGTCACGATGCTTCGTCGTGAGCTGGTGATTGGCTACGTCGTNGCTGGATTCTTGGCGGCGCTCGTGCCGACGCACGTCTGGAACACACTCTTCATTCACGGTCACGGTTTCTGGACGAGTCTGGAGAACGCGCTCGTCGGTCCACTCGTCGCCGTCATCAGTTGGGTGTGCTCGATCGGCAACGTGCCGCTCGCCGCGGCGCTCTGGTCCGGCGGCATTAGTTTCGGTGGCGTCATCGCGTTCATCTTCGCCGACCTCATCGCGATGCCCCTCATCCTCATCTACCGCAAGTACTACGGAGCGAAACTCACGTTCAGACTCGTGGGTATCTTCTACGCCATCATGGCGATCGCCGGTCTGTTGACCGAAGGCATCTTCCAACTCTTTCACGGGGTGCCCACGACTCGGCACTTGGCGGTGACGTCAGCGCACTTCGAATGGAACTACACGTCGTACTTGAACATCCTCTTCATTGTCGTGGGTGCGCTCGTCTGGTGGCTCTCTCGCCAACAGAAGCGTTTGGGCGGGGGCCAGGGCTACGCGATCGACCCCGTCTGTGGGATGCAGGTACGCAAAGAGAGCGCTCCGGCGCAGGTGACCATGGGCCATGATGATTACTACTTTTGTTCGGATCGGTGCCGTGAGCGCTTCGAGGCGGAGCCCGAGAAGTACTCCTCGGGGATGGCGGCGATGGACCAGAGGAACGAGATGAAGGGAATGGGCGACATGGACAACATGGAAGGGACGGAAGGTATGAAGGACCACGAAGGACACGGCACTCTTGGCGCCAGCGCCGTCGACCCCGTGTGCGGCATGACGGTCGATCCCGCCACGGCTGCCGCACATCGTACGTACGAGGGCGTCGATTACTGGTTCTGCAATCCAGGTTGTGCAGCGTCGTTCGACGCCGATCCGGGACGCTACGTCAGTGGTAAGCCTGAGTCCGAGCACCACACGCACTGAGTTGACGTCGGGTCGCGTCACTCGATTGAAAGAAGGTTGACGTGGGCATGTACCGAGAACAGATCCTGCCGCGTCTTCAGGACAAGGTCATGAACCGTCGCGGAACGAGTGACGTTCGACGTCGAGTCTGTTCGGGACTGTCGGGCGACGTCATGGAAGTTGGATTTGGCACTGGTCTGAACGTTGAGTTCTATCCATCCTCGGTGAGCAGAGTTCTTGCCGTGGAGCCGTCGCGAGTCTGCATGCGATTGGCCCGGGACCGCATCGCACGTTCGGGCGTCTCTGTCGAGCTTGCGGGACTGACCGGCGAGCGCCTAGACCTGCCCTCTGAATCGGTCGACGCCGTGCTTTCGACATGGACGCTGTGCACGATCCCCAATCTCGTCGCGGCGCTCGGGGAGATGCGCCGCGTGTTGAAGCCCGGCGGTACGTTCCACTTCGTGGAACACGGTCACGCGCCGAACCCGACGACTGCGCGGTGGCAGCGTCGAATCGAACCATTGAACAAGAAGATCGCGGGAGGATGCCACCTCACCCGACGTATACCGGAGTTCCTCGAGCGATCCGGGTTTCAGATTGATCACCTCGACGAGTACTACTTTGAGGGCGAGCCGAAGCCTTTCGGCTATACGTACGAGGGCCGCGCGTCGAAGACCCAGTGACCGTCGCACCGCCGCGTCGAAAGTGTTCTCACGTCGTCAACAAAAAACCTGGTACGGACCCACGACGCGCCACTACTCTAAGGCGAGAAGACGAGATCCTGTGAACCTGAGGGGGTACCCATGAGTGGCGTTCGAGTGTTGGTGGGCACGAAAAAAGGTGCGTTCATCCTGACCTCCGACGGTCAGCGCAAAGACTGGAAGGTGAACGGTCCTCTCTTCGAAGGTTGGGAGATGTACCACCTGAAGGGCTCGCCCGTCGACCCGAATCGCATCTTCGCCTCGCAGTCGACGGGGTGGTTCGGTCAGATCATCCAACGTTCCGACGACGGGGGCACGACGTGGGCACCCGTTGGCAACCAGTTCCAGTACGACGGCGTACCCGGCACGCACCAGTGGTACGACGGCACGCCGCACCCGTGGGAGTTCGCGAGGGTCTGGCACCTCGAACCGTCGCTCACTGACCCCGACACCGTGCTCGCGGGCGTCGAGGACGCCGCGCTCTTTCGCTCGAGCGACGGTGGCGACACGTGGGGCGAGTTGTCGGGACTACGAAACTCCGAAAAAGGATCGTCGTGGCAACCAGGCGCGGGCGGAATGTGCTTGCACACGATTCTCCAGAGCCCTACCGACCCCGATCGGATTCACATCGCTATCTCGTCGGCCGGTGTCTTTCGCACGGACGACGGCGGCAAGACGTGGGCGCCGAAGAACAAGGGATTGCACTCCGAGGGCATCCCCGACGGCGACGCCGAGGTCGGTCACTGCGTGCACCGCATCGCACTGCATCCGTTGCGCCCCGACACGCTGTTCATGCAAAAGCACTGGGACGTCATGCGAAGCGACAACGCCGGTGACTCGTGGACTGAGATAAGCGGCAACTTACCCACGGACTTCGGTTTCGTCATCGACGTGCACGCGCACGAACCCGAGACCGTCTACGTCGTGCCGATCACCAGCGACTCGGTGCACTTCCCACCGGACGGAAAGCTGCGCGTCTATCGCAGCACCACCGGTGGCAACGAGTGGGAGCCGCTGACGAAGGGATTGCCACAGGAGAACTGCTACGTGGACGTGTTGCGCGACGCGATGGCCGTGGACTCACTCGACTCGTGTGGCGTGTACTTCGGCACCACCGGGGGACAGGTCTACGCGTCATCGAACGCGGGCGACAGCTGGGAGCCGATCGTGCGCGACCTGCCCGCCGTGCTGTCCGTGGAAGTCCAGACGCTGGCATGATCCGGGTCGTCCTCCCGGCCCACCTGAAGACGCTCGTCAACGATCGCCGAGAGATCAAACTCGAAGTGACGGGCGAGATCACGCAACGTTCGGTGATTGACGCCCTCGAGGCGCGCTTCCCCGTCTTGCTCGGCACCGTTCGCGATCCCGTCACGCAGAAGCGCCGCTCTTTCGTACGCTTCTTCGCCTGCGAGGAGGATCTGTCGCACGAATCGCCCGACGCACCGCTGCCCGACGCCGTCGTGTCGGGCTCGGAGGTGTTCTACATCGTGGGCGCGATGGCGGGCGGCTAGAGAGGCGCGTCGACCGTTTTGCTCAGCACCTACGCTCTGCCCATGGACTTCGCCGCCAAGATACTCATCGTTTCGGATTCTGCGTTCACCAAGGTTCGAGAGGACCTCGCCGGACCGCTCTTGGCTGAGCATCTGAAACAAGCGGGCTACAGCGACCTCGAGATCTTCATCATTCCCGACGGCGAGGAGTCCGTCGCGCTCGCGCTGCATTCGATCGTCGAGGAGTTCACTGGACTCATCGTCACCTCGGGGGGCACCGGCTTCTCGCCGCGCGACCAGACGCCAGAGGGAACGTTGCAAGTGCTCGACCGTGAAGCACCGGGACTCAGTGAAGCGATGCGCTTGGTGAATCCTCTCGGCCGACTCTCGCGCGGACGAGCTGGCACCGCAGGTAACTGCCTGATTCTTAACTGTCCGGGATCGCCTAAGGGCGCGGTTGAGTCCCTTGACGCCGTGCTAGACGTACTCCCGCACGCGTTGGCGCTGCTCCTCGAAGAAAGCGCGCCTCACCCGCCCGATATCGGTGGCAGCACGGCGATTTCGTCGTAGGACTCGACGACCGCGTCGCGCTCTGTCGGCTCGCCGTTCAGCCAGACCTGACTGACACCAAGGATCTCTTGGAACTTCGTCCCGTAGCGGTTGACGGCTTCACCCAACACGGCATCAATCGTTGCACCGTCGACGACGTCATTTCGAAGGCCGGCGGCTTCGCGAGCCGGACCGAGCAGAAGGAGCCGTGCCACGTCACGCTCCGTTCAGTTGAGTGGCGTCAAGGATCATCGCGGCGACCATCTCACCCACGTCGAGACCGTCACCGTCGGGAACCATCGCGATGGCGTTGGCCCCGGTGATCGCACTGAGGAGATGCGACGCCTGACGAGCCACGTTCTCGACATGTATGCGCCCATCGTCGTGGACTCTCGCGACGACGTACACCAAATGGAGCTTGCCGTCGCGTCGTCGCGGCATCGGACAGTCGAGCACCATGTTGATCGTTGGCCGATCGAGTTCTTTGAATCCGGCGAGCAAGCGCAGCGCAGGACGCACGAAGAGCTCGAATCCCACGAGGGTGGAGACGGGATTGCCGGCGAGTCCAAAGAAGGGGATGCCCGAAGGTGCCACGCCGAAGGCGAAGGGCTTGCCCGGTCTGATGGCTACCTGCATCGAAGAGGCGTTCTCGCCGCACAGCTCGCCAAGGACGGATTTGACGAAGTCGGCGTCGCCCACGCTCACGCCACCCGTTGAGATGATGGCGTCACAGTCGTGAACGCCACGTTGGAAGGCGGCCGTGATTTCGCCCGGCGTGTCGCCGACGATGCCGAGATCGACGGGCGTGAAGCCCGACTGTCCAAGGGACGCCAACAGTGAAGGTCGATTCGAGTCGCGAATCTTTCCAGGTGTCAACGCACCAGCGTCGTCGGAGAGTTCGTTGCCCGTTGACAGCACGCCGACGCGGGGGCGTGGATGGGCGAGGACTGACGTCACTCCTTGGCTCGCCATGACGCCGAGGAGTGCGGGCCCGAGGTGGTCGCCGGGCGCGAGAATCGCCTGACCTACGGTGACGTCTTCGCCGACGAGCCGCACGAACTCACCAGCACGGGCGGCGCGCTGGATGACGACGGTGGCACCGTCGGGGTCAACGGTCGCCTCTTCGCGCATGGTGACGCTGTCGGCGCCCTCGGGAATGGGCGCACCCGTCATGATGCGCACGGCCTCACCCTCGCCGACGTGGATCGCAGCGACGTCACCGGCGAAAATGGCGTCGACAATTCGAAGACGAACGGAACCGCCCTCGGTATCGATCGCCCGCAGTGCGAATCCGTCCATGGCAGAGTTGGCAAAGCGGGGCGAGGGTTCTCGTGCCGTCACTACCTCGGCCGCCACGCAGTCGAGCGCGTCCGCAAGTCTCAGTTGCGTGGGGACCAGCGGATCAAGACCCCTCAGGACGAACTGACGAGCCTCGTCGAGAGAGATCACGTGGTTCGTTTCGCTGCAAGTGATGACGTCAAGGTGGTCGTCACTGGTCCTGGGCGTTCAAGATGGGCGAGGCGTCCTCACTCCAAGCTGAGCCGCCTTCCCAGATCTCGCGCTTCCACATGGGAACGCTCACTTTTAAGGTGTCAATGCAGTATCGCGCGGCGTCGAAGGCGTCGTCGCGGTGCGGGGACGACACGGCGACGATGACCGTCGCGTCGGAGAGTTCCACGCGGCCAATTCGGTGATGGATGGCAACGGCTTCGAGCGCGGGCCACCGCACGCGAGCCTCGTCCATGACTTCATGAATGCGTTTCTCCGCCAACTCCGTGCTGGTCTCGTACTCGAGCGCGATGACGCCCTCTCGAGCTGAGGAGTTGTCGCGCACGACGCCGCTGAAGGTCACGACCGCGCCGCAGTTCGCTCGCGCGGCCCAGGTGGTAACCGTGTCGAGCGAAAGTCGGTCGGACGTCACGAGAACCCAATTCGACGGTGGAGTGGAGGGCATTCGCCTCATCCTATAGTCGGGCGCCGCGAACTCTTTGGGTCGCGTCACCGTACGTCATCGCCACCAAGGGCGGTGAGTATCGACGCTGCGCGAGGTTGAGTCTCACCGGGCCATTTCGATAGCGATGATCGACCCAGCCAGTCATCCATTCTTCGCCGAAGGCGAGAAGAAATGAATGGCGCAGATGCGCCTACTTCTACCTATCACGAAGCCATTTACGCGCCTTTTCGAGCGATGTTACTGTAAGTGCACGCCAGGCGGGAGAGTCGATCGTGGAACATTCGTCAGTTCACTCCGGGACTCGGTGGTTGGGTAACTCAGCGCGGCGTGTGACGGCGGCGGCCGCGGCGGCGCTCATCGTTGCGGGCCTGCTCACCGGGTTCTCGGGTAGTTCTCGCGCAAGTGCCGCAAGCCGCCCGAAGGCCTCGGGCACCGTCACCGTGCTGTACGCCGGGTCCCTCCTCGATTTGATGCAGCAACGGATCGGGCCAGCGTTTCATAGGGCCACGGGTTATACGGTGCGTGGCTTCTCCAATGGATCGAGCGCACTCGCGTCGGAGATCAAGGGTGGGACGCAGGTCGGCGACGTCTTCATCAGTGCCTCACCTAAGGCGGATCAGTCGCTGCAGGGTACGAGCAACGGCGACTGGGTATCGACGTACCAGGAGTTCGGGACCTCGAGGTTGGTGTTGGGTTACAACCCCTCATCGAAGTACGCGAAAGACCTCCGGACGAGGCCGTGGTACGACGTCGTCGACCTCCCGAACTTCTTGCTCGGACGGACCGACCCCGCGACAGACCCCAAGGGCGTCCTCGCCGTCAACGCGTTGAACGGTGTCGCGCTCAGCTACGCCATACCTCGACTCAACGCGCTCGCGACCTCGACCTCGACTATCTACCCGGAGAACGCACTCGTCGGAGAGATCCAGGCCGGTCAGCTTGACGCCGGTTTCTTCTACGCCGTCGAAGCCGCCGCCGCTCACCTGAAGACGGTCCCGCTCGCCGGCACCGGACTGGCCGCCGAGTACACCGTCGCGATACTGCATCACGCGCCTGACGCAGTGGCGGCGAAGGCGTTCGTGAAGTTCCTGTTCAGTGCTGCGGGCCGGAAGATCCTGCGAAAGAACGGCGTCACGTCACTCGTTCCACCCGTGCTGTACTCCGTAACGAGCGAGACGACCACCTCGACCGTCGCGCCACGACGACGTGAGTTCATCGAGGACGCTGAAGAGTCCTCTTCTCTGGTTGGGCGGCTTGATCGTCGTCTACTTGGGCTATCCCTTGGCGGCGTTCGCGGTACGGTTCGCGACCTCGCCGCAACGTGGTTTTCATGTCCCTGGCCTCTTTCACGCGCTGTGGGTTTCGATATGCGGCGCGACCATCGCGCTCGCACTCTCCACCTTGTTTGGCGTGCCGCTCGCTTTCTTCCTGGCGCGATCGAAGGGACGTGTTGCAGGACTGGTCGGCTTGGTGGTACAGATTCCCCTGGCGTTGCCCCCACTCATGAGCGGCATCGTGCTCGTGTACGTCATCGGTCCGTACACGTTCCTGGGACAACTCTTCGGCCGACATCTCACCGATTCGATGGTCGGGGTCGTCATCGCGATGACCTTCGTCTCCTCGCCGTTCCTGATCGTGGCGTCGCGTGCCGCCTTCGCGTCGATCGACCAGGGTCTGTTGGACGTCGCGGCGACGCTCGGACACTCCGAGGTGTCGCGCTTCGTGCGCGTCGCGGTACCGAGCGCGGGCCACGGCATCCGAGCGGGCATGCTGCTCACCTGGTTGCGGGCCTTCGGCGAGTACGGTGCCGTCGTCATCCTGGCCTACAACCCCGCGTCGCTACCCATCTACACCTACAACCAGTTCAGTGGCAGGGGACTGCCGACGACGTTGGCGCCCACCGCGTTGGCCCTCGGCGTCGCGGTCGTCGTCGTGCTCGTAAGTCGCGTGAAACTCCGAGCTCCCTCATCTCGAACGGCCATCCCTTCGACGAAGAGGTCGCCGGTTGCGGCCACGTCGCAGCCCGTACGCTTCGAGATCGATCACCATCTCGGTTCCTTCCACCTCGAGATGTCCCACGACTCGAACGCTCGACACCTCGGCGTGCTCGGACCTTCAGGATCGGGCAAGTCAGCGCTGCTTCGCTGTGTTGCCGGACTGTACGGATCGTCGCCGGGACCCGTCTGGTACGGCGATCAGTCCGTCGAGAGCGTCGCGGTTGAGCGTCGAGGCGTTGGCTACGTGGCGCAGGGGTTCTCGCTCTTCCCGCACCTCTCGGTATGGCGCCAGTTGCTGTTCGCGAAGGGCGCGACCCCCGAACTCGCCGCCTACTGGCTCGAGCACCTCCATCTCAGCGGACTCGAGGGTCGATTGCCGTCCGAACTTTCTGGGGGAGAGCGTCAACGAGTTGGCTTGGCGCAAGTGCTCTGTCGCTCGCCAAAGGTCTTACTCCTCGACGAGCCCTTCTCCGCCCTCGACGTACCGGTACGCCTCGAACTTCGTCGTGAGCTTCGACGTCTACAACGAGAGACCGGTCTCGCGACCGTACTGGTGACGCACGACCCCGAGGAGGCCGCCTTCTTGTCCGAAGAGTTGATGGTCATCGCTGACGGCAGAGTGTTGCAATCGGGCACGAGTCGCTCGGTGTTCTCGCGGCCGGCGTCAGCGAAGGTCGCTTCGTTAGTGGGCGTCGAGAACTTGAACCTGGCGAGAGTCGTGACGTCAGATTCGATCGACGTCGCCGGAGCACTGGTCGAGGTCGGTCCAACCGATATCGCTCCGGGCGCGTCAGTGCTCTGGTGCATTCGTCCCGAACGAGTCACTGTCGTACGCGACGCCGAGCACGCTGACGCTTCGAACACCGAACGTCGGGAGTTACGAGGGATACTCAACGACGTCGCGGACACTGGCACGGCGTACGACCTCTTCGTGAGCGTTGGCGACGGTCTTGAGATCAAGGCTCGGACCTGGGGATCGTTCGACCTGGACGTCGGATCGCGCTGTCGAGTGGAACTAGACCCTGACGCAATCTCTCTTTGGGAGGTTCCGAGAATCCCTTAAGGGGGGGACAGCGTTGACCGGCTTTAGAATTTCTCCGGAATCTCGACGCTCACGTTGGTGGCTTTCACCACGGCGTCAACGACGACGCCGGGCGCCAAGCCCAGTTCGTCGACGGCTTCGCGGGTGATGAGTGAGACGAATCGATGGGGGCCAGCTTGGATCTCGACCTGCGCCACCACTTTGTCCTTCACTACCTTGGTCACGATCCCGACGAAGCGATTGCGCGTCGATTGGGCTCGTGGGCTCTTTGGTGCCTGTGGGCTGGCCGTCGCGATGGCCGCTTTGGCCAGGTCCACGCCCTCGAAGTAACGCTTCCCGTCACTGTCGAGCGTCGACTTGATTCGTCCAGCGTCCGCCCAACGGCGAATGGTGTCGGCACTCACCCCGAGTAGCTCAGCTGCCTGTGAGGCGCGGTACTTCACCATCGTCAAAGACTACCTAGCACGCGTCGTTGCGTTTATAGACGTACGGGCCACGCCAAAACGCGTCGACTCAACCGCCGATCATGGACATCGAACGTGACGGCCGCAAGAATCCAGGCTCGTTGATGGCGTGTCCGGGGTACTTCTCCCACACAGCCTTTCGCAACATCAGCGCGACCTCGTCGTCTCCTCCGCCGTCACGCATCAAATCTCGAAGAGAGAACTCATTGTCGGAAAAGAGGCAGTTGCGAATCGCCCCGTCCGCCGTCAATCGAAGTCGGTTGCACGTGCCGCAGAACGGCTGCGTCACGCTCGAGATGAGCCCGATCTCTCCCTGACCGTCCTCGAACTTGAAGCGCTCCGCCGGCGCCGATCCTCCCACGTCGACGGCGACGAGGGGCCAAATCGCGTTGATGCGTTCAAAGATCTCATGGCCGGGCACCAACTGCGTTTTCTCCCAGTGGCCCTGGGCGTCGAGCGGCATGAACTCGATGAAGCGAACGACGCGACCCGTGTCGCGAGCGAATCGCGCGAAGTCCAAGATCTCGTCGTCGTTCTCTCCGCGAAGGACGACGACGTTGATCTTGAGCGGCGAAAGACCGGCGGACTCGACCGCGTCCATGGCGCGTAACACGGTGTCGAGATCGCCCCGGCGACGTATCTCGTTGAATCGTTCAACACGCAGTGAGTCGCAGCTGATGTTCACCCGTTTGAGCCCTGCGTCAGCAAGGGATTGAACCACCGGGGACAACAACATGCCGTTGGTCGTCATAGCCAGGTCCTTGAAGCCGATAGCCGAGAGACGTGACACGAGATTCACCAAGTTCTTACGAACGAGCGGTTCGCCGCCGGTGAGCCGCAGTGAGGTGAGGCCCATCTCGTAGGCGATGGTGGCGACGCGTTCGATCTCTTCGAAGGTGAGAAGGGCCTCTCGAGGTTGGAAGGTCATGCCCACTTCGGGCATGCAGTACACGCAGCGCAGGTTGCAGCGGTCCGTCACGGAGATTCGCAGGTCGTCGTGAACCCTCGCGTATCGGTCCACGAGGGGCCCCTCGTGAGGCATCAAGAGAAAAGGGTCGTCGATCCGGGATTTGAGTTCCGCGTCGTCCTCACGTGGATGCGGTCGCACTGAGACGGGCACGGCCGGCGCCGTGTGCGTGAGTCGGACGGGTTGAGCAGGTCTTGCGTCGAAGCTCGCTTTCGCGATCGGAAACTCTGAGTTAGCCACTGCAGCCCATGCTAACGGTGCGCCAAGTCCTTCCACAGTTCGTTGAGTCTGTCGCGCAGCACCGATGAAGCATGGTCGCCTTCAGCGCGATTCATCGACGTGAAAAGAGATGAAACGTTACTCGGCCCCATCCTCGACGAGACGACCCCAGGTGCCCGACTTTCCTCCCTCTTTCTTCATGAGCACGAGATCGTCCACGCGCGCGTTCGGATCGGACGCGTGCAGGGAGTCCATGATGCTGAGGGCGGCGAAGGCGCACGCCGTGAGTGCCTCCATTTCGACGCCCGTGCGCTGTGTCGCGGTCACCGTCGCCGTTATCTCGATGCCGCCCTCGTACGGAGTGAGTTGGACGTCCACGTCGTTGAGGTTGAGCGAGTGACACAAGGGGATCAGATCCGACGTCCGTTTGGCGGCGTGGACGCCCGCCACTCGCGCGGCGTGCGCCGGGTCCATTCCGTCGATCCTGGGTTCGAGCGCGTCAAGGTCCGCCGTGGTCACGACGAGACAACGCGCCATGGCTTGACGCTTGGTTGGACGTTTGTTCGTGACGTCGACCATCCGTAATTTTCCGGCGGCGTCGATGTGAGAGAACTGACCCTCCACTTTCAACGCTCCTTATCACTCGAAAGAACCTCAACTGTCAACGTGTACACCGTAGGTCTCACTCGCCGCTTCGTCCAGACAGAGTCTGAGGTATGTCAACGCCGCAACCGGACAATTTGAATACGTATGCCGATGCCAATGAGCGGAGCCACGGGTCTGCGTTACGGTGAGCCCATGCGCTACGAATACAAGCAGGTCTACATTCCGATTGCGAAAAAAGGCTGGAGAGAACTTGGCAGTGCGTTGGAGGAACTTCCCTCCGAAGGGTGGGAACTCTTCATGGCGGTTCCAATCATTGAGATGACTGCCCTCATGCCAGGAATCTCTGGCAGCCGGACGTCGGCGATCGTTCATTATTTTCGTCGGCCAGTAGCTGAACACGCCTAACTTGCTCTTGGGTCCCTCACGCAGCAGCGATGATGGCTTCGCGCGTTTTCGTTTTGAGCAATCAATAGTCGAGCATCAACGTCGCTAGCTTCCCATCACGGCCAACGCGATCTTCGTCTTCAACGTTGAGTAGGGGTCGTTGTTGCCGTCCTTGACCCTCGTGGCCGGATGACGTCAATTGCTTTGACTTCCGACGTGATTGAATGCGTTACTTTTCGACCTAGGTGGAGAATCGTTGGCGAACTACGCCTGAGAAGTGGAAGTCTTTGACCAACGCTTGGCGCGAGTGTCGGACCCAACCACGAGTAATCCGAGCGGTGCGCTACCATGCCAAGGTGCGTTAATTCCTGAAGTTTCTCGATTGAACTTGTCCCTCGTTCTTGGAGATTTCAGATGCCGACATCGCACTTGTCAACCTCTTTACACGCCGCCTCCGCGGTACTTGCCGCGCGAAATCTGACGTACGACCTCGGAGGGCGAACCGTACTCCAAGACGTCTCACTCACGGTGGGACCTCTCAGTTGCGTTGGTGTCGTCGGTCCCAATGGCGTCGGTAAGTCAACGCTCTTGCAGGTGCTCGCGGGACAAAAGACGGCCGATGCTGGAAAACTCTCCTTGGACCCCCCGAGCGCGACGGTTGGCTACTTGTCGCAAGAGCATCCCCGCGCAGTCATCGAGTCTGTTCGCGACACACTCGCTCGCCGTACGGGTGTCGACGCCGCGGAATCTGAATTGAAGGATGCCGCTACCGCTCTCTCGTCGGACTCTCCCGGTGCCGAGTCGCGCTACGAACTTGCCCTCAGCCGGTTCGAGTCCCTCGGCGCGAGCACGTTCGATGCCCGTGTCGCGACCGTCTTGCAGGATCTTGGCGTGGCGTCAGTCATCGACTGGAACGTGTGCTCGTTGTCGGGTGGGCAGGAGGCCAAGGTCGCCCTTGCCGCGATCGAACTGTCGCGTTTTGACATTGTCTTACTTGATGAACCAACCAATGACCTTGACTTCGCCGGACTCACTCGATTGGAATCATGGATTCAACGGCGTGAAGGTGGAACCGTCATCGTTTCACACGACCGAGCGTTCCTAGAGAGAACCGTGAATTCCGTGCTCGAAATCGATGAGCACCATCACACGGCACGCGAGTACGGCGGCGGTTGGTCCGGTTACCAAGCAGAACGTTCGACTGCACTACGTCTCGCTCGTGTGGCGTTCGATGAGTACCAGGGGCAAAAGGAACAACTCACTCAGCGGGCGCAACGCCAGCGCCAGTGGGCAGTCGAAGGCGTGCGCAAGGAGGCGAAGAATCCTCGTGACAATGACAAGGCACAACGCGATTTCCGGCTGAACCGGACCGAGAAGCAGGCCCACAAGGCGCGTCAAATTGATCGAGCACTCGAGAATCTCGACGTTGTCGAGAAGCCGTTTGAAGGTTGGAATCTGCGATTTACCATCGATGAAGCGAAACGGTCCGGCGACGTCGTCGCGCGACTGAGCGACGTGGTCGTCGAACGCGCAACGTTTCGCCTAGGGCCGATCGATATCGAGATCGCCTGGGGTGACCGGATTGCCCTCACCGGCGCAAACGGTTCGGGCAAATCAACGCTCATTCAGGCCATGCTCGGGACGATCACCTTGACACGTGGAAGTCGTTCGATCGGACCGGGCGTGGTGGTTGGCGTCCTTGGACAAGATCGTCGTGTTCTTCAAGGTGATCACGACTTGGTACGTCACGTCAGCGATCGCTGCGCCCTCTCGTTGAGCGAGACTCGATCGCTTCTGGCGAAATTCGGGCTCAACGCTTCACACGTCAGTCGATCTGTTCGACTGCTTTCACCGGGCGAAAGAACGCGAGCCGAGCTCGCGATATTCCAAGCACAGGGCGTGAATTTTCTCGTTCTGGATGAACCCACCAATCACTTGGATCTTCGGGCGATTGAACAACTTGAGAGTGCGTTAAAGGGATTCGGAGGCACGCTGCTTCTGACGACGCACGATCGGCGGCTGCTCGAAGACGTGGAATTGACTCGGACGATCACGATGGACGGTGGAATGGCTAGTGAGGAACGTTGACTGTCGCTGTCACTTCTTCGTCAAGGCCCTGCGCCGAGTTGCGGAGCCAGTTCAAATAGGTCAGCCCATCATCGCTGGTCTTGAGTGATCCCCTCGACGTGTTGACGCAGAACGGAACGTACGGCCGCCATTTGCGGTGCCCATCCAACCGTGATCCTCGTCCATCCTGGGAGTCCCAGGTCGGCTCCGTCGCGCACTGAGAGTCCTTCTGACGCGAGCGCGTCGCGCAAGTCGGCGAACGAGAGCGCGCAGGTGACGAAGTTCGCCTCGCTCGGAAAGAAGGTCACGCCAAGCTCCTTGAGCGTCGACTCGAGGAGCGCCCGCTCCTCGACGATCCGCGAGACGATGGAGGCGCGCCACTCGTCACAGCCGAGAGTTGCGGAGACGGCCGCGAGCGCTAACGCGTTCACGCTGAAGGGTGGACGCGCCCTTCGAATCGCGCCAATCAACGTCGCGTCGCCGACGGCGTACCCGACGCGCAGACCCGCGAGTCCCCAGTCCTTCGAAAAGGTCCGTTGGACGAGTAAATTCGGCCGACTCGCGCTGAGCTTGAGTACTGCGTCGCTGTCGTCGCGCTGCGTGAATCCGCCGTACGCCTCGTCGAGTACGACGAGGCAGTCGCTCGGGACTGCGTCGAGGAACGTGATGAGATCCTCCAGCTCGACGCCAATACCGGTTGGGTTGTGAGGACTCGGCAACCACACGAGCGTCGCACCGCTCGCGCTGGCGTGTGCCATGGCGTTCAGGTCGTGCGCGCCGTCAACGAGGGGCACTCGCACTATCGGCGCACCAGCGAGGGTGCTCGCCGTCGCGTCGATCTGATAACAAGGGTCGCCCACGACCGTGAAACCCTGACGCCGTGCACCAGTCTTGTCCGGCGCGTCGTCGAGGAGGAGCCGAGCGAGTAAATAGCAAAGTTCGTCGCTTCCGTTGGTGAGTACCAGACGCCCAACGTCGACACCGAGATGCTCCGCGAGTTGATCGAGGACCGGGTCCTCTTCCGGGTAGCGGTTGAGGTTTTCACTGGCCGCGCCGAGCGCGGCGCGCACGGCCGGAGGTGGCCCAAAGGGCGACTCGTTGGCGCTTAACTTCCCATTGGACCCCGTGCCTCGCGCGGCGCGCCCTCGTCGATACCCGGCCACGGCAGCGACTTTCTCGAGTGCTCGCGCCGCAGGCGTGTCCGTACTTGGCGTCGACGAGCGNGGTGGTTCGGCTTCACTTTGAACTTGGTCTGGCAGCGCGGTGGGTGACAGCGCGCGGATCACNACGCGGCCTGCGANTTNATCGAGGTCCCGCTCANCACGGATGCTTGAACGATCGACGAGTTCGAGGAGTCGGTGGAGTTCCTCGTTGCTGAACGCCGCCATGATGACGGGTCGGAACTGCGTCGAGTGATTCCCGAGCACGCCAAGCGCCTCAGCGAGTTCGTGGTCACTGAGGTTTTCTTGGCTCTGCCAGGAGGGTGGATTCTCACGTTCAGTCCCTGAAAGCACGACTGATGTTTCAGGCTGGAGGCGCTGGGCCTCGACTCGCGCGCACTCGACGAATCCGCCCGGGCGCTCGCGCGCGTCGATGGACAACGTTCGTGCCGCGTCATCCTCGTCGAATCTGTCTAAGACGAGGCGCCGGGCCCTTGCGAGTGAAGGCGCGAGGCAACCAAGTGCCGGGTCGAGGGACTCGGGAAGTGGCGTGGCCCGTGTTGTTCGGAATGTGGCGTTTCCCCGAACAAGATGAGAGATCTCCATCGTGGTGAGGCCGTCGAGTTCGATGAGAACGAGACCGTGATCAACAGTTGCGGTGTGCAGTTCGCCCACCACGGCGGCGCTACCGCGTAGATCTGAAGTATCTGTGCTCCCTGCAAGAAGCATGAGGCCGACGGCGTCGGGAAGTACCCACAGCGGACGAACAGCGTCACTATCAATCATCAACGGGGTGTTCAACGCAGGACCTCTTCTGTGAGCGACGGGTTGTTGCCAGGAGAAAGTACTCGCCCAAGTTCGACGGCGTCCGCGTGAGGACGGACCCCACCCAGTCGCTCCGTCGCGCGAGCCGCTGCGTTCGCGACCGCGTCGACGATCTCTTCGCGTGTNGAAGTGCCGTGGACGAGTGTGCTCACGCCGATCGCGCCGCAACACCCACTCNGCGAAAATATCGGTGCCGCGACACAGGTGACACCCGGCGCCGTGGCGCCCTCGTCGAGCGCGTAACCGAGGGCTCGAATACGAGCGAACTCCACGAAGCGCGACGAGTCGAGTCGACCGTCGTCGTCGGGTGCCGACATGAACGCGAGCTGCGCTTTGCCAACGGCGGTCGTCGCGGCCGGAAGACGAGCCCCGAGCGCGCTCGCCAACTCGGGGCCCCGAAGCGGCGGGTCATGCTTCGCGAGGTAGACGACTTCGTCGCCGTCGAGCACCGCGAAGTGCGACGTGGCTGAGAGTTCGCGAGTCAGTAATTCGAGTTCAGGTTGAACGGAGGCGACAGGGGTCATCGCGCGAACGTAGGCCGCGCCAATTTCGAAAGTGCCAAGTCCGAGGCGATAGTGCCCTTCGTGATCTTGCGAGACGAAGTTCCTCGCGACGAGCGCTTTCAAAAGGTCAGCGGTAGACGATTTCGGGAACGTGAGTCGTCGAGCAATTTCACCGAGACCGAGGTCGCTTTGCTCCGCGAGAAGCATCAACACGCAGACCGCGCGATCAACCGATCGCGTGCCGACCTGTACGGATATGCGTACGTCTTCACTCATACGCGTTCAACGTAGACGACGCCGCTTCCGCCGTCAAGGTTCCTTTAAGTACGGCGACGCCACTGTGTCTGACGAAACAGAGCATTCACAATGTTGTCCTTGACAGCGCCCGAACAGACTGGTTAAATGACATATCAAATATCGGGCTAGGGGGGACTTCGATCTTGAGTTCAGATTCTCAAACTACGAACATCGAACTCATCACCGACGTCGTCATCGCCGGTGGCTTCGCCGCCGCCGTTGAGGTCG
>JGI20206J14855_1000286_pt1 | contig 18423 bp, 19 predicted proteins | sample NGESurdeep092012_6_FD_14855 | JGI IMG/M metagenome (IMG submission 14855) | reverse complement strand
GCTTGCTGCGCTCATAGAGACACCCTCCTTAATTGACATTTTCATCATCCACCCAAATAGTTCTTATGTCAAATTGCTTATGTGGATAACTATACAGACCAGGCGTTTCATGATGACCGTGAGGCTTATTTTGACCTGTTGTCAAAACACTTAGTCAAGTCCGTGACTTAGGCCTTAAGGCCGCAAACGGCTTATGCTACATAACTTTATTGACGCTGTATTAATTATGTAGTATTATAAAGATTAGAAATAAGGAGTTTGACTAAGTGTTTTTCCATTTCCCGCTGCAGGCCATGAGCAACCTGCGCCAAACCGTCCTACTCATCAATACCGTCCTGTTGATTGCCGCGCTAATCGTGGTCGAACTGGTTTACTCCGAAGCCGTGCCTAAGAAGCGCCGCGAGCTGCGCTACTTCTACCCGTTGTTCATCGTTCTGAGCGGCCTGTTGATATACGCGGTCTACGTCCAAAGGAACGGTTTATAAGATGGAAGAGAAAACTATGAGACTCGGTATGGTCGCCCTGAAGCCCTCGGCCAGCGAGCGGCTCGCCATGAACGTCGCCCGCCGCTGGAAGAGCGGCCACTCCAAACTTAAGCCGCTAGGCCGCAACGGCTACATTTGGCTGCTGACCGTCGGCATGCTGGTCGCCGCCCAGGCCAGCTTGATTTGGGCGCCCAAGGTCGGCATTTACATCAACGCCGGCGCCTTGGCCGGCCTGACAGCTATCGGCATGCTGCGCGAAGACGCCCGCAAAGTCGCCATCAGCATGGCCATCATCCCGGTCGCCAACATGATTAGCGCCAGCTTCATACCGCGCGGCTCGCTGGGGCAGGCGACTGTCTTATATATATCGCTGCTGCTGTTAGCCGTGCTTTACCGTTTTATCTTCACCCTGGAGCACCCGGTCGCCAAGACCAAGCTGACTGCCAAAGGCTACGCCCTGGCGCTGCCGTTAATGCTGGTTATCGGCCAGGCCGTCGGCGCCGTCGGCTACCTCTTCCTGCGCAACCACTACCCGTACAGCGGTTACTCGCTGCCGCTGGTGACCCTGGTAGCCGTCGTTTTCGCTTTCGCCGAAGAAGTAACTTTGCGCGGCCTGATCCAGCAGCAGGGGAGCGAACTCTTCCACCCGGCCGCCGCCGCTCTGGCCACGACCGTCCTCTATGTCTTACTGTCTCTGGACCACGGCACGATGCTGACGCTTGCCGGTCGCCATCCTGATGGGCGCCGTCCTATCTTTCACGTATTACAAGAAGCAGAACCTGGTCCTGACGACCACCATCAACGCCGCCGCCAAACTGGCTTACATCGGCCTGGTCGCCAGCTTCATCTTGCGCTAATAGTCCGGGATCTACGCGGCCAGCTTAACGCTGGTCGCCTTGGCTACTTTCAAAATCCACTGTTCGGACCGGTCAACCTTATGGCCGAGCGCCAGCATTTCTCGCATGTAAGTTTCGGATTGCTTGGCAAAGGCGTCAACGGCATTGGCCAGGTAGTTGAAGTCATCTTTGGTTGCCGCGCGCTCAAGCCGCTTTTCTACCAAATCAAAGCGCTTGCTAATATACTTGAATAGCTTCGTGAATTCGTCTTCGCTCATGCGTCTAGGACTTTCATATCAGACCTAATTTCTTTCATCACTTTTATGATTTCTTCTAATCCTTTTTTAATTTCGGGTAATTGTTGGACATACCCACGAATGGCCCGCAGCTCATTAAATAAAGCTTCGCCTAGGATTTCTTTTCTCTGTTCATCGCTCAAGCTTTGCATAGTCATTATGTTAGACCGGCTATGCCGGCTTAGCAACTTTTAGGCTAGGTATTTAATAATAAGTTAATGTTTGCGCGGCTCGTCTTTGATTAGGTTGTATATAAAGAAGCTTGCGAATGAAACAGCGAAAGACATCTCACCGAAAGTATCCTCGTGAGGATACTTATAGAAATGCGTAAGTTGCAAGCCCAAAGTATGGGGATGGACAAGGGCAACAGCTGCTATATAAATCCAGCCGGCGAAGCTGAAAACGAAGCCTGTCAAGGTCAAAGACTGGAAAAACCTGCGTACTGTCATGTGACCTTTATTATACCAGTCGACTCTAACAGATACGTACCTGTGGAAAAATACAACACTTTAGTCTTGCATTTAGCGCACGATTAATGCATTATATTAGCAGTGTTACATTAAAGGTGGAATATAAGGAGATTTCGGCTATGAAGAAGAAACTATTATCAGCGTTAATGAGCGGTTTCGCGTTGGCGGTCCTGGTACCGGCTTCGACTTTCGCGCTCGCGTCCAAGACTGACGTCACCGGCGTCGTCACCAACAATGGCCACCCGGTTTCCGGTGCCCATGTAACCGTTATTTGTGACAACAATGTCAAGAAGACCACCACCGATGGTAGTGGTACTTACCTGGTACAGTACAAGATCGCCAAGTGTCCTAAGGGCGCTACGGTACACGTAACCGCTACCAAGAGTAAAGAGGGCGGTAACAACACCGGTATCTCTAACCCGGTTACCACCAAGCTGAACGTAGCCCTGGTTAACGTTTCGCTGCCGGAGTTCGGTCTGATCACCGCTGGTATCGCGACCTTAATTGCCGGAGCAGCTTTCGTAGTAGTCCGCCGCCGCCAAATCAGTGCGCACCAAGCCTAAACAAAAATCTTCGTTCCACATCAAAACTGCTGCTCCGCTCCTCACGCGGGCAGCAGTTTTTTTGGCTATCTTCATCGTCTTCTCCGGCCTTATCGGCCCGCCCATAATTAGCCACGGCCTGGTCGACAAGGATGGCTTCCAAATATACGGCGGAGCGGGCAAGGCGCTGCTGTTCGGCGTGCTGGCTCTCTTATTATTGATTCAGCGCGGCGGCAAGGCGATAACCCTCAAGCGCTGGCGCTGGTCTAACCTTGTCTGGCTGGCGTTGGCCGTGGTAGCCATAGCCGGAGCCTGGTGCGGCGTAGGCAAGCTTATTAGCGGCGTCCACGGCTACAGCTGGCCGGTTTTCGTCCATATCTGTCTGCTATCCAGCATAGTCTTCGCGGCTGGCGCCGTATTCGGGCCGGCCAACCTTCGCGCGCTGGCCAAAGCCTACAAGCGTGAACTGTTGATCTCGCTAGGCTTATCCGTGGTTTTCTACGCCTTCCTGTACGCTGTTTACGGCTTATGGCAGGTTTTGGCGGCCATCGTGCTGCACAGCGTCCAGTGGCTCATGAACAGGGTAGGCGTGCATTCTTATATAGTACCGCCGCGAACGCTGGTATTCGATAAGTTCGGCATCGATATCGCCGAGTTTTGCTCGGGCATAGAATCTATAGCCTTATTCACGGCGATCTACGCCCTTGTCGGCGTGCTGGATTGGCAGCGCTTCGACCATCGCCGCTATCTTTGGATCTTTCCGACCGGCCTGATAGTACTGTTCGGCTTCAATATTCTCCGCGTCTTCGTGTTGATCCTGGGCGGTTACTACATTAACCCTCAGATCGCTTTCAGCCTCTTCCACACTTACGCCGGCATGGTCTTCTTCATCTTTTACTCGATACTTTTCTGGGTCGTAAGCTACCGCTGGATGCTCAAAGATTAGACTATTTAGAGCCAGCTAGCCACGCCGCCATGATGCGAGCAGGTGCCAGAGTGGTTTTGGCTGTAGCTGTAAGTACCGTCGTTACATTGGGCTGTAGCGCCAGAGGGATTGCTTGAGGGCGAGGGCACCTGGTTGCCATCAACATTGGTATAGCTACTGCCACTACTGGCAGTTGGCGCTGGTGCCGCATAAGTACCAACTCTCACAATAGCATTAACTGGCGACGTGGTGACCTTGGTGCCGGTGTGTTTGCAGCCAACTAGTTTACCTTTCTTGTAGCTCGCAGTGTAATAAATAGTCCGTGTACCAGGCTGTCCGGCCTGGACTTGCTGGGTAGTCCCGGCTGCCAAGCTAGAATTGTTCTGCGTAATTGTCTTGGGCTGCAAAACCTCTTTCTTCGTCGTCGTCTTGGGCTTGCCATGCGAACCCTTAACCACACAAGGCTGCAACTTAGATGGTGCCGCGGCACTAGCCACCGGCATGGCTCCGCCCAGAACTCCGCAAATGGCGATAATACTAACAAAGACGCTAGCCCACCGGGACAGATCCCAGCCTTGGATCTTAGGCATACTCATATTAAATCTCCATTAATCACCCATTAATCACAACACCCACAGTATAACCCCTTAATGAAAAGTTAACCTGTTTTTAATAATTGGGTATCGGGTTAACGATAAACGTCTCGACGATGCTCAATATGAAGAATAAAGATGGTCTGCTTATCAACGTCAAAAACCGCTCTATAATTCCCAATCCGGAAACGATAATCACCGCCCTTACTGAACCCAGTTAGCTTGACGGCCAACTTAAGAGGGTCTGGCTGGTCCATGAAGAAGCGTAGCTTTTTGAGGATCTGTTTCTGGGTAGGCAGGCTTAGCTTCTTGAGATCCTTCTCGGCGGAGCGGGTAAACGCGAGCTGCATGCCGACCTGGATTAGCCTATGGTCTCTTGGAAGATGTCATCAAGGGTGACAGTATCACCGGCCTTAATCTCGGCTCGAGCCGAGACGACTTTTTTGATTATCCTTGGATTATTAGCGGCGATGAAATCTTCTAGCAATTCACCGTCGATTAGGGCAGTATCAGGCTTGCCGCGTCTCTTGACGACTACGATATCGCCGGCAGCGGCCTGGTTAAGGACATCTGCCAGGTTAGAACGAAGCTTGGACATATTAGTTTCTAATACACTCATATTTGAACTTTCCTTTATGTACATACCAAGTGTACATGTATAATTAGTTGCTGTCAACCACATCCGCGGTTATGACAAGCAGCTTATTAACCGTTACGACCCCTGTGTCCTCTTGGATACGAACTTGCGATCCCTGATCTTAATAGCAGCTAGAATTCCTAGGGCAAAAAGGAAAACAGCAGCAGAGCAAATGCTAGTATGTGTTCCCAAATTATATTTAATAAAATCAGGAGTAACCTGCTCAGCAATAATGATCGAGACTATACCGACAATAAAGAAACTGTTAGCGTATTGCATAGAAACATTCTTCTTCGAATATAGACTTTTGGCCGTACCATAAAGCTCCTTCATAGAATTTAAGTTAGCAGTTGCCACGGCTTGGCTCGGGGCAGGCTCTTTGATGTGTTTCCTAAGATTGTCAAAGTCTTCAATACTAGGGCTATTCATCAATATGTTAATGTGAAACCAGAAGGCAATAGCAATAAATGACAGAGGCACGTCTAGCAAGATAAGCTTGATATAACGATCAACATTCGCAGACGGCTGCGTCAACAAGAAGGTCATTAATAGTGCCTTCACCGAAAGCATGATGCCAGCCCTATACACAAAATAGCGAATCTCCCGAATATATTCACGAATAGCTGTAATCAAATATTCCAGATCATAATCCGGCGGCATACATCCTCCTGCCTTTAAGAATAATAACACTGGTAGATACTCCCATAAACAGATAAACTATAGAGGTGGATAAAATCACCTCAATCACCGGAAAAACCTACCGTCACTTCATGCACGACAGCCTGTATCGCAACTCGATTATCTTACTTATGGCAAACTTGGCGAACGCCGGTTTCAGCTTTATTTTTTGGATATTTGCCGCTCACTTTTACACTCAAACAGAAGTCGGACAAGCTACCGCCGCCATCGCAGCGGTTGGCTTAGTATCCGGTTTTGGAGTGCTAGGCTTTAATAACTCTATCATCCGGTTCTTACCAAAAGCCCGTGATAAAAACAAACTTATAAATAGCGCTTTGACTGTAGTAGCTATAACCGCCTTGTTGTCGGGGATAGTCTTTTTATTATTGCTTCCTCATTTATCCTCAAGCTTGTTATTCATACGTCATAAGGCCTGGTATACCGTAGGTTTCTTAGTGTTCGTAGTAAGCATGGCTATCAATACTGTTCTTGATAATACCTTTACAGCTTTTCGATCTACTCAATACACATTATTCAAAAATATTCTTGTTAATGTCCTCGAGATTATCTTTGTCATAGCCTTTTTGAGACTGGCTGGATTCGGTATTTTTGCCGCATATAGCCTATCTTTTTTCTTGGTTGTTCTTACTGGATTTGGTATGCTCATTCGCCGCTTTGCCTATAGACCAAGTTTTGCAATTAACAGAGATATACTTCAGAGAATGGCGAAGTTTTCATTAGCAAATTATGTAGTTAGTTATCTTAATAGCCTGCCTGGACTGGCTCTGCCTATCATTATTACAAATTTGTTGGGCGCAAAACTTAATGCCATTTACTACATTGCATATAGTGTAGCAAGCATGCTGTTTGCCATCCCGCTTGGCATTGGCAATTCTTTATTTGCAGAAGGTTCTAATGATGAAACAACCTTGAGAAATAACATTAAAAGAGCGGCATTTATTAATGCACTGATGATGATACCGGCAATTATCTTAGTTATTTTACTAGCTCCTTTTATACTCTTCTTCTTCGGTAAGCATTACTCTGATCAGGGCGTAACAATACTTAGAATCTTGGCGCTTTCTGGTATTTTCTTAGCAGTAAGCTATCCTTGCGGATCAATCCTCAATATACTGCACAAGCTAAAGTCACTAATCGCAGTGAATTTTTTTGGTGTTGTAGCGTTGATCGGCCTGGTCTACATATTCATACACGAGGGCCATGGCATAGCAGGTGCTGCATGGGGTTGGCTAATAGGCTGGGCAGTCTATGCTGCAGCTTATGTCCTTGCAGTTTGGCGAGCCTTGTCTAGTACCTCTTCGACGAGCTCATGAAGCTTAGGCGCCATGGCATCATAGCTGTATTCTTGAATGCATTTATCACGAGCTTTTTTACCAAGTTCTTTGGCAAGTTCAGGGTTATCCAGTAATAACGCCATTTTTCGAACTAGTTCATCGATGTCACCAGGCGTTACAATTACACCACAGTCTTTTAAAACATTAGGTAGGTCTGAGACTCGCGAAGCAATTACTGGCTTAGCCATCGACATCGCGTCAAAAACCTTTGCAGGCAACTGGCCTAGCGAAGCTTTTGAAGCAGCCTGAAAAATAGTAACGATGTCTGAAGCCGCCAAGAACTTTGGAATCTCATTAAAAGGCTGCTGCCCTAGAACTTTGAGAAATGGCTTTGTTGGCAATCCTGCTTTGTCTGCTTTATTAGCACCCACAATTAGAAGCGTCACATCATGTCGTGCAAGTTTCTCGACGGCAGCAATTAAATCTAAGACTCCTTTGTGTTTACGAGGAGTTCCAAGGAATAAAATAATTTTTTGATTTTCTAATCCTAGCTCTTTTTTAATATTTTTTTGATTATAATCTTTTGGATCAAAAAGGTTTGTATCGCGAAAATGAGGTACAAGAGTACCTCCAAATTTTTTCTTTAAGAATGTATTAGAAACAGTTTTATATTTTACTCGTGGGATGAGTTTATCCATTAATAATGCGCTTACATAATTATCCATGTCCCAAAAGAAGAGGGAGCTATAAAGCTTACCTCGCAGAGGATAAAACCCGAGCTCCCAATCATCTATATCAAGTATTAAGGGCTTACCAGTCATTTTTCTTATTAATAAGCCTACGCCGTAGCTTGTAGGCTTTGGCTTGCACGCATATATAAGATCAGGGTTACTCTCCTTAACTGCCCGCACAAGCTTAGTTTGAGGAACTATTTTAAGCTTCACGGTCTTGTCCGAACTTACAGGCCCCCAAATTTTACCACTGTTAGCAGGCCCAATAATTTCAACTTCATAATATCGCTGCAGTGCTTTAGCCAAAATGTACACTCTACCAAGACAGTTGCTGGATAGATTAAAACATAGGAAAATTATTTTAGTTTTGCTTGTCATTCAATGCTTTCTCGATCGCTTTATTGAAGTTTCGTGCATCAGCCGCCACATCATAAAGGCGAGCATAGTCTGAATCATGTATAAACTTCTTCATAGCAACTATCTTGTTCACACTTAGGCTATCCAGAACTTTTATTAGTCCCTTCTTGTCTCCAGCCTTAATGACAAAACCATTCTTACCATTATCTATAATTGCCGAAGCACCCGCACTAGAACTCACGATTACTGGAGTCCCGTAATAAAGTGACTCAGTGACCACGTGCGCCCACGGATCAAAAAAAGTAGGCAAGACTAATGCGTCAACGCTACTATACCAATTGGCGCGTTCTTTTCCTGTCGCGTATGAATGAAATTGTACGCTTGAAGTTGAGCCAGCGAGCTTTTTCAGCGTCGCTTTTTCTGGACCATCACCTACAATGTGGAGCTGAACTTTAGAAGCCGGCAAGGCTAAGACAGCCTCTACCAAAGTGCTTGTACCTTTCTCTGGCCTCAAATAACCAAGGTATAATAACTGTAGCTTCTTGTGGTCAAGCTTTATGCTTTTAGAGGCTTCCGGCAATAGACTAATTGACATAGCCTGCGTACCAACAAAAATTACTTTCGGATCAGCTCCATTCTGGATCAAATATCTCTTACTGATTTCAGAATACGCTAATAAGCTCGCCGCATTCTTGTACAAAATTCGATTGATGTGCTGAATGAAAAAACTATAAACATGCTTGATAGGCCATTGATGCATCAAGCCATCATGAAAATCCATAGGATGAATAGTGCCACCCTCAATTGGAATATGACCAGACCATAGAATATATGGTTTCTGTCGTAACTTCGCAGTCAGGACCACGCATAAATTAGATAAAATATTTTCTTCGTTGTCGATAATTACATACAAGTCTGATTTATTTTTTAATAAATATCTAGACAAATCAAAATTCAATACAAAAGATACTAACTTGATATGCTTAAGGAATTTATAATTAAAGCCGCTTTGATTAATGCTAGCGTCCCATTTACGGCCTTCTGCATCGTTATTATAAAATACTACTGAAAGATTGTAGCTCTTAGCCACTTCGCTAAACAAAGGCAAGCGATAAGGCGCAATAACATTATGCATGAGCATCACCTTATTCTTTTTATCTTTCATGATCAGCGATATATGATATCTGAATTATTTGAGTAAATTTGGTCTTTTTGGGAGCTTAAAAAATCAACTGGAAATTTATATAAAATTAAACCTTCATCACTATCAAAGGCAGTCTGAGTCTGGGTATTAGTGGTGCTCTGATAAACATATGAATTGCGAGGCAAACTATCTGGCAAAACCCCAGTACGAAACTCCGTTAGTAGTGAGAGTTCTGCGTCAGTTACAAGACGATATTGAGAGTAGTTATCACCGTATATTGGGATCAGGGGATTACGATTAGCAGAAAGCCACTTAGAAGCATTAACGTCTTGAGTACTTACGTAATACTCAAGATACTGATTGCCTTTATTGCTAAGGGCCATGCTTTGCTGGGAGCTAACAGTGAATTGTTGAAGCACTTGATTCAGTATCAGAAAGTACACAATCACAAAACCAAGTAAGCCCCACTGAATTACATGCTTTAAACGCCCTCTAAATTTTAGTGAAAATGCAGCTGCCGTTGCTCCTGAAGCAAAAATAAGTAGTTGTTGATATAGCCTATCTTCACCGTAGCTTATAGAGAAAAATGGCAAGAACATTGCAATCAACAAGAATAGCAAGCCTGCTAATTGTAGCAGGTTGACTGTCTTAATATTTTTTGCGCGCCAGGCCACAATAAATGCCACAACCACACCCAAGCTTATCAATAGATTCCCTAACACTTTTAAAAGGTTGCGTAAATTCGATAGATTCTGAGATGCGGTACTGTCATCCGGAGTATAGCGGGGTGCCTGTAAGCCGTAATTCTGTCCGTATAATTGGCTGTTGCTATATAGTTTTTGTGCGCCCTCCTTTTGGTTATTAGCATAATTGAAGGGCGACAAAGCAGCGCTACCGGCAGTGCTGAAAATATTAAGATGGTCAAGTGGACCCTGACCTTGTTGCTGCACATCAGAAGAGAATAGCGACCCTATGTTTTGAAAGCTTTTTGTAACAAATTGGGTTGCATTACCAAAGCCAGTAGTTACCTGAGAATACCAGAAGAATGTAAATAGAAAAAATATTAATATAAAGGAGTACTTGAGCAAGTGCGGGGATATAGGCTTAAACTTTTTGGCAATATCAATGAGGCTAATCATCAAGCGATAGAATAGAAACAAACCTATTGCGATATAAGAAGTTGAATAGTGCGAGACTATCATGCTTGCACCTAATATAAGGAAAAGCATTTGTGTCCCCCGGTCTCTCTTTCCCTGAAGAAGTAGCAGAACAAGTAACCCAAAAAACAATAATGCCATCTCTTGACGTATGGGTATCCACCACCATGTAACAAAAGGTGGCTGAGAAAAGAAAAAGAAAGTTGCTAATATTGCGCCGCGTTTTTTGAGCTGAACTCTAGATATCAAGAACACTATAGGTATAATTAGGCTGTAAAGCGCTGGCATCAATAGCTTAAATACAAGCATATCCGAAAGTTTTGTGAAGAAAGACAGTGCAGTAGGCAAAAGGTTTATGCTTAAGCATGCATTATATGGACTTCTGTACAGATCTATACTCCAATAGCCAGAATGTTTTATTAATAGAAAAATTTGATACTCTTTATCGAGATCAGGGCCTGCTACATAGCCACTCCTCAGCCAGCCAGAGAATAGAATACCCAGTCCTGCTATCCATAATGAAAAAATAATACTGCTTTGCTTCAATATTTTATTAAAAATAAAAAGACAGATAACGAGCCCCACAACACCTAAGTAGCAAGCTATCGAGAGCCAGCCTGAAGCATTGTTATTAAGCCTTATAGCACCCCCAATAAAACCCAGTAGCAATATTATGGAATAAGCAATAGTGATTAGATCATACTTAGAAAATGGGGTAATTTTTATATTCATGGGCTGTGTAGTCCAACGGAGTCGCCCTAATCCCAAAGCTATGAGATTTAAGATAGCTACGGTGATAAATAGTAAATTAGATGTCAAGGGCCTAGAGACCCCAAACGCTCTAAGAGTTATATCCTCAATCAAAGTTGCGAATATGATAAAGCTCAAGCCGAGACCAATAATAAACAGGAGCGTCTCCAAATTTAAATGTATCTCCCTTTTTATGAGTAGCATGACTAAGATGCCAGGAACGATTAAGGCAAAAATAATTCCCAATGGTAGAGCTATCCAGGGGCTAGAGATAAGCCAAGACATGGAGCCGCTCAATGTAATTGCCCAGAAAATGCCTACCATTAGCTGCTTTCTAGATAGCATCACGGATTAACTTTCTCGTAGGTCGCTATATATTTTTTGACAAGCTTGCTCCACTTGAGTTGAGATACTTTTTCAAACCCTTTTTGAGTCATCTCCGTAACTTGCCTGCTGGAGAGTTTAGAAAACACTGTGATACCTTTTTCTAAAGCTTTTGGATTTGACTCAACAAGAATGCCAATATTTTTTATATGCTCTTCGATGCCGAGAACTTTAGTACCAATAACTGGCACCTTAGCAGCCATCGCCTCGAGTAGTACGAGCGGTTGAGCTTCATAAAGCGAAGGCAATATTAACGCGTCGCAAGTTCTATAGAATTCTAATATCTGGGCTCTTTCTAACTTACCATGCATCATGACATTTTTTAATTTCATGGCTTGAAGCATTCTTTCTATCTCAACCCGGTCCTCACCATCCCCAACTATATCTAGCTGTGCCTTTTCCTTAAGCTGGGCGAGAGCCTTAACTAGGTTAGGAAGGTTTTTTTGTGGACTTAGACGACCAACAAATAAGAGTCTAAGTGGATGTTTTAGGTCTCTATTTATTTTTCTATTGACGTTAAAGTAAGGCTCATCCACTCCATTGCTCATAATCAATACTTTTCTTACGTAATCGTAGTCTTGTTCTATAATTCTTTTATGTCTATCGTTTAGAACAACAACAACACTTGCAGCCCTGATAGATCTTTTGAGAAATAGCTTCTTGTAAATTGGGAGGAACATTCCTGCCGAACTCGATTGGACAGGTTCGATGTGCATGTGCGCAATATATTTAAAACCTTTGATCTTTGACGCTAGCCAAACGACCTCTGGCGTGTAAGCTTGACCTATATGTAGGTGAACTATGCTGTCTTTCTTGGCGTGTCGTAGCAACCAAGGCAATAAGTCCCATATAATCGCCGTGTGCGCTTTTTCTAAACTTTTTAGTCGAGTGACACGCACACCCGATTCAAAAGTTACCCCAGGAGTAGAGCCCAAATCCGAAGTGACAACTTCAACGTTCTCGCCAACTACTGCGAGCTGCGTGGCTAAATCGTGTACTGCATTTTCTTGACCACCTAAGTGAGGAGGGTAGTAGGCGCTTACTTGAATTATTTTAGGTAGTTCCTTCTTGGAACTAACTGCAGGCTTATTCTTATATATATCAACCACCTGCGCAGCAATTTTGTCCCAGCTAAATTCTTGATTCACGACATTCGCGCCTCTCGCACCCATTGCTGCCGTCTTGCTGGGATTGGCAAGCAAAGTGAGAATTGCTTCCGTCAAAGCCGAGATGTCACTGGGTGATACTATTAATCCCGCATCATTTTTCTTGATGAATTCAGAACTGCCTGCCAGGTCTGTAGTTACGACTGGGGTAGCGTAAGTGAGAGCCTCAAGCGCTACAATACCAAAACCTTCTAGGTTATTAGTTGATGGCAGTACAAAAGCTGCGCTAGACGCATACAGTTTAGGCAGTTCATCCTCCGGCACATAACCCAAGAACTCTACGTTCCGGCTTAGTCCAAGACTCTTTGCAAGCTTTTTATATTTCGTAACTAGCTCACCTTTGCCTCCAACAATTAAATGCACCTCTGGATATTGTTTACGTACTTCTACTAGAGATTTTATTAATACGTCCAGGCCTTTATATTCATGATGACGATCAAGTACGCTTAAGAAGAAGAGCTGGTAAGGCTTGCGCTTTATGTCTTTTGTCGGCAATGGCTTGGTGATGCCCAGAGGAATTGTAACTACCTTATTTTCATATTTACGAAGGTGCTTTGAGTATCCCAAATAACGAGATTGTGTAATGATTATCTTGGAAGCGCGCCGAAAAAGCAGACGAAGGAAAGTAGCATTGTATGCCTTAGCAATAAGCGCTTCAAACCCGCCACCTTTAATAAGATCATTATGATATGTCACGATAAGCGGCTTACGCTTTATTAAAGATACAAGCGCCGACCAGTCTGCACTCCAAGGTGTCGGAATATGAGTATGAATTACATCAAAGTCTTGCCTTAGTAGCGTAGGTAGTAACCTAGTCGTTATATTCGTGTTGGCGATCTTTCTTATATATGGCAATCTAATTATATTTATGCCGAAGATACCCGTTCGGTGATTTTCGGGCGGCTCATTGGCACAAACAACCGTCACTTCATGTCCATCTTTTACTAGTGACTTTGAAAGCTCCAGAACGTACTTTTCGACACCTCCTATTGCAGGATAAAACCGTACGGGAGTTTGGAGAATCTTTAGAGGTTTGTGAGTCATTTATGAAGCACTTCCTGTTCGCTCAGCCAAGACTCAAGCAAGTTAATGCCATCCTCAATAGAAACCTTGGGCTTAAAGCCAAGTTCATCTTTAGCTTTAGATATATCAGCCACTAGCGTATTTATGTCGCCTTTCCAACTCTTGCCCGTGAATGTAACGTCTACGTCATTTAGACCTAAAACATTAATTAGACGTTTGGATAAGTCCTTGATGCTAATCGGGTTGCCGCCGGCAACGTTGTAAACCTCACCAATTGAGTGGTCGCTTTGAGTCGCGAGCAAGAAGCACTGAGCAGTGTCAGTTACATAGCTATAATCACGGATCTGGTCACCAGTGCCTAATACTTCTAGCTTGGTCGGATCTTTATAAAGTTTGCGAAGCAAGTCATACATTACATATCGTGGCTGACGCACGCCATAGGTATTAAATATTCTTATAGCGGTAAAAGGGAAGTCGTAAGTGGCGTTATAAGCAATGCCCAATCGCTCAATGCCTAGTTTTGCAGCACCGTATGGCGAACGCGGCAGCGTAGGATGTTTCTCGTCCATAGGCGTATATTGCGGTTCTCCATATACGGCCGCACTAGAGGCAAAGACGAACTTCTCTATATTACTGTCTAGACAAGCCTTTAAGATGTTGTAGCTGCCGATAACGTTATTCTGAAAATCATAGTCTGGTTTTTCTACTGATACCGGCACATCTGCGTTAGCGGCCATGTGAATTACAATGTCTTGTTTTTTGATAAGCTGAGCAACCTTCTTGTCGCGGATGTCCATATCTATGATTTCGATTTTGTCTTTTGATTGCTTGAGGTTTTCTTTTTTGCCAGCTGCGAAGTTATCAAGGGCAGTTACTATGGCTCCGGCTTCTGCAAAAGCATCTACAACATGAGAAGGTACGAAGCCCGCTCCACCAGTTACTAGGACTTTCTTGCCACTTACTTTCATGCGCCCGCTTCCTTAAAAACTTTTAACAGACTAGTAACATTTTCTTCCCAAGACAGATTTTGCTCGGCAAACTGACGAGAGCCATGCTTCATTGTCGCTAATTGGGTCTGCTTATTGCTAAGCACCTCTATGTAACGAGCGAGCTCAGCAGGTTCATTAGGCTCAACAATAAAACCATAGTTGCTAGATTCAATAATCTCAACATGACCACCACTACGAGTTGCAATGACAGGCAGACCAGAGGCCAATGCTTCTAAAATTACCAGCGGGAAGCCCTCTCCTTTTTTAGATGGCAATATGAAAATATCTGACGCTGCATAATAACTTGGTAAGTCTTTGTCCTCTACCATACCTAGAAGCAATACATTCTTAAGCTTGGCTTTTTTAATCAATCCGCGAGCAAGTTCTAAGTCTGGACCTTTACCGCCAATAACAAATAAAATATCGGGACGCTTTTTGAGAAGCTTTGCGGCTTCTATCATAGTATCTACACCATTCTTAAAAGTGATGCGACGAACAGTGAAGCAAATTATTTTATCTTGAGGCAGCTTTAGGGCTTTGCGCACAGCGCTCTGATCTTTAACCGGCTTAAACCTTTTTACATCTACACCGTTGTAATGAACATGAGTCTTAACTGGTAAAATGTCATTCATATAATCCTTAGTGGCTTCACTTACGGTAATCACCGCCGCCGATCGCGCGAGTGTAGGCTTGCCGAGCAATCTGTCTGCTAGCTTTTGCATATTGCGCAAAGCAGGTGATTTATATTCTATGAACGTATTGTGCTGTGTTAGTATAAACGGTTTTTTATGCTTAGCGGCAACGCGAGCGGCTATCACTGAAGGCATGTATACATGGCCGTGTGCATGGACTATGTCGGCACTCTTGATTTCTTTTCTTAAAGTTCTACGAAGGCGCGAGCTAAATAATGGGTAAGGTACACCGAGTTTATCTTCAAAGATATTCCAAACCGGAATGCGAATAACATTAAAATCCTCAAAAACTTTCTGCCCAGTTTTTGGAATAGAGCTCGTTATAACAGTGACTGAATGACCATTTTCACTTAAATATTTAGCCTGATTGTAGGCCACGTTTTCTATTCCTCCATGATGCGGAGGGAAGTAGTGACAGACGATGAGGACTTTCACTGAGCAGTCGCCGTCTCCCACCCTTTTTCGCGTTTTTCGGCTTCGGAACGTTCGTTCATGGGGATCCATTCTTGCTCAATCTTTTGGGCGTCGGCTTTGGCGACACGCAGGCCGATTTGGTAGCGCTTCCTGAGGAGGTGCAGGATGTTGCCGATGCCGTCGGCGATTGTGTTGAGTTTGACTTCGCCGGCGCGGGCGCGGTAGTCGATGGGCATTTCGGCGCATTTGAAGCCGCGGACGTGGGCCTCGATCTTTAGCTCCTGGCTGAAGGGCATGCCGGAGGAGCGGACATCCAGGTGGAACCAGATCTGGCGCTTAAAGATCCACATACCAGACTGCGAATCCTTGAACGGCCAGCGGAATAGCATCCTGGTGCCGAGACTCAACAGCTTGTTGCCGAAGACGTGGCTGCCTTCCATAACTTCTTTATTGAGGGTACTCAGGCGGTCGGTGTTGATAAAGTCGACGTTTTCTTTCTCCATTTTCTTAATCGCCTCCGGCAAAATGCAGAAGGGATAGGTGAGATCTGCGTCGCCGGTGGCGATGATGTCGCCATGAGCGTTAGCAAAGCCAGCCTTGTAGGCGTTACCGTAGCCGCGGATTGGCTGCACGATGACCTTGGCGCCATGACTGCGGGCAATGTGCGGCGTCTGGTCGTGCGAACCATTATCAATCACCAAGACTTCCGTCTTGTAGCCCATGTCTTTGAGCTCTTTGATGGGGATCTCTTTGAGCACTGGGCCGATGCCTTTTTCTTCGTTCAAGGCTGGTATTACGATTGATATGGTTTTGAGTTTCATGCGCCCTCCTTATTTAGTAAGTAGTCGATCGACTCGTTCTGGTCTCCCAGTCTTACTTCCACCTTAACATGCTGACCGAGGTCAACTGTGGCAATATTCACACTCTCTTGCCTATAGGCGTTCTGGGGAAGGGTGAAGCTCCCGCTCGCCAAGGTTTGACTTTGGTTGTTAGCCTGGCCGGTTTCTACTATGCGGTAGTGGTATACGGTCGTACGGTACTCGAGGTTATGAACGGTGAAGCCGACGGTTTGCGGCTGGCCCGGCACGTAGTTCTTGGGCAATGAGTTAGGCTGGGTAAAGTACAGCTCGGTCAGCCGTTCTGGTTCTGGCAGCAGCTTCCAGCTACGCATTTGGCGGTCGATAGGCGAGTGAAAAATAGCGCCCAGGGCAATAACAATCACAACCACTACTGTTAGCAATATGACCGGCTGGCGTAGCTGGTGTTTCAGAATAATGGCTCCCTTTTAGTTTAAGTCTCGGACTGGCTGCTTCCTTGACCCTCTCTAAGAAGCAGATCTATTTTATGAAAATGTGTGATTTAATATTATTTTAACTTTTTTGTCAGAGATTGTAAAGGGGTAATCCTGTGGTTAATATCCGTGGGGGTTTTGCGATTGCCAATTCCAGCTGTCGGCGCAGGCTTCTTGGAGGGTTTTCTCTGTTTGCCAGTTTAGTTCGGCTTTGGCCTTGGAAGCATCGGCGTAACAGGCAGCCACGTCGCCGGGACGGCGCTCTATGATGTCATAAGGAATTTCTTGCTTGGTGGCTTGCTCGAAAGTTTTTAACAGTTCGAGCACTGAAACGCCACTGCCGGTGCCGAGATTGTAGGCGATCATTTCACCGCCTAACGCCATGTGCTCCAGCGCGGCGGCGTGGCCTTTAGCTAAATCAACTACATGGATATAGTCACGCACGCCGGTGCCGTCCGGCGTGTCGTAATCGTCGCCGAATACCTGAAGCCGCTTGAGCCGGCCGACGGCGACTTGAGTTATGTAAGGCATTAGGTTGTTAGGGTAGAGGCCTGTCGGGTCTTCGCCGATCAAACCGCTTTCGTGGGCGCCTATAGGATTGAAATAGCGCAGGGTAGTGATTGTCCATGACCGGTCGGCTAAAGCTAGGTCGCGCAAGATCTGCTCGATCATGTACTTGGTCTGGCCATAGGGGTTGGTAATGCCTACGCCAGTTTGGCTGGTTTCTTTGAGCGGCAATTCCTGCGGATTACCGTAGACTGTGGCCGAAGAACTGAAAATCAGTTTCTTAACGCCTTTTTGTTGCATAACCTTGCAGAGCGACAGGGTAGCGTCGAGATTATTCTGGTAGTAGGTAAGCGGCTTCGCGACGGATTCGCCAACCGCCTTAAGGCCGGCGAAGTGGATGACGGCGTCAACTTTGTGCCGGTCAAAGATTTTGCTTAAGGCGGCTTCGTTCCGCACGTCGGCTTTGTGAAAAGTTATGTCATGGCCGGTTATGCGCTTCAGCCTCTTTATGACTTCCGGGCTGCTATTAGATAAATTATCAACCATAACGACGTCGTGGCCAAGCTTAATAAGCTCGGCCGCTGTGTGCGAGCCTATGTAGCCGGTACCGCCAGTTAACAAAACGTTCATTAATTCAAGTATACCTCATCTGACAGGGGACGACGCCTTGCGGCTTGTCCTAGAGGGGGAATTATAAGATACTGGGGGTATCAATATGAGTACGGACAGGTAACCAAGGAGGCGTAATGGGCGAAACGGCCGGCGTGGCGTTGATTTCGGTTTATGACAAGTCGGGTATCGAGGACTTCGCGCGCGGGCTGGCCGACCTGGGCTGGCAGGTTTACGCTTCCGGCGGTACGGCCAAAGCCATCCAGGCGGCTGGCGTGGATGTCACCGATATTGCCGGGCTGGTCGGCGGCGGGGCGATTCTTGGGCACCGGGTCGTGACTTTGTCGCGCGAGATTTCAGCCGGCTTGCTGGCCGACAAGGCCAGCCAGGCCGACCTGGCCGAAATGGCCGAACTGAAGCTGCCGCTGATCGACCTGGTCTGCGTCGATATG
>JGI20206J14855_1000285_pt1 | contig 18444 bp, 21 predicted proteins | sample NGESurdeep092012_6_FD_14855 | JGI IMG/M metagenome (IMG submission 14855) | reverse complement strand
GAGGTTGGATGTTCATCGCCCCAGCGTTGCTCGCGTATGCCGCCTTCGTGCTGTGGCCCATAGTCCAGACTAAGTGAGCCGATGAAAGGATTTTCACGTGGCTTCAATCACTATTGAGGATCTGTCGAAGACATATCCAAATGGCTTCCAGGCCATTGACTCACTCAATCTCTCCGTGGCTGAAGGTGAGTTCATGGTTCTCGTTGGCCCCTCGGGATGTGGAAAGACCACAGCGTTGAGGATGGTGGCTGGACTTGAAGAGATAACTTCGGGAACTCTTCGCATCGGAACGCGCGAGGCCAATCGACTGACTTCAAAAGAGCGAGACGTTGCAATGGTTTTCCAAAATTACGCACTTTATCCGCATATGACGGTGTACCAAAACATCGCTTTTGGCTTGAAACTTCGCAAAATTCCCAAGAACGAAGTAAAGCGGTCAGTGAATGAAGCTGCATCCATTCTTGGGCTAACTGAGGTTCTGGATCGGCGCCCGGCTCTTCTCTCGGGAGGACAGCGTCAACGCGTCGCAATGGGGCGGGCAATCGTTCGCAATCCAGCCGTGTTTTTGATGGATGAACCACTCTCTAACCTTGACGCCAAGTTGCGGGTTCAGATGCGTATTGAGGTACGTCGAATCCAACGTCGAATTGGCGTCGCGACTTTATACGTGACGCATGATCAGACCGAAGCGATGACCATGGGCGATCGAGTTGCCGTTATGCGACAGGGCGTACTTCAGCAGTGTGACGAACCCCAAACGTTGTACGCACGTCCGAAGAATCTATTTGTGGCGGCGTTTATTGGTTCGCCCGCGATGAATCTCTTCGAAGCAATGTTGAGTGACGACGGTGAGTCATTGCAGCTTGGTACACAAGTGATTGGTCTGGGGTCGTCCGCGATGGAACAACGAAAGGGACTCGGAGCATTTCGCGGGAAGAAGGTCGTTGTCGGAATTCGCGCGGAGGATCTGCCAATCCTGGAGAGCGATTCTCATACTTCGATTGGTGTCTATATTGAGGAGGTCGAGGCGCTGGGGTCGGAGCTTTTGGTTCACTTTTCCATAGATGCTGTGCGTGTCACCGGTGATCAGTTGAAGGAAGATGGCTCGGAGGAATTACCCGCGGCCTTCGGTGTGGTCGGCGAAGGCGTAGCTCGAGTTGAACCTCGATCGACGGTGCGCGTTGGTCAAATGACTCGTTTGCAGGTGTTCACCGAACGACTTCATTTCTTCGATCCTGACAGTCAAGATGCAATCGAATAAATCCGTGCGCCATTGAACGAACTAGATGCTTCCCCTGCTTATCTGGTTCGTGTAAATGCCCGCTAAGAATAATTGAGGTTTGCCTAACCGCAAAATTTGATTATCAATTTCTCAAGCTGAGAACGCGAGTTCGCCGGGCGCCGTCACAGCTCACTCAACTACCTGACGCCGGATGAATTTGAAGAGTTACAACTAACCCAAAAGCAGACTGCACTCTCATAAACGCAGTCCACTGTTCGGGTTCTAGGACACTTCGTGGAGGTACGGGGATTCGAACCCCGGACCCCTTGCATGCCATCGACAGTAAGTGTGTTCGTTGCCGTTCGCACCCAGTCGATTTCCAATTCGTTACTACAGTTCAAGTTCGGGTTGAGCCGATGCGATACGCCTTCAATCGCTGGCGTTGCTGAAGGCGTTGCTGACGTAGGAATCATGACCAAGAATCTAAGTGGAGAGTATCGTGCGATCTTGGACCTGTGGGAGATAATGGTCGCATCGATCGAATCGGGGAGAAATTGCCAACTCGGAGAGGTATAACAAGTGACTTTAATCTCGGGGGAGAGCAGGCCGAGGCTGACCCGCTGTTAGAAGAGGCGTTCTATGAGTCGTCGATGTTTCGATCTATCTCGTCGAGGCGAGATAGGCACTGCTTCTTGATTGGGCGAACAGGAAGTGGCAAGTCTTCTATTTTACAGAGGCTCGAGGAGTCGGAACCCGAACACGTAATTCGGATTAATCCTGAAAATCTGTCGCTTCCTTACATCACTGACCTGAATGTGATGCGGTACCTGGATAGTTTGGGCGTCCATCTCGATCCTTTCTTCAAGGCATTGTGGAAGCATATTTTCTTAGTCGAGATTATTCGGCACCAGTACCGCATCAATGATGTCGGCGCGAAGCGACGGTTTCTTGCAGAACTTATTGAACGCGTTAAGCGGGATCCTTCAAAAAAACAGGCTCTCGAATATTTGAACGACTTTGGTGAGAGCTTCTGGTGTGAAACGGATGAACGGGTTAAGGAGATAACAACTTCATTCGAAACGAGAGTTAACGGCGCGGCAGAGGCCACTGTGGGGAATCAGGTGCTTGGCAGGTTTGGGATCGGTGCTGGAGCCGATGCGACTACCAGGAGTGAGATTAAGGCGGAGGAAACCCTGAGGTTTCAGCGGGTCGTGAACGACACACAGTTGCCACGCCTGAACAAAATGATTGAAGTGCTGCGTGACGAGATTTTAGGGTCGGCTCAGGACTTCACTTTTGTCGTTATCGACGATCTTGACCGTGGTTGGATCGACGACAGGCTCACAAATGACTTGATTCGCTGCCTGTTCCAAGCTGTGCTTGATCTTCAACGAGTGAAGAATCTGAAGATTGTGGTTGCTCTTAGAACAAATATTTTCACTCATCTCAATTTTGGATCGGGAACTGGTGGCCAGGAAGAGAAGTTCAGATCTTTAGCGCACTTTGTGACTTGGTCAGATTGGGAGTTGAAGGACCTCGCCAACAAAAGGGCCGTTGTAGCGGCAGCGCAAACATCGATTGGTGCTGTGTCCGGATTGGAAGCTTTGCTTCCTCCGACTACTAAGAAGCGAGGGCATCCCTTCAACTACGTTCTGGATCGAACACTCATGAGACCGCGAGACGTAATCGCGTTCGTAAATGAAAGTTTCTCGCAGAGTTCCGGAAAAAAGAGATTGACGTGGGCCGACATGGATACTGCAGAATTGCGATATTCGCAGAATCGATTGCTGGCTTTGAGAGATGAATGGAAACCAACTTTTGCAGGAATCGGTGACGTGTTCGACGTATTTCGGGGTGCGCCGCCGTTAATGAGTCGAGACGAACTAGGGGAGATTCTTGATGACGTTGCACTCCTTCCCGCTGAGATTAATTTTCAGGGATCAGTATGGTTGACGCAGATGACCGAACCACTTTGGGACGGAGTGGGGCGCACTGAGTGGGCGGAGCAATATTCGAAATTGGTGCAATTGCTATATGACATTGGCTTCATCGGAATCCGGAATCGAGGGGAGCGAGTTCATCACTCATACGATGATCCGGGACACGCTGATTCTCACAAAAACCTTGGCCCGGCAGCGAGATTTGAGGTTCATCGATGCTTTCGACCAGCTCTGGATATTTCGTAGTTGCACTGACATTCATGGGCCGAGTGAGTCGGCGGCGTTGCGATATAGGTCTTGAATCCTGCGATAACAAGAGACTGTTGAGACGCGGAAGCTTACAATCGCTTGGATGGCGGATGATTCAGTGCTTGCTGAACAATTTGAATATGCGTACAGCAGTTCGGATTCTTATTTGTTAGAGAGCGAAGGTTCGGGTCCATTCATCACGTTGCAAGTGAGGGACAAGAGCGTCGATCAAGATGGCTTAACAATTGAAGTCAGTGACGCCGAAGGCTTTGTTGGAGCAGTACTTCGTCTAATCATCGATGAAATCGGCTTTCCGAATTCCAAAAAGCTCGGTTGCCTCTTAGTTGTAAATAACGTATCTGGTGGTTTAATGCCATTTGAGGCGGACATCGAAGTGACTTCCCAACGTGATCCCATTGTGGTGACATTCAATGACCGAAGCGCCGTTCAAATTGAAAATCCGAGCGGAATGATAAGCATCGTGGAAAGGCCTGGGGATGTTGTCTGGGCCGAACAATGCGAGTCCGGAAAAGTGCAGATCGCCGTTGAGTCAGTCATTGCTTTGGTCGGTGAACTGGACGTTAAAAGAGCGCTCAGTCTCGATGATCGGTTGAATCTGGAAGCGGCGCTTTCCATTTTGGAGACATTGGTTAGGGCTTCTAAACCAGACAAAGGGCTCTTGCGAGCAGCTGCTTCATGGATTGGATCAAAGCTGGACATGTTTGCGACGGAGTTTGCAAAAACTGGGGGCAAAACTTCGGCCTACGTGACGGTGGCTGTAATTGAAATTGTGCTGAGCAAACACTTTGGACCATTGAAGGAACACATCGACGAATTATTGAAACTTAGTCAGAGCTGATGCGGTGTGGTGTGCTGTGCAACCCTAGGCGCACATCAGGCTGGGTCGGTCATCGTATATTCTCGAGTCGCCAACATTGACTCAACAAGTTGGATCACGATGTACTGATCCCGGTGGTTCAAGCGATTGAACCGCACCGTGAAGCCTCCGGCAGCGAATCTCTCGATTCCTTCGGGCGAGTCCTGCCCAAGCATTTCGAATAGTCGTTCGGGATCAATTTCCACAGCTTGCGCGGCGGCGACCAGATTCGCCGGTCTGGGGTTCGGTACGAAGAGTCCAGGTGTCAACATTGCGCCACCACCTTCGAGTTGACGCCAAAGAGCTTCAGAGATACCGGCGCGCCGCGCTGCTTCACGTTTGCTTATTTGGAATCGCTTGCGCCCGAAGTAGAGAAGTCGTCCGACTTCTGCCCAGGCCCGACGCTCGACATCGGTTTCGAGTGCCTCTGACCCCTCGGGTGTGTATTGCCATTCCGCGGGATCGTCATCTTCCGAATCCCTGCGTACGCGCCTGACCATCCGCGACCTCCCCGAATCTTCCAAGGAGAATTGTATCGGAGAATTCGCACACGTGCGCATTCTCGGCAGTACCATGGGATACGCAGAGGTGCGCATTCTCAGTATTCGTAGTTGGAAAGGACCAATATGACCATTCATCGTGGCGACAACAGGCTCACCAATCCTGGCGAAGGAATTGGGGATGCCGGATGCGGCGCGGGCCCCCGCAAGGGGGTGCGCCGCGACGGCGAACCCTTCCCTTGTCAGAGTGACATAACTGTTGGACCTTACAAAGCGTCGATTGCTCTCGACACCGGTGAGGCCACGATTGTCTACGGCTACGCGGGTTCACAGGCGAACTCGTGGGAGTCCTTCGATGATGGTTGGGACTGGCTGGTGAGTGACGCTGGTGAGCTCTTGGCAAAGCGGCCGACTTTGACGGAAGAAGAACGCGATGCTCGGAATTTATTAAGGGCAAATAAGCGCGCCATTGTCGCGTTGCGTCGTTACTGCGTTCGCAATGAGTTGCAGAAGATGCTCACGTTGACCTATGCCGTTGAGGTTTGGGATCGATCGGCAGTCAAAAGGGACATGAATGCTCTGTTCGTTCGATGGCGTCGTTTGAAGGGCGGCAACGCTTTTCCATACGCATACGTATTGGAGTTACATCCATCCGGTCACGGTCTTCATGTGCATGTCGCCGTGCCGCTTCGATATATCGATAAACACTGGCTACAAGAAACTTGGGGACACGGAATCGTGCACTACCGAGATCCAAAGCCATTGCGCGAGCGAAATTCGCGTGAACGTTCTCGACGACTCTCGGGTTATCTGGCTAAGTATGTGTCTAAGGACTTGAGTAGTGACCATGTCGCCTACGAACAGCGTTACAGCGTCGCCCAAAACTTCAATGTCGAAGTGAAGAGACGGACCTTCAAAACGTTGGTGGAAGCGAAGACATGGATTCTCTTGTTTCGCGACGAACGTTTCGACGAAGTGTGGTCGTACGCGGACGATGAGAAATGGGACGGCCCTCCGGTCTGGGTCTTTCGGTCTCCCGGAAAATTAGAAGGGAGGTGAAGAAATGAGTAGTGAATCACAGGGATTTGATCCAGTGCCCTTCGGCAATCCCTTGTTGTTGACAATCAATCAAGTGGCAGGTTTATTGAATCTAGGAAGAACAAAGACGTATGAGATTGTCCGTAGTGGCAAGATCAAGAGCTTGAAAGTCGGAAGTCGTCGACTAGTTCGACGTGAAGACGTTGAGCTTTACGTTAAGCAAGTTGCGGAGGATCAGAGTGAAGATTGGAATTGAATGATCTTTTCCACGTGTGCGAGGTGCGCGGCGTCATGAAAATTCGTCGCGCACTTCGCACAATCAGTGGAGACAGCTCCGACCAGCGATGAACAGTGGGTGTGTTATTAATAGCGGATAGTCATCACAAGCCGAGCTTGAGACATGTGCTCGGACCGGTGAATCTGACGCCAGGCGGAGCGAAGAAGTTCAAACTCAAAAACCCATCAGTCCCGGTTTGCAGATATAAAACGCCGTCCGAAAGGTTGAATTTGTAGAACTGGGGATTGTACGCCCATGACTGCAAATAGGGGCCACCCTGTCCTCCGCTGACGAGTGCGGATTCGGTTGGGTTGAGGTCCGGATTCTCAGCCTTGAACGCTGCGATCGCGGTTTCAATAGTTGCACCATCAGCTACGCAAGCTCGATACGCCTTCGCTAGCGGGTCAGTCGTCGTAGTTGTTGCAAGTGGCGGCAGAGACTTTTGTGCAAACGCATAGTGATTTACCAATACGGCAGCTGTAGCTATGACAACCATCGCGAGCAAGATAATCGACATGTCACTGCGCTTCACGTCGTGATGGTACTGCGTCGGTTCGTTCGCTGCTTTGTTCGTAGCTACTTCGCTACCTACTGATATTCATCCCAAAGTAAGGATCCCATCGCATCTGCCGCAGTTTGGCGATCGGGAGCAAGGATGTGCCCGTAGACGTCTGACGTCATTCGGATGGATGAGTGTCCGAGTACTTCGCTGACGACTTGAATTTTGACACCTTGCGCGAGCATCAAACTGGCCGCAGAATGGCGGAGTTCATGAGGGTGCCAGTCTCCAATACCTGCGACCCGACATAGATTCCGAAACTCGCGATACATATTGCGCGGATCGATAGGCGTCCCGACGGAAGTAGTAAATATGTGTCCCGAGTTCGCCCACGCCCTGCCTAGTCTGAGACGTTCGGCGTTTTGCTCCGCTCGGTGTGACTTCAATTGTTTCAAGAGGGTTGAAGGAAGGTTGACTGCCCGACGGCTCTTTAAGGTCTTGGTGTCCCTGGTGATGAGCGCACCGTCCTCGCGGGTGAGTGTTCTTCGGACAAGTAAAACTCCACTGTCTTCGTCAAAGTCCTGCCATTGAAGACCGAGGGCTTCGCCTCTCCGTAGTCCGGTTGAGAGCATAAGCGCGTAGAGAGCTTCGTTGTGGTGGCCGCGCAATGCGTTCAGGAGTTGTCGTGCCTGCTCTGGTGACAGAGACCTTCCTTCAGGTCGCACACCTCTGGGCGATCTAGAAAGCTTGGCAACATTTCGAATCACGAGATCCCAACGGATTCCTTGATCAAGCGCCTGAGAAAGAACATTGCGAATTCGACGGACGGTCGAAACTGACAGGCCGTCGTCGGTCTTCTTCGAGAGGAAGCGATCGACGTCGGCAGTCGTTAGATTGGCAACCTTCTTTTTACCTATCGCGGGTTTGATGTGGTGCTCAGCCATCGCTCGGTAATTGTTAGTTGTGCTCGCTGATACCTGATGGCGATTGACGTCGTCAAGCCAACGGTCTACAAGATGGGTCACGGTCATGGATGTATCCGGGGCTGGGAGTCCATCATCAAGTTGGCGCTGCAATTTGCGCATCTTTTGTACTGCTTCAGCGCGGGATTTAGCGCTCACAATCTTGCGCTTCGGTCGTCCATTGGCGTCGACACCAACGGTCACCGCTCCTAGCCACCGCTTATCGGAGGCGCGCTGATATATGGATCCTTCACCGTTTGCTCGCTGCGCAGGCAATGCCCCCCCTGACAATTCGTTGCTGAAGTCGTTGCTGACATCGACAGATGAAAGCCTACTTCTGGAATCGAGCGCCAGAGGAAATACCGGTTAATCAGGTACTACGTTTGTGGAGGTACGGGGATTCGAACCCCGGACCCCTTGCATGCCATGCAAGTGCTCTACCAGCTGAGCTATACCCCCAAAGGCCTACCGATGTTACCAGTTGTCATGTGTTGGCTGAATTCGACGTGCTGGTACAGAGTTGTTAGACCGATGCGTCAAAGTGGCGCTGGAGTTCGTTGGCGTACGACAGTCCGAGCGTCGATGCATGCTCGGCCAACCAATCCGAGAGCGCAATTGAACCAGTGGCGGGTCCTTCAGTGTCGGCCAGTCCGTCCGCCATCGCACGGTACTCATCGCGGGTTAAGAGGACGTCGCGAAGGGCCACTCCCACGAATCGAGAAACGAGGGGTACCGCACTTCCCGGCATGTGAACGATAAGAGTATGACTCCCGGTCGTTGCCTTGATCGAGTTCACGAGTTCCAGGAACGTCGGTCGTTCTGGGCCTACCGCATCAATGACGCTGTCGTCGCGCTCGGCACCTTTCGTGAGACAGAGCTGCGCGAGGTCGTCAATATGAATCCCTCTGATGCGATAGTCACCGCGCCCGCCAACCGCGAACACCGGAAGACGCCGCAGTAGCCAGGCAATGTTGTTCAGCAATACTCCGTCGCCGCCAAAGAGAATTGCCGGGCGCAGCACGGCGTAGGAAACGCCAGTCTCGGCGAGCGCCCGCTCAACGAGGGCCTTGCCACGAAAGTATGGAAGCGGCGAGTCAACACTCGGATGCGTGATGCTGACGTGCACGATTCGCTCGACCCCCGCGCGTTTCGCGGCCTGGAAAAGTGCCCGAGAGTTCTCGACAGCCAGTTCGTGGTCGATTCGATCATGGGCGAACCGGACCCAATACGTGTTGTAGAGCGTCGTGGCACCCTCGAGGGACTTCACCAAACCAATCTGGTCATCAAAGTCGAGTGGTCGAATCTCGATGGGGGATTGCGCGCTCGCCCTCCGGGGGTGTCCCGTCAGTGTCCGCACTCGGCGACCGGAATTCATAAGTGCGCCACTAATGGCCTTACCTGAGTAGCTGAATGCGCCCGTGACGACGTCCAGTCCCGTGTCCGTTGCACTGGTCGTTGGAATGTGAGTGATGGGTTCGGGTGTCATGTGGTCGCTCGCGGCGGCATGAATGCGCTGAGACTACCGAGCAGGCCGACCAGTCGTTGGGCGTCGGCAAAAACTCGCAGAGCTGGCTCGCGGTCGCCGTTCAAGTGAGTGAGCATTTCAATTCCGAGATAGAGAGCAACGATCACGTACGCGACGTCACCTGATGGCATGAGAGAGGCGAGAGGCGAATCGCCGAAGGAACTGTCCAAAGCTTCTTGGGCGAACGCGAACCACGGTTCCAGTCGAGCGGCGACTTCGACTCCGAGTCCGGGAACCGACGAGGCGCCGGCAATCATTTCGGCGAGAACTGTCACGTGTCCGGAATCAAGGTCGTCGCGAAAGATCTGCGCCGCGACGTCGGTGAGTTCGGTGGGCGAGGAAACGTTCTTGAGCGCCGCAGTGAACTTGACCATGCGGGCATCGCTCACGGCGTCCAGGGCGACCAAGAGCAGATTGACCACCGAGCCGAAGTGATAAAAAATTAGGCCCTGATTGAGCTGTGCACGTTCCGAAATCGCTCGAGCACTGGCTCCGGCGAAGCCCTCCTCTTTAAGTGTTTCGATCGCCGCTTCAGTGAGCAATCGCCGCGTATCCGCGGATCGAGCGGATCCTTTTTCGGTCACGCTGCTGGGGGCTCCAGACTTCGCCATATTGCTTCATCGCCTTCAATTGATTAATAACTTTGAGCATACACTCAATTTATTTCGAACGTTCACTAGAGGTGAATTCGGCTGATCCGCAATGGTGAAGTGGGGCCTGAGCGGCGTCACATGGGCGCTCCGTCGATGCTGAGTGCGTCATTGATTCAGAACGCTCGCGAAATCTCGCGATTACTTCAGAATCTGGGGACGTCGCCGATAAATATCTGTTACGCCTGACTGCCTAATTCAATCCGAGAACAGTGCTCAAGGCATCATCGACGCTCCACATTGCTTCGCCGTGAAGTCGCGCCACGTGATCACCGAGACGTCCGATGTCCAGCGCCGCAACCTGTTCGACCAGAACCTTGGTTCGCTCACCAAGGATGTCGACTTCGGGGCGAAACGTTGAGTCCTTAGCGCTTGTCGACGTTGGTGCAATCAATACGACAGATCGAGGTAAAAGCGCGTCGGATTGCACTACCACTCCATAGCGATGGCCACGCTGCTCGTGCCCGACACCTTTGGGTAGGCGAAGCTCAACGACGTCACCCCTCTGCACGAAGAGCCTCCATGAAAGCGGCCACTTCAAGCATTTCTCGACGGTCGTCCTCATCAGCTTCGAGTGCAACCACCTCCGCACGAAGGGCCTGACGGCGGCGCGCACTAACTGCGGCACTCAAAATGGCCTCTCTAATCGCCTCAGAACGGCTGAGTCCTGTGGCCTCGAGCAGTGTGAGCGCTCGCTGCGTTTCTTCATCGAGTCGAACTGAGACGGCAAGTGTCATTTGCCGATTGTACCACGATCTGTCATACAAACGATTGGCAAATCACCCGTTCGAACGGTTCGAAGTCTGTAGATATTTTGTCTAGAGTTCGCAGGAAGATCCAGCGAGCTTTGAGAGAGCTTCGCCAGTGAGACGAAACTCTGTCCATTCGTCCAATGCCTCGGCCCCGAGAGAACCGTAGAAGTCGATCGAAGGTTGATTCCAGTCGAGTACGGACCATTTGAGGCGGTGGTATCCCTTCGCGACGCATTCCTGCGCGAGGTGGACCAGAAGGGACGTGCCGTATCCACGTCCGCGAAACTCTGGCTTGATAAAGAGATCCTCGAGGAAGATGCCGTGCGTTCCGGTCCACGTGGAGTAGTTGAGGAACCACACCGCGAATCCAGCCACCTCGCGCTCGTCGGTCTCTACCAAGTCACAAAAGACGTTGGGGGCGTCAGTGAAGAAATTCTCGCGCAGCTGTTCGGGCGTGGCTTGAGCCATTTCCAGTGCTCGCTCGTAGAGTGCGAGGTCCCGAATGAGTTGGTGAATGGTTGGCAGGTCCTCGGATACCGCCCGTCGGATTCTCATTTCGACGGACTACCGAGTGACGACGAGTAGGGCGAAGCCGTCGTAGCCTTTGCTCCCAACGGTTTGGATCGCAGTTCCTTCGATGCGGTCATTCGCGGCCGCCATCTCGAGAAACATACGAACACCCTTGACACGTTCGTCCGCGCTCGTTGAATTGGCGACCTCGCCGTCGCGAATCACGTTGTCGGCAACAATGACCGTGCCCGGTCGAGACAGTTGAACTGACAGTTCTAAGTACTTCGGATAGCCCTCTTTGTCCGCGTCAATGAAGATGAAATCGAATGGTTCCGCGTCTTCGTCGATCAAGTCCTGCAACGTCGTCGCCGCCGGGCCAATTCGAATGTCAACCAGTGGTCCAAGACCCGCTCGGTCGATGTTCTTGCGCGCCACCTCGGCGCGCAATGTCTCCCGTTCCAAAGTCACCAGGCTGCCGTCACTGGGAAGCGCGCGAGCTAACCAGATTGTGCTGTAGCCCCCGAGAGTTCCAATCTCCAGGATTCGTCGAGATCGCTGCATCTTCGCGAGAAGTTCCAGTAACTTTCCTTGGTTGGGAGCGACGCTTATTGGTGGGAGATCCGCCGCGGCACTTTGATTCAGCGTCTCCTCGAGCGCACTATCTGAGGGCAAGAAAAGACTGACAAGGTACTCATCGACATTGGTCCATAGGATTTCGCTCATTGACAAAGTCTTGCACCCCTGAGACTTCCATCAGTTGAAAAAAGTCAAACGACGTGTGATGGAGTTCGGCCTCAATAATCCTCAACTGACACTCAGTTGAGGATGACGTCGCAAAACTGAGATGGGTGTGAGAGGAACGGTGAATGATCACTCTCCAAACTCATTGCAAAGTCGCACTCTTCAGACATCAACTGCTGGATCCGCGGATCTACCGCATGATCGCTCGTGCACCGTATATAGATAGTCTCAGTTCTCGCATTCTCGGACTCTCGTTGGCTTCGAAAACTTGCGAGAGTCTGAGTTGTGAGTTGATTCACCGCCCACTGTGCGAGGTCAGTTGCGCATTCGTTGTACAGGGCGTCAGCAGCCTTGTCCGGATGCAGTCGAACGAACTCCCCGTCAACTTCGATGGCGTCGTCCAGCTGTGTCCGAACTCGAATTCGTCTGTTCGCGTCCGTGGAGCTCTCACCGGGACTTGGCACCAAGGCGGCCACATAGATACAGCGCTGGAGATTCGCAATCCGTGCAGCGACCTCCGATGCCACGGCGCCTCCGTAACTGTGGGCGACGAGCACATACGGTCCTTCGTCATTCGCCAGTGCCGCGACGGCCGCCGCATCCTCGGCGAGTCCCGTCGTTGGATCGGCACCAATCCTCGAACTTGGCAGGTCGACGGCTTTCCACACGACGCCTCGCTGGTCCAACTCCGTGGCGACGTCGCGCCAACACCACGCGCCACCCCACGCGCCGTGCACGAGGATGTACGTCGGAGAAGTCATAGTGCCATCTTTCTCGACCAGGGGAGTGACTATCAAACCCTAGAATGTCTAGATGGCGAGGCCTTTTGACGTAAAGAAAATCGAGAAGAAGTGGCAAGACCGCTGGCTCGAAGACGGCACGTACGAGGTCGACAACGACGATCTGCGCGAGCGCTACTACGCGTTGACGATGTATCCCTACCCGTCGGGATCGGCCCACCAGGGGCACGTTCGGATCTACACCTTCGGCGACGTCAACGTGCGCTACCGGACCATGTTGGGCAAGGCGGTGCTCTCGCCCTTCGGGTTCGACTCCTTTGGCCTGCCGGCGGAGAACGCCGCCATCAAGGCCGGCACCCACCCACGGGTTTTCACCGAGGCGCGCATCATCGAACTGAAGTCGTCGCTCATCCGACTCGGCGCGGTCTACGACTGGCGACGAGAGGTCCGCAGCCACGATCCGTCCTACATTCGCTGGTCGCAAGCGATCTTCCTCGCGTTCTTGAAGGCCGGCCTCGCGTACCGCACCGAAGCGCCGGTCAACTGGTGTCCCGGGTGCGGCACGGTCCTCGCCAACGAACAGGTCCTTCCCGACGGAACGTGCGAACGCTCCGGTGACCTCGTGGAGCGACGGAACCTCGAACAGTGGTTCTTCAAGATCACCGACTACGCCGAGGAGTTACTGAACGACCTCCCCACGCTCGAATGGCCCGAACGCGTGAAGGCGATGCAGCGCAATTGGATCGGGCGCAGCGAAGGTGTCGAGTTCGACTTGGCGTTCGTGGGCGATCGCGCCAGGGCCATTCGCGTCTTCACGACGCGACCCGATACGGCCTTTGGCATCACCTACGCCGTCGTCGCCCCCGAGCACCCGTTGCTCGAGGAACTGACGACCACCGACCAGCGCGCCAGCGTCACCGCGCTCGTCGAACGCGCGTCCAAGGAGAGCGAGGTCGTACGCGCGGCGTCCTCGGAGGGCGGTGCCGCGCTGGAGAAGCGAGGCGCGTTCACTGGCAGTTACGTCGTGAATCCGCTCAATGGAGAATCAGTGCCGGTCTACGTCGCTGACTACGTGCTCGGCACCTACGGCACGGGCGCGATCATGGCCGTGCCCGGAGAGGACGAACGCGACCACGCCTTCGCGCTGGCCTACGGTCTCCCGATCGTGCACACCACACAGGTGCCCGAAGGATTTGACAGTGGCGCGTACAACGGCGACGGCGAGAAGATCAACTCCGGCTTCTTGAACGGGCTCGACACAGGCACTGCGAAGCTTCGCGCGACCGAGTTCCTCGCCGAGCACGCCCACGGCGACGTCAAGGTGAACTACCGAATCCGTGACTGGTTGATCTCGCGTCAGAGGTTCTGGGGTACTCCGATTCCGATTATCTACTGCTCGAACTGCGGCATCGTGCCCGTACCTGACGACCAGTTGCCCGTCCTCGCGCCCGATGACGTGACGATGGATAAGACGGGTCAATCGCCGCTCGCGACGCACGCGGAGTTTCGTAACACGACCTGCCCGGTATGTGGCGCGCCAGCCTTTCGCGAGGCCGACACGATGGACACGTTCTGTGACTCGTCGTGGTACTTCTTGCGCTACACCGATCCCTGGACGCCGAACATGGCGTTCGATCCCGTCGAAGCAGCCAAGTGGATGCCCGTCGATCAGTACATCGGTGGCATCGAACACGCGATTCTGCACCTGCTCTACGCGCGCTTTTATATGAAGGCGATGGTCGATATCGGCTTGGCGCCGGGACTCCCTCGCGAACCGTTCAAGCGTCAGTTCTCCCAAGGCATGATCCGACTCTCGGGTTCGAAGATGTCTAAGTCCAAGGGCAATCTCGTCACGCCCGAGGAGTATTTCGACACCGTCGGCGCCGACGCACTTCGACTCTTTCATCTCTTCGTGGGCCCACCGGCTGACGACAGCGACTGGACCGACCAGACCGACGAGGTCATTGACGGCTGCGGACGATTCCTCGACCGCGTCTATCGACTGAGCCAGTACCACGAGGTCAACTTCCACGACGGCGTCGATGACAGCGACGAAGAGGTCCGGCGCGCCGTGCACCGAACGATTGAAAAGGTCACGAACGATCTCGAGCATTGGAGTCATAACACCGCAGTTGCCGCGCTCATGGAGTTACTCAACACGATTTCCAAGTGGGCGCGAAGCGATCAAGGGGCCGAGCGCGCCACGTTCGATAAGGCACTCGACGTGCTCGTGATGTTGTTGGCTCCGATGGCACCACACGTGACGGCCGAGATCTGGGAGGAACGACACCCCGGTGAAAAGAGCGTGCATCACCAGACGTGGCCCGTCGCCGATCCCGTATTGGTGAAGCGCGCCAAGGTCACGATGGTCGTGCAGGTCAACGGGAAGGTTCGCGCGCGCCTCGAAGTACCGCCGGACATCTCGATGGCGGACGCCGCCGCCGAGGCCCTCGAGGACGCGCAAATCAGTGCGGAATTAGCCGGCGCGACGCCCGAGAGGATCGTCTCTCGACCACCTCGACTGGTGAACATCATCGTCTGATGGGTAAACACTCCGAAAAGGATTCCGACACGACGATCACGATAGAGCCGCCTCGCTTCGACCGTCCCGAGGTCGAGATTCGTGCCTCGACGAGGCGCAAAAAGACCGGCACGGCGCACTGGTCGGGGAGTCGCATCGTCGTGCTGATTCCGGCGCGGATAAAGGGCCGAGAACGCACGAGCTTCGTGGATGATCTCGTGGAGCGCCTCATGACCCAGCGACCCCAGAATTCCACCGGCGACGCGTCCCTCGAGGATCGTGCGAAAGAGCTCGCCGAGCGCTACAACGACGGCGTCGTGCCGAGTTCGGTTCGATGGGTGAAGAACCAACAGGCCCGTTGGGCGTCATGTTCGCCGGCGTCCAAGGAGATTCGCCTGTCCAATCGCCTTCGTCAGTGCCCCGAATGGGTCATCGACGCGGTCCTCGTTCACGAGCTGGCCCACCTCCAAGAAGTCGGACACACGGTTCGATTCAACGAGATCGCCGATCGCTTCGAACGTCAAGGCGAGAGCGGTCTGTTTCTCGAAGGCTACGCGTTAGGCCTCGGACTCCGAATCGAAGAGGGCGACGTCGACGTCATGTCCGTCGACTGACCGAGGTTCGTTAGCTCGACGAAGTGAAATCAGTCGAAGTGATTCAGTTAGCTTCGCCGCGAAGGAATTTTTCAAGTTCGGCCGCCAATTCGTCGCCACTGGGCAGTTCGGCGTCGAGTGACACGCCCTCGACCTCGTCCGCGGCCTCTTCGAGCTGTGCGACCATCGAGGTGTGATCGGGATTGTTCGTGATGAGGTCGTCAACTCGTTGACGGGCCTCTTCGGCCGAAGCGCGAAGTGCGCTCGCGTCGAGGGTAAGCCCGGCGATGCTCGCCAATCCATCGATCAACGCGGCCGAGGCCTGCGGGTAGGGCATCGAGGCCACGTAATGCGGCACCCGGGCCCAAAGGGTGACGATCTCCATGTCGACCTCGGAGAAGCCCAGTTCCAGCGCTGAGCTAATGCCCGCGGGGACTTCGAGTTCACCCGACACGGTGCCCACTCGCGCGAGCAGATTGGCACTCGTGGCGGGTGCGGTCCCGATAATGCGCACCGGACGCGTGTGCGGCGTCGGCGCAGGAAAAGCGCCGAGCCCGACCACGAGACGCACGTCGAAGCGACCGGCGGCGTCGGTCACGACGTCGACGAAATCGCTCCAGTGAAAGTCTGGTTCCGGTCCGACGAGGAAGAGGATGTCGGCGCCGTCGCCGTCACGACCAAAGCGCAACTGAATCTCGGGCCACGTGAGTTCAGTCGTGACGCCGTCGACGATGCGCGCAATCGGTCGACGGGCGCGCTGGTCGATGAAGTACTCGGTGTCGAACGTGGCGAGCACTTCGGTGTAGATGGTGTCGAGCATGGTGCCGATGGCGTTACTCGCGCCGAGTCCGGCGTCAATCCAGCCTTCGAGCGCGATGACGAGGACTGGCTCGTTGAGATCGGGGTCGGCGAGGAAGATGATGTGGTCGTAGATCTCGTCGTCCATCAATTCACCTCCAATATCATCTTCGCACTTTGCGCGAGCATCAAAATATGCTGCGGGTATTCCGTGACGCTGCCCTGGTCACCACCGGCCGCGCCGGCGCTGTAACGAGCGAATACTCCTTGCATGATGCAGGCCAACTTCCAGTATCCGAAGGCTTGATAGTAAGCGACGTGACTGAGATCGAGTGACGAGTGCGACGCGTACACCTTGAGCACCTGATCACGACTGGCGAAACCCTTTGCGGTCGTCGGCGCGACGCCGAGCAACGACGCCGTCGGGTCTGACGGCTCGGCCCAGTAGACCATCAAAAGTCCGAGGTCGGCGATCGGGTCGCCGAGCGTGCAGATTTCCCAGTCGAGGATCGCGCGCACTCGGCCTCTTTCGTCGAGGACCGTGTTGTCGAGGCGATAGTCACCGTGGACGACCGACACACGCTGCTGGTCCGGGATTTTTGCACTCAGTTCATCGCCGACGGCTTCGATGAGGCCACCGTGATCGACCCCCTCGACGTACATTTGCTCGTACTGGGTGCGCCAGCGACGTAGTTGGCGCTCGATATAGCCGTCGTGGCGCGCTAGGTCCCCGAGTCCGGCGCTCTCGACGTCGACGTCGTGCAGTTGAGACAGGGTTGCGGCGAGGTGACCGCCGATGACACCCCGGATGGTCTCGTCAAAGGTCGCTTCGGCTTGGGCCCGGTCGCGCAGAATCGCGCCGTCGACGAACTCCATGACGTAGAAGGGCCGTTCGTTGACTTCTTCATCGACGCAGAGTCCCAGCGGCTCGGCGACCGGTACGCCGAGTGGAAACAGGGCCGAAACGACGGTGTGTTCGCGCACCATGTCGTGGGCCGTCGGGAGCACGTGGCTCGTCGGCGGACGGCGAAGCGCGAACGCCGTACCGCTGGCGTCGACGACTCGATAGGTCAGATTCGAGCGGCCGCCGGCAATCAGTTCGAAGGTCATGGGAGCAACGGCGCTGACGTGTTCGCTCATCCAGGCTGAGACGCTGGCTTCGTCAATTCCGACGACGACACTGTTCATATTCGGCGAGGCTAACAAAGCTTTGTGACCTCTTCATTCACGCGAACACGCCGTTATGCTGACCGACGTGACTGACGTAACTGACGCGACATTTGGAACCGCCGTAATGGAGCGCTCGATGAGCGTACCGGTCGTCGTGGACCTCTGGGCCGAATGGTGCGGGCCGTGCAAGACGCTCGGACCGATCATCGAAAAGGTCATTGAAGAGACCGGTGGCGCCGTCGAGTTGGCGAAGGTCGACGTCGACACCAATCCGCAGATTGCCCAGGCGTTCAACGTCCAATCAATACCCGCGGTCTTCGCGATTCACGAGGGCAAGATCGTGGATTCGTTCGTCGGGGCTTTTCCCGAGTCGACGATTCGCGAGTTCATAGAGAAACTCGCACCCGGAGCCTCGAAGGTCGACCAACTCGTGAGCGAGGGCGACGAGCCGTCACTTCGCGCCGCGCTCGAACTCGACGCCACCAACATCGACGCCGCGGTCGCGCTCGGCGATCTCTTGCGCCGTACCGATCGACTCGACGAGGCCGACGCAGTCCTCAAGCCGTTTGAGAACGTCCTGGCCGCAAAGACCGTCCTCGCTCGAATACGACTTCAGCGCAGTGGCGTCTCGCTCGAAGGCGACCTTGATCTCACGCTCGAACACCTGTTAGAGCAGTCCTCGAGCGAGAACAGCGCCAAGGATTCGCTCCTGGAGATCCTTGACGCGCTGGGACCCGAGGACCCGCGCTACGTGTCGTACCGGCGAAAACTCGCCAGCCGTCTCTACTAGTGCGGGTTTATCAACCGTCGGCGCCGATTTCGCTACGGCTCGGTGCGACGACATTCGATCTCACGTCGCGCGCACTGGTGATGGGGATTC
>JGI20206J14855_1000276_pt1 | contig 18666 bp, 17 predicted proteins | sample NGESurdeep092012_6_FD_14855 | JGI IMG/M metagenome (IMG submission 14855) | reverse complement strand
CAGCCACCGACCAACCGCCCGCGTCCGACGAGCCGTTTGTTACTAAATCGGCCGGCAGCCCGCCGGTCATAACCGCTGCCGGCCGCGACTACCTGGCCCAGGCCGTCACTGACGTCGACAGCGACGTTTACGCCTTCACTGACAAGCTCAGCCCAGTTACGATCGCCGCCGCCATGGCCCGCCTCAGCCGCCGGGCCGACGATATGCGCATTACCATTCTTGACGAATTCGCCGGCAAGGCCGACAAGGACGCCCAGCTCCTGAAGCGGGTCATTACGGCCTATGGTGATGATTCCGTCCAACAGCTAGCCGGCCTGCATGTCGTCGTCGAAAACGCCTCCAACCTGCTAACCAAGAAGCTGGAATGGGGCCGCCTGGCAGCCTACCTCGAGCAGTCAACCCGCTATATTTACTTCGACCAGAAGGACGCCCACGGCCAATACCGCTACTACACGCCGGACCATTTCAAGCCTAGCCTCAAGAAGCAGTACCAGCAGGCCATGGACAGCATCTTTGATATTTATTCCAAGATGGTCCGCCAGCTGACCGATTATGTCCGCAACAATTCCAGCACGCCCCAAGCCGAACGCGACGTCGCCTGGAAAGGCGCCACCAAGGCCCAGGCTTGCGACGCCATCCGCACCGTCTTGCCGGTGGCCACCAAGTCCACGGTCGGTATTTTTGCTTCCGGCCAGGCCCTAGAGAGCCTGATTATGCACCTGCTGAGCGACGAGTTGCCGGAAGCCCGGGCCGTCGGCCAGAACTTACTGGAGCAGGGGCGCAAGATAGTGCCGATGTTCCTCGAACGGGCCGACAAGCCGGAACGCGGCGGTGCTGCGATAGCTTACCGCGCCAACACCGCTCAGAGCGTCAAGGAGCTGGCCAAGCAGTATCTGCCCGACAGCCATGCCGGCGCTTCGACCGAGGCCGTCAACCTGGTTGATTACTGGCCGAAGAACGAACTATTGCTAGTGCCAGACATGCTTTATGAACACAGCAACCTATCATTAGAGGAGCTGCAATCCAATGTCAACGCCTGGCCTTATGACCAGAAACTGGAGGTCTTCAAGGCTTACGTCGGCGAGCGCCTCAACCGCCGCCACCGTCCGGGCCGCGCTCTTGAAAAAGCCCACTATAGCTGGGACCTGGTCTGTGACTATGGTATTTTTCGGGATTTGCAGCGCCACCGGATGGTTGACGACATGAACTGGCAGCTGTTGACGCCGCGCTACGGCTACGAGGTGCCTAAACTGGTCGAAGAAGCCGGCCTGACCGAAGACTTTGAAGCCTGCTTCGATATCAGCCTTAAGCTATACAGCGTCCTGCAGCGGGCCGGTTACTCGCTGGAAGCCCAGTATGCCACATTGCTGGGCCACAAGCTGCGCTGGAAGGTCACCTATAACGCCCGCGAAGCTTTCCATCTCCACGAACTCCGCACCACGCCGCAAGGCCATCCGGGCTATCGCAAGCTAGTCCTGCAAATGCACGACAAACTCGCCGAAGTCCACCCCATCCTGGCCGAATCGATGAAGTTCGTCAACCAGGACGAAAGCCCCGAGCTGACCCGCCTGGCGGCCGAACGCTACACCCAGTTCAAACTCAGCCAGCTGGCAAAGAGCGATTAGCCGGCCGGAGGTTGCTGGCGCAGGGCGTCAGCCAGTGCCGCAAAGGCGTTTTTGATAATCTGCCCACTTACTACTTCGACTAGCCTGGTTTCGGATTCCAGAGTAGGCATCGTCAATTCCTGGACCGGTTCGCCCTCCGGGCTCTCGCCAAACAACGCGAACGGGTTTCTGTTGCCATTGACCGACTCGACCTGCGCCCTTAGGGCAGCGAATCCCGATCGGGACAGTTCCGCGTAGGCTTCCTCGCGGTCTTTTACGACAGGAACACCTACTTCTCTACCTTCGGGCGGCGTCAATGTAATAGCGAATTTGTGCCGGTCAAGGGCGGTTGCCGCCAAACCGAAGCTGTGAAAGGTAAAAGGGGAGCCAATGTGCTCGATTGCCCCTATCAGAGGGTGAAGCACGCCGCCTCTTTCGTAAGCGGGCACGTCGGCATAAACAACCGCCAAAGGCGAGTCACTTAACGCCTCGGCGGCATTCATGGCTTTTTCTACGGCGGCAGTCGATACGGGCATAGTCTTAGTATAGCATATTCTACATAAATAGCAAAGGATTAGTATGGGCCAAAAGGCTTTAATGAATGCCTTGCAGGACCGCTATAGAAGTAGTATAATCTTACCTAAGTTGCCAGAGACAGCGACGGGTATCAGCCTTAATTATGTCGCCTAGGTACAAACAATCTATTGCGATAGTTTGAATGCCTCTGGTCTTAACAAAACCATAGGCGTTTTTGTTTGGCAACGATTGGCGTGACATTGGTCGATAGTCGCGCCGCCAAATCCATCAGTAATTCGGAGAGAATCACATGGCTTTAACCAAAACCCAGAAGCAAGACGTCGTCAAAGAAGTCGCCGAGCTGCTCGGCGAATCCAAGATGACCGTTATTGCCAAATACGAAGGCACCAGCGTCAAGGCTCTGCAAGCCCTGCGCCGCGACGCCAAAGCCAACGGTACCAAGGTCAAAGTCGTCAAGAACCGCCTGGTTATCCAAGCCCTTAAGACGACCGACAGCCTCAAGGACACCGACACCGGTGTTTTGCAGGGCATGCTGCTGTACGCTTTCAACAGNGAAGACGAAGTCGCGCCTGCCCAGAGCCTGCACAGCTTTGCCAAACAGCACCCGACGCTGCAATTCGTCGGTGCTATCAGCGCCGAGGGCCAGTTCCTCGACGCCGACAGCGTCAAAGCCCTGGCCGTACTGCCGGGCAAGAACCAATTAATAGCTGGCCTCATCAACACCCTTAACGCGCCCGTCCAAGGTGTTATAAGCGGTCTGAGCGGCAATCTCCATGGCCTGTTGCAGGGCCTGGAAGCCAAAGCGGCTAACTAACCACTAAGAGGAGACATAACATGGCAACAGATCTAAAGAAAATCGCGGAACAGTTAGTCGGACTGACCGTTCTAGAAGTTAACGAACTCGGCACCATCCTGAAGGATGAATACGGCATCGAGCCGGCCGTTGCCGCTGTAGCGGTCGCGGCAGCCCCAGGTGGCGCTGACGCAGCCCCGGCTGCCGAAGAGAAAAGCGAATACGACGTCATCCTGAAAGACGCCGGCGCCCAAAAAGTCGCCGTCATCAAGGCCGTCAAGGACATCACCGGCCTCGGCCTTGGTGAAGCCAAAGCGATCGTCGACGGAGTCCCCAAGCCCGTCCTCGAAAAAGCCAAAAAGGAAGACGCTGACAGCGCCAAGACAGCTCTCGAAGCTGCCGGCGCTACTGTCGAACTGGCCTAAGCCTTCAATCGCTTGCGCCGCGAAAACCGCCCTATCAGGTAGGGCGGTTTTTAATTACGTGTTTTGGGGACATAGTTGTCACTTATCCACAATTAGGCATATTTAGTTAGATTTTTTTGACATGACCTGTTCTACGTGTTATTTTGAGGGGGAAAAGTGTACCAATAAACACTTGCAAGAGAGACAGACAATATGCCTGACATACCAGATAAACAAGTAAAGCGTTTACGCGCCTTAGTCCAAGAGGCAGAGACCAGCCTGGCGGCCGCCACTGAGCTATTAATTAGTTTGGTGGGTGACGACGACAAAGTCGCTCCTGTAGCCCGCGAAGATACCCTCGGCAAAGTTATCGAAGGCGTTTTTGACGGCCAGAACATGGTCGGCTCCGACAGCAAAACTTATCCCGTGCCGGCTAACTACGCCAGCAAGTCCAAACTGGTCCAAGGCGACATCCTCAAGCTCACCATCGCCGAAGACGGCGCTTTTTTGTACAAACAGATCGGCCCTATACCACGCAAGCAGGTGGTTGGGACGCTGATTCTGGAGAGCGGGCACTACTTCGTAGACGTTAGCGGCCGCAAGCTGCGCGTACTATTGGCCAGCGTCACCTATTTCAAGGCCAAGCCGGGCGACCAGGTCAGCGTCAACATACCGGAAGACGATTCCGCCGCCGAGTGGGCTGCCCTCGAAGCTGCTCTTTAGGCGTCTCCACCGATTGATAACTCCGTCTAATTGACTACGTTAACTTTATAATTCTTGTTTAATGGTTCATACTTATTGGTTACATGGGACAAGCTCTATATCGTAAACATAGGCCTAAAAGCCTGTCTGAAGTGGTCGGCCAGGAACACATCACGCGGACCTTGGAACAAGCCCTTAAACAGGGGCGGATTAGCCATGCCTACTTATTTACCGGACCGCGAGGGGTAGGCAAGACGTCAGTCGCCCGAATTCTGGCGCACGCTATTAATGACTTGCCTTATAGCGATGATAGCGCCGATTTGGACATCATCGAGATCGACGCCGCTAGCAACCGCCGGATTGACGAGATCCGCGAGCTGCGCGACAAGGTTTACGTCGCGCCGACTAGCGCGAAGTATAAGGTTTATATCATCGACGAGGTGCACATGCTGACCCGCGAGGCCTTTAACGCCCTGCTCAAGACGCTGGAAGAACCGCCGGCCCACGCCGTCTTTATCCTGGCTACGACTGACGCGCACAAACTGCCGGATACGATTGTCAGCCGCACCCAGCGGTTTAGCTTCAAGCCCGTCGAGGCCGTCCAAGTGGCCGCCCAGCTTAAGGCTATCGCCCAGACGGAGAAGATTAAGATCTCGGACGAAGCCGTCCAAATGCTGGCCGAGTACGGCGAAGGCAGTTTCCGCGACAGTATCAGCCTGCTTGACCAAGCCGGCAATAATGCCGACAAGGTAGAGCTATCTGATGTTCAACGGCTGTTGGGCGTGCCGCCGGCCGAGGCTATAGACGGCTTGCTGGAACAGACTATTGGCGGCTCCGAGCCTGCCGGCTTGATGCGGAGTCTCACCGCGCTTTATGACCAAGGCTACCAGGCTTCGGCGATTGCCAAAAGGCTGGGGCAGCTCATTAGGAACCGGCTTATGGAAGGGACCGTGGAGCCTGACTTGGCTTTTCGGCTGATGGACTTTTTGATAGAAGTGCCGGTGTCGCATGACCCGGAGCGTTTCCTGGAGATCGCGCTGCTAAAAATCCGGCCCAGAACCGGTTCAATTAGTTCCGTCCAGCCCGCCAAGCAGGCAAAACCCCCGGAACCGCAACCGCCAGAACCTGCCGAGCCTAAGCATCAAGCGCCCGCTGCTAGAGACCTGCCGGAACCGTCTGTTGCCGCCGAACCGGTAGCCCCAAAGGCCGTCAAAACCGATGTCAAAGCCCCGGCTAAAACTTCCGCTGCCCAAAAACCCTTTGACGCGGCTATCTGGCCGGATGTACTCCAAGCCCTGAAGCAGCAAAACAATACGCTCTACAGCATCGTGCGGATGGCCCAGCCNGAGTTTTCGGACGATGGCACGCTCAAACTCACCTTTGCCTTCGCTTTTCACCAGAAGCGTATCAATGAGGATTCCAACCGCCAAAAAATAGCCGCCATAATCAAGCAATTGACCGGCCGGCCGGTGACTATCGAGTGCTTGCACGACAAGCATGCCGCTCCGCCGGCTAAGGCGGCCGCCGCTCCGGCTTTCGAGGAGCCTGACGATCCAAACTTAACAGCCATAAGCAATATTTTTGGCGACGCCGAACTGCTAGAATCATAGCTATGGACCCTTCGCCCACCACCGGTACGCCGCCGCAAAACGCCGAAGCTGAAGCCAGCCTGCTGGGCGCGTTGCTGATTGACAGCGACGCTATCGTCAAGATAGCCGATAACGTCAACACGTTTGACTTCTTTGACAAGCGGCACGAGCGAATTTATGAAGCCATCGTCCATCTCTATGAGCACCATGAAGCGATTGATGTCCTGACCCTAGCCGACCGTTTGCGCAACAGCGGCCATCTGGACAGTATTGGCGGCCCGTCGTACTTGACCGAACTGACCAATTTCGTGCCGACGGCGGCCCATGTCGAGCAATACGCCGATATTGTCGCCCAAAAAGCTTTGCGCCGCCGACTAATCGCCGCGTCCAAAGAAATCGGCGGCCTCGGCTACGACGAATCGAGGCAGCTCAGCGAGCTGGTGGAGGAGGCCGAAACCAGGTTGTTCGAGGTCAGCCAGCAGCATGTCAAACAGGATGTCATCAGCCTGGAAGCCATCCTGGCCGAAAGTTTCGACCGGCTGGACGACCTACACAAGGACAAGCAAAAAATCCGCGGCGTACCGACCGGCTTCAAAGATCTTGATAACCTCTTGGCTGGCTTCCAGAAGTCCGACCTGGTGATCCTGGCGGCCCGGCCGTCGATGGGCAAAACGGCTTTGGCGCTTAACTTCGCCCACAATATAGCTGTCCAGTCCAACCAGCCGGTATTGGTTTTCAGCCTGGAAATGAGCAAGGAGCAGCTGGTCGACCGTTTGCTGGCCATGGAGTCAGGCGTTGATGCCTGGGCACTGCGCACCGGTAATCTGACGGACGCTGATTTCGAGAAAATCGGCCAGGCTATGGGCACATTGAGTGAGGCCCAGATCTATATTGATGACAGCCCTGGCATTACTATCAGTGATTTACGCACCAAAGCCCGCCGTGAAGCCCATCGCCGGCCGCTGGGTTTGATCATCGTTGACTACCTGCAGCTTATGAGCGGCCCCAACCGCTATGGCAATGACGGCAACCGGGTCCAGGAAATATCCGAAATTTCACGCGGCCTCAAGGGTATTGCCCGTGAACTCGACGTTCCAATCCTGGCGCTGAGCCAGCTAAGCCGTTCCGTCGAAAGCCGCAGCCCGCAGATTCCGCAATTGGCCGACCTGCGTGAGTCAGGTTCAATCGAGCAGGATGCAGACGTCGTGGCTTTCATTTACCGCGAGGAATATTATAATCCCGACACCGAACGCAAAAAACTGGCTGATATTTTCGTCAAAAAACATCGTAACGGTCCCACAGGCGGAGTAGAGCTATACTTTGAGAACGAGCGCCAGCTTTTCCGTTCGGTCGAAACCCGCCACAAAGACCAGCCTTTCAGCAGCTAGTTCCGCCGTTTATTGATGACTATGGCAAAAACCCGCCGCAGGCTATAATTAAGCGGACATGGAGAAAATGAACGGTTATTTGAGTGAGCGCCGGCGTCTGATTGGCTGGTCTTTGCTGGCGCTGGTCGCCGTAGGCTGGCTGATGCTGTACAAACTCGGCAGCCTAACCGGCGGCCTAAGTGCCGGTGAACTGGCGGCCGCTAAGGTACCGGTAGGCTGGCATGGTATTTATCATCAGCCGCTGGACTTGCCGCTAAAACTGGTCCGCTCAGTCGTTTTCGCGCTATCGCCGGGGCACGGCCAAACACTCACGCGCGTGCCTAACGCCATATTCGGCAGCCTGGCAATTGCCAGTTTCGCCTGGCTGGTATGGCTGTGGCACGGCACCCGGACGGCGGTTTTGGCCGGCCTATTATTCGCGACCGGCGCCTGGACGCTCCACGCCAGCCGCCTAGCCAGTTTTGATGTTCTCTACCTCTGGGCCATGCCAACCCTGCTGCTCATCCACGTGTTGTTAGGCAAGTATGGCCAGCGGGCCTTGATCTGGTATGGCAGCCTGCTGGTATGGGGCGCGATGTTATACGTGCCGGGTCTGGTCTGGCTAGTCGGCCTTGAAGCCTGGCTTCAGCGGGCCGCGTTAGCTGACGGCTGGCAGCATTTCGCGAGCTGGTGGCAGCGGTTGCTCTACGTGTTGGCCGGTTTGATATGGCTACCGCTGTTAATTCTTGGTTTGACGCGTCCCGGCAACCTGGTTAGCTGGCTAGGTTTGCCGCCGCACTTCGCTTCGCCGGTCCATCTATTGAAGCAATTCGCGGCCGTGCCGGTCCATTTGTTCATCCGCGGGCCGCAATACCCGGATATTTGGCTGGGCCGCGCACCGGTATTGGATATCTTCACGCTGACGGCCGGTTTAGCCGGTATTTACTTTTACGCCAGCCGGCCCAAAGCCTCGCGCAGCCGGCTATTAGGCCTATTCGCCCTAATCGGTTTCATATTGGTCGGACTGGGCGGACCGGTCGGCTTGAGCCTGCTGGTGCCTTTGCTCTACGCGATGGCCGCGACCGGGATTACGTATCTGCTGCATGAGTGGCTGCAAGTTTTCCCTAATAATCCGCTGGCCAGGGGTCTTGGCCTTGGCCTGGTCGCTTTGGCGGTCGGTTTGAGCTGCGTTTACAGCCTGCGGGCGTACTTCGTGGCGTGGCCCCACAGCCCGGAAACCCGGATTGTTTTCCAGGATCGCCGCCATTAGCCGCCCGTTTGCTATACTAATAAGATACAAGAGGGAGGAAATATGAGCCGATTTGACCAAGCTAAGATGTTAATGCGTGTCAAAAAAATCCAGAGCGAACTGCAAAAAATGGTAATCAGCGTCGAAAAGGGCGACGGCGCCGTCACGGTTGAAATTACCGGCGAGCAAAAGATCAAAAAAGTCCGCATCGACCCCGAATACGTTGACTTGGACGACATTGGCCAGCTGGAGCGCTGGATCGAGGACGCCGTCAAAGACGCGATTAGTGAAAGCCAGCGCGTAGCCGCCGAAAAAATGCAGCCGATGATGGGCGCGTTGGGCAACCTGGGACTATAGGCTTCGGCTAGAGCGATGCAGATTCTACCGCCGGCGCTGAGTGATTTGATCGAGGCTTTCGGCGCTTTGCCGGGAGTCGGGCCGCGTACGGCCGAGAGGTACGCTTATTACTTGCTGCGGCACGGCAATGACATCCCGCAGAGGCTGGCGGCCGCCCTACAGGCTTTGAACGGCGGTATCGGTTTTTGTTCCAAGACGTTTGCCTTGGTGCCGGCCGGGCAGGCCTTGTCTGATCTTTACACCGATCCTAAACGTGATAAGGCGGTAGTGGCCGTCGTAGCCGAGCCGTTTGACCTGGTAGCCCTCGAAAAAACCGGCCAATTCCACGGCACTTACCACGTCCTGGGCGGCCTGGTCTCGCCGATTGATAACGTCGGCCCGGAGCAGCTGCATATCACCGAATTGGTCAAGCGTATCGACGAAGACAAGGTTAAGGAAGTCATCTTGGCGACCAATGCCAGCGTCGAGGGCGAATCAACCGCTCTTTATATCCAGCAACAGATTGGCGAGCGCAAGGTCAAGATTACCAGGCTGGCCCGCGGCCTGTCGGTTGGTGTCGACCTGGAATACGCCGACCAGATTACTCTGGCCCGCGCCTTGGAAGGCCGCCAGGCTATCTGATTTGGGATTCGCCGTCAAAGAACCTACAATTATAAGATATGTATAAACAAGCCGAACAGATTAAGAAGCTGCTCGACAAGGCTGAGAAAATTGTCGTCATACAGGCTGATAACCCGGACGCTGACAGTTTGGGCAGTGCCCTGGCGCTGGAACATATCCTAGGTGATATGGGCAAGCAACCGTATTTGTATTGCGGCGTCGACATGCCTGGCTATCTCCGTTATATGCCCGGCTGGGACACGGTCAGGCCAGACCTACCTAACCAGTTCGACGCCAGTATTATAGTTGACGCCTCGACCATGACGCTGCTGGAGCGCCTCGTCGAGGCCGGCTACCAGCGTCCACTGTCTGCTAAGCCCTGCGTAGTGCTTGACCACCATGCCGTAGTCGACCACGAAGTACCCTTTGCCTCGGTTACGATTAACGACGCCTCGCGGGCTTCGGCCGGCGAACTAATCTATTTGCTGGCCGTCCAATTGGGCTGGACCCTGTCGGTTGACGCTCAAAGCTGCCTAATGAGTTCGATCCTGGGCGACACCCAGGGCCTGACCAACCAGCTGGCCTCGGCTCAAACTTACCGCATTATGGCGGCTTTCGTCGAAGCCGGCGTCGACCGGCCTGCCCTAGAAGAACTCAGGCGCGAATATGGCAAAATGCCGCCCACTATCTACCGCTACAAAGCCGACCTGATCAAGCGCACTGAACTTAGCTCTGGCGGCCGTGTCGCTTCGGTGGTGATACCGCAAGCCGAGATCAACGAGCACAGTCCGCTTTATAATCCTGGCCCGTTAATCCAAGGTGATATGCTGCAAACCGCCGGCGTCGAAGTGGCTATAGTTTTTAAAGCCTATGCCGGCGGCAGGGTCACGGCCGCTATCCGTTGTAACTCCATGGCGCCGATTGGCGGGCAGCTGGCCGAACATTTTGGCGGCGGCGGCCATGCTTTTGCCAGCGGCTTCAAAGTTACTTCCGGCCGCCCTTTGGACGAAATAAAAGCCGAATGCTTGCAGCTAGCCACCGAATTACTTGATAAACTTAAGCTAATAGACAAATAGGTATGAAGCTCTATAACACCTTGACCAGACAAATCGAGGAGCTTAAGCCGCAAGCGGTGCCGACAGTGACGGTCTATACCTGCGGGCCGACGGTTTATGACTACGCGCACATCGGCCACTGGTTTAATTACGTGCGGATGGACACGTTGATCCGGGCGCTCAAGGCTAATGGCCTCGAGCCGAAGTGGGTTATGAACATCACCGACGTCGGCCATCTCACCAGCGACGGCGATGAAGGTGAAGACAAATTGGAAAGGGGCGGCCGCCGCGAAGGCAAGACCGCCTGGGAAGTGGCCGAATTCTACACGAAAGACTTTCTGGAAGGCATGAAAGCGCTCAATATCTCCGAACCGGACAATTTGGTCAAAGCCACTGACCATATTCCGGAACAGATCGATTTGATCAAACAGCTAGAGGAAAAAGGCTACATCTATGTGATTGATGACGGCGTTTACTACGACACGAGCAAATTCCCGCGCTACGCCGATTTCGGCCAGCTTGACCTTGACGAGCAGCAGGCCGGCGCCAGAGTAAACTTCAACCCGCAGAAGCGCAACGTTTCCGACTTCGCGCTGTGGAAGTTCTCGCCGGCCGGCCACCAACGCGACATGGAATGGGATAGCCCCTGGGGCAAAGGCTTCCCCGGCTGGCACATCGAGTGCTCGGCTATGAGCATGAAATACCTCGGCCCGACGCTGGACATACATACCGGCGGCATCGACCACGTGCCGGTCCACCACACCAACGAAATCGCCCAAAGCGAAGCGGCGACAGGCCAGCGCTTCGCCAACCACTGGCTGCACAGCAACCACGTTACGGCCAACGGCGAGAAGATATCCAAGAGTTTGGGCAACGGCATAAGGCTTCAAGATATCGCCGAGAAGGGTATTTCGCCGCAGGCCGTGCGCCTGCATGTCCTGGAATCGCACTACCGCAGCCAGTCGAAATTCAGCTGGGACAGCCTCGAGGCTGCCAAAAACCGCTTGCAGGACCTAAAGGCCCTGGCCGTACTGCGCTGGCAGGCCCGGCCGACCGTAGGTGATTCCGCCACTTTCGCGCTGGAGGACGTACCGCTGGAGCTGAAGCGGATCGTAGCCGATGACCTTAATACGCCGCAGGCGATGGCCTTTTTGAGCCAGATTACCGGTCAGCTGCTAACTGTCTTGATTGAAAATGATATGGTCGTCCATTTCGAAACCATGCTTGCCGGTATTGACGAGCTGTTCGGTCTCGGCTTGATGGACATGCCGGATATTACGGACGAACAGAAAAAACTATTAGCCGACAGGGATCAAGCCCGCGCCGACCAGGACTGGGCTAAGTCCGACAAGCTGCGCGATGAACTGGTGTCTCAAGGTATCGGCGTGCGCGATACCGCCCAGGGTGCTATTTGGTTTCTGCTGTAGCTTTGTCAAACCGGGGCGTGTCGATAATCTGGTGGCTGCGCAGGTATTCAAGCAAGGCGATCCTAAGGCAGCCGGCAGCCGGTATAGCTACCAGGCCGCCAAACAGGCCGCCGAAGCTAACGCCGACGACGACTGACATAAAGACCAGCAGCGGCGACATATTGGTCGAGTTGGCCTGGATGCGCGGCTGGATCAGGTAGTTCTCTATCTGCTGGTAGAGGATGTAGTAGGTTAGGATAATAACCGCGGCTGACGTTGAGTGGAACAATGCCACCGTCGTGACAACGACGGCGCCTATGGTATGGCCGACTAGCGGGATTAAGCCGCAGACAAAGATAACGACCACCAACGCGGCCGGATAACTGACGTGCAGCAAAAGGACGGCCGGCATTATCAAAACCGAAGCCAGCGCCGCCAGTGTCACCTGGCCGTTGACGAAACCCTTTATAACCTTGTACATGTCAATCGCTAAGCGGTCGGCCAGGTCATGGTGTTTATCAGGTATGACGTCACGCAGGAATTTGAGCCAGCGCGGGCCTTCGACCAGCATCATGAAGGTCAGTACCAGGATAGTTAACAGCGAAAAGAAGCTGCTGCCGATTTTCTGGACGGTCGAAAAGGCCGCGCCGCCGGCGTTCTTCAATCGGGCCGAAAGCTGTGACGAAAACGTATCGACTTGCTTCTCCAGATGATGTTTCCGGATAAGGCGGCCGATTTCGCTGTTCTGGCTTCTTAGATCCTGGACCAGGTTGGGGGCGGCACTGACCAGGTTCTCTGTCTGGCGCACCAGGGGCGGCGCGATGCTGGCGATGAAGCCACCCAAGAGGATGACCACGACCAGGAAGGATAAGGAGGTAGCGATCGAGCGGCTGCCCCGCTGTTTGCCCGGCAGATGCCTAGCCAGCCAGTAAACCGGACCGTTGAGAGCCAATGTCAGGAAGAAAGCTCCGAAGATCAACAGCAAGGCGTGTGAAGCCCTGTGCAGGGCAGACAAGAGGATAATTGTAGCCACTACCATTACCGTCAGCCTGGCGAAAGTCTGGAAAGAAATGGTCAGGGCCACCTCCGGTAGTTTCTCCTCTGACTTGCGGATGTGCAGCATGGCTTTATTATCTATGCTTCGCGCCGTTTACGCAACGCCTGGTAATAAATATTTAACAATTTCGTGCCCACGGTGTTAACGTCGAACTGCTTGACGTAATCGGCGCCCCAAGTCTGCATCTGTTGGCGGCGGGACTTACTTCCCATATAATAAGCTAGTTTTTCGGCTAAGGCATCTGAGTCCTTAGCGTCAAATAACAAATCAGGCTGAGGCGCCATGACAGAGCTATAGCCCGGGTTGTCGCCCGCCAGGACAACGGCCCGGCCGCTGGCCATAGCCTCCAGCAGCACGATGCCGAAACTTTCGCCGCCGCTGCTTGGGAAAACGGCTATGTCGGCCGACGCGTAATAACGGGGCTTGTCGGCCTCGCTGACAAAACCGACGAAATTGACCGTACTGTTCAGACCGTGCTCATCAGCGAACCGCCGCAGCTTAGCTTCCAGCGGGCCCCTGCCGCAGACTAAAACCCTGAACTTGGGCAAATCTCCACTGCCATTGAGTCGCGCTACGGCCTCTAGCAACAGCTGGCAGCCTTTGCGCGGAACCAGACGGCCAAGAAACAGGATCGTAAAGACATCGTCCTCGTATTCGGCCAACGGCTTAGCCGCGTGGAAGCGCCCGTAATCAATGACGTTCGGCAGCACCTCCGTCTTGATACCGAACGTCTGCCGGGCAAAGTCGGCTGCCGCCGATGAAACGCTGACTATCTTGTCAAACCGCCGCAGCGACGGCTTGAGCCAGACTCCCAAAGCCCGATTGGCGACAGTTACCAATTTGCTATAAGGCGCTATGTGGAAAGTGCCGATGACAGCTGTGCCGTCATCGGCCGCCAGGATAATACGCTGGGCCAGCAAAGGGTGGTGCGGCACTTGCACGTGCAGGACGTCGAACTTTTCGGCCGCCAGGAAAGCCTTGAGCTTGGCTTTGCGGGCGAACAGCGGTATCGAGCCGTCGTTGCCGTTGAAACGGACTTTGACGCTGCGGCTGAGGCTATGCAGGTTCTCAATGTCACGGCGCCGGGTCTGGCCGACCAGGTAATGCACGTCATGGCCCTGGTCGCGCAGCCATTCACCGACCGCCAGGACGTACTGCTGGACGCCGTCGGGCTTGTCGAGGCCGCTGTCCAGGACCAGGCCGACTTTGAGCGGCTTAGGCTTAGCGGGCGCGGCCATGCTGCTTCAAAGCCTCTTGGTAGAATTCCTCGTAGCGGCCGACTATATCCGGGTAATTGAAGCGTTTGACGTACTCTTTGGCCCATTTCCGCCAGAGCGTGCCCAGTTGTTCATCATGCAATAAGAGGTCGAGGCGGCGGCCAAATTCTTCGGTGTCGTGCGGGTTGACTATAGATATGGCGCCGGTGTCCTGTAGGAGGTCGACATAACCGGAGTTATTGCCGGCCACGCAAACGGCGCCGCTGGCCATGGCTTCCAGCAGTACGATGCCGAAACTCTCGCCGAACACGGCCGGCGAGCAGAACAAGTCGGCCTCGGACAGCAGCTGCAGTTTGAGGTCTTCGCTGATGAAGCCGAGGAAGCTGACGTTGGGCAGCTTGAGGTCTTCGGCCATTAGCTCCAGCCGCTCCCGCTCCGGCCCGTCGCCGGCGATGATGAGCTTAACTTCGGGGTTATCCTGGGCCAGGCTGCTGTAGGCTTTGAGCAGATACTGAACGCCTTTGCGGCGCTCCAGGCGGCCGATGAACAGGATGGTTTTGGCGGCGGGTTTCTTGGGTTTGTGGTGGCTGCGGTATTTGGTCAGGTCAATGCCGTTGGGAATAATCGTGATCGGCTGGTCGGTCAGGCCGGCGGCGTACTCGGCACCAGAGGCGGAGACGGCCGTCAGTTCGTGAAGGTATTTCATAACCGACTTGAGGTAAGGCGTAACGACCTTAATGATCGTCCGGCTCATCATTGCTTCCGGCACTTTGGCATGGAAAGTACCGATGTTGACGCTGGTCGAACGCTGTAACAGCTGCCGGCTGAGCAGCGGCATCCAAGGCTCGTGGAAGTGTAGGATGTCGAACTTCTCGGCGGCCAGCATAGCGTCGATTTTTTCACTGTCGGCCGTGCTGGAAACCTGCGAAGTGGTGTGGAAGGACAGCGTCCGGAAGTCGGTCGAAGTGCCGGCGAAAATAACGTCCGGGTCAGCTTCCAGGTCGTGGTTGCGCGGGTACGGCGTAATGATTTTGACAGTGTGGCCGCGGGTCTCCAAGCCGGCCTTCAAGGCCAGGATAACTTCGAGGACGCCGCCGCTCCTGTCAATGTTGTACGGGCAGACTAAGCCTATTTTCATCTTCTTACAAGTATACCATTATTGGCGCGCCAGTATGCGCCGCAAACCCGGCGGCAGCATCACGCCGGTGGCCTTTTTGTCGGCCACGACATTGGGGGTGTGGGCTTTGCTGTTCATGTCAAAGCGGCGGTAACTCTTGAACACGACCAGCATGTGCTGCTTAACGATTTCGTTGTCGAAATAGTGGTCGCTCGTGGAAGCGACATGTATGACCGGCAAGTCGATTTGTTTCTTGCAGTTATCGAGCGTGAAGAACTGGCTGGTGGTTATCCAGTGGGTGCGGACGTCATTGGCCTGCCACATCTTGACCTCTAGGTCCATCATGGACTCAAACTCTTCGGGCGTGACCTCTATCATGCGCCGTTTGGAATTGGGCAGTTGGGTATATAGCGTCCTGAGCACGAAGCGGTTAAGCAGGCAATAGCGGGCGAAAAGGGCATACGGCCGGGTGCCGAAGAAACGGGTAGCCCAGCGGTAAAAATCGCGCCGCGGCCGGGGGTAAAGGAAGTCATCCTTGTGCATGAAGCCGACCAGGCCGACCAACAGCACGACCTTTTTGGACAGTTCCGGGTAGCGCTGCAGCATCCTAGTCACGATCACGAAGCCGAATGAGATGGCCACGATGGTCACCGGCTTGCGCTTGTAGCGCAGCTTGATAAAGGCTGCCAGGTAGTCGGCGTAAGTATCGATATTGGGCTTAACCCCGATCTTCGCGAAACTGTCCATGCCGCCGAAGCCGGGCAGGTCGGGCATGGTCACGGCGCCGTAGGCATTAAGGTTCTGGACCAGCGCCCACCAGCGTTCGAGCATGGCGTGGTGGCCGTAAACCAAGAGGATTTCGCGTTGGCGGTTGGCCGGCGCCGGCACGCGCATCATTCGTCCCTCCAGACCGTTGATGTCCAGGGGCACTATATAGTCAGCTGGGTTTTGAGGCTCTTTTTGCGGCATAAAAATGACTTTTGTTAGATGTAACTGTAGCACCAAGGAGTAATTTCGTCAAACCGCAGGCGAGGGCTTATGATTTGTGAAACCCGCCCATTTACGCTAAAATTCAATCTGTTCGTTGGGGCGTGGCCAAGTGGTAAGGCACCAGTTTTTGGTACTGGTATTCGGGGGTTCGAATCCCTCCGCCCCAGCCAATTTTGAAACTCACCATGTTTGATGAAAAAACTATTCAGCAGCTAAAGTTCTATGTTTACCTGCTTGTTGATCCTGTTAGTAAAATACCTTTCTACATAGGTAAAGGAAAAAGAAATCGCGTTTTTGAACATCTAAAGGGCGCTCTTAAAGAAGATAAGGAAAGCCTTAAGTATGACACTATCCGCAAATTGCATAATCAAGGTTTAAAGCCTGAGCATCTCATAGTGCGTCATGGCCTGAGCGAAAGTGTTGCATATGAGTTGGAAGCTTCATTAATCGACGTCCTTGGCTTCATGAGGTATAAAGAGACAAACATCGCAGGAGGGCACAATTCGGTTGAGAAAGGCCTTATGACATCAGATGAAATCATTAGGCTATACAATGCCAAGGAATTAAATAGCATACGCGCGGAATGCATCATCATTAATATCAACCGAACATACACACGCGGCGCTGGTAATGATGATATCTATGAAGCTACTAAAGAACGTTGGGCAATTGCGAGAAGTAAACTAGACAAAATTAAATATGTTTTAAGTGAGTATAAGGGTTTGATAGTTGAAGTCTTTGAAGTCAAGGAGTGGTATCCCATTGAGGTAAACTACACAAAGGGTGGTAAAAGGGCTAACGAGACACGTACTCGCTATGGGTTTATTGGCGTGCAAGCGCCTAAAAATATACGACAGGAATATGTTAATAGATCAATCGTTCATCACAAAAAACGTGGCCAAGCATCCCCCGTTAGATTTCATTTATGACAAATCGTAGAAGTTTTATAAATGTTTCTGAATCCAAGCCTTTGACCAATTTTGAAAATTGGCTTGCCTAAAGCAACCAATCAGTTAACTTTGTTTAAAATTATAAAATAGGTTATAGTAAGCGCCATGATTAGGATTGAGGCGGTCACGGCGTACGAACAGCTTGATTCGCGCGGCAACCCGACGCTAGGGGCGGCCGTGACGCTGAGCGACGGTTCGGTTGGTGAAGCTTTCGTGCCCAGCGGCGCTTCGACGGGCGAGCATGAAGCCATCGAGCTGCGCGACGGCGACCCGAACCGGTATCTTGGCAAAGGCGTGTTGACGGCGGTAAATAACGTGCAGACCGAAATTGCCGAAGCCGTGATTGGCCTTGATGCCGCCGATCAGGGTGGTCTTGACGAGCTCATGATCGAGCTTGACGGCACACCCAACAAGTCGCGGCTGGGTGCTAACGCCATTCTCGGAGTTTCGCTGGCGGCCTTGCGGGCCGTTGCAGTATCGGCTAAACAGCCTCTTTACAGGTATTTGGGCGGCGAGGACGCGGCCATTCTGCCGATACCGATGATTAACGTTTTGAACGGCGGCGCGCATGCCGACACCAGCGTTGATTTTCAGGAATTTATGATTATGCCGGTCGGCGCGACCAGCTTCCCGGAGGGTTTGCGTATGGGCAGCGAGGTTTTCCATTCGCTGGGCGACGTCCTCAAGGACAGGGGCCATTCCAAAGGCGTTGGCGACGAGGGCGGCTACGCTCCATCCTTAGGCTCTAATCGGGAGGCCATGGAACGCGTCTTGCAAGGCATAGAATCGGCCGGCTACACGCCGGGCGAGGACATTGCCATTGCGCTCGACCCGGCTAGCAGTGAATTCTATGACAAGGAATCGGGCCTCTATGTTTTCGGTAAATCCGACGGGTCAATTCACTCGTCCGGCCAGATGATTAGGCTTTGGCAGGAATGGGACACCGATTATCCGATTGTTTCAATTGAAGACGGCCTGGCCGAAGATGACTGGTCCGGCTGGAAGAAGCTAACCCACGCTATGGGCGACCGGATGCAGCTGGTTGGCGACGATTTATTCGTAACTGACCCCGAACGGCTGCAGCAAGGCATCACGCAAGGCGCAGGCAATGCCATTTTGATTAAAATTAACCAGATCGGGACTATTACCGAGACTTTGGCCGCCATCAAGCTGGCCCACGAGAACGGCTATCGGGCGGTCATGTCGCACCGCTCCGGCGAAACCGAAGACACCTCGATTGCCGACTTGGCGGTAGCTACTGGTACGGGCCAGATCAAAACCGGATCGGTTTCGCGCTCCGAGCGCGTGGCTAAGTATAACCGCCTGCTTAGAATAGCGATCGAATTAGGCGATAAGGCTCGCTACGGCACCGGCGAGCTGCAGAAGTAATTAGACCTGACCGGGGTCTTCTTTGGTCTCTAATTCGTCGACGTCTTCCTGCTGGCCGGCCGGCTTAAGGATGGCGTCGACGAGCTGGTCGAGCTGGTCGTTGGATAAGTTCGCCTTGACGGCGTAGCCTTCGATACCCAGGTCGCGCAAACCGACCGGAGCATCAGCTTCATTGAGGTTCGAGATAATGAAAACCGGGATGTGCTTGCCCCAGTCGCTGGCGCGCATAATTTCCAGGATCTGGTCGCCGGCGACCTTGGGCACCATGAGGTCGAGCAGTACC
>JGI20206J14855_1000275_pt1 | contig 18847 bp, 18 predicted proteins | sample NGESurdeep092012_6_FD_14855 | JGI IMG/M metagenome (IMG submission 14855) | reverse complement strand
ATAAGACGGCATACGATGCGGCAGTGGACGCGACCATTCGCGCTAAGATTGGCAACGATCCGAAATTGTTTGACAAGGCGAAGGCGATGTATGGACTCATTAACCTTGAGGACGTCACACCCGCTCAGATGCAGCAGCGCGTTGCCGCGGCGGTGGGCGCTCTTGTGCAAACGGAGCCGGATCTGTTGGCGTCGCTCGGCGTGAGCTCAAGCGGGACCTACATGCCGCCGGTTCAGAAGGCAGCGGGCGAGGAATCGTTTGCGGATACGGAGCGGGGCCGCGCAGGCGCGGCAGAGTTAGGGATTATCATTGAAGCACCAAAGAAATGAACACGAACACTAAGAAGACGGGCTCATTCCACGGCAAGAGTAATCGGCTTGGGCATGGGGGTCGGGCAGCGCAGCTTAAGGCCAAGGGAGTACCGGGCGCAGTGATAGGTGCTATGGCGCGCGCGGCGCATGCGGCACCTGGGCAAGCAAATTATCACGGTAAATAAAACAATATATGGCCGATGACGAAACAAAAATAAAAGCCTCCGATCTGCAGAAGGTCATGGAGAGTATCGCAGAGCTTGAACGCAAGAATGCGGAGCTCGAAGCGAAGCAAGCAGGTATGTCGGAGCTTATTGGCAAAGCCGACGCTTCGGAGCCGAAGCTGCGCGAGAAGCAAAACTTTGAGCCGAAGTTTCGCACCGTGCGCATCCGTAAGTATCCGATGAAGGGTAATTACGAAGATTTGGGATATGTCATTGGATGGAGCAACAGGGGAGCCTACCAGATGGTAGATCGCACCTCAGGTATTGCTCCGACGATTGTCGACATGATTGATGTACAGTTTTTGGGACATGAGAAAGATGAAAAAGGTAAACTTCAGTTTGAAGCAGTACCGTTGCTCAGTCTCTATAACAAAGGCGTCCAGGTACATTGCAAAATTATCAAAACTGAGCGTCAGGAAGTAAAGGTCCCGACCGGGGAAGAGATCAGTGTCACGGTGTATGATCCCAAGCATGGCATGACGGCAACGGGTGATAAGATAGATGGATGGGTAGCTCATAGCGAGATTACCTATACGATACAGATCCCGGGCGTGGAAGGTGAAACAAAGATTGGTGAGTTATTCGTTAATTAAATAAATGTATGTCAGACAAAGAAATTGTTACGCAAGATTGGCTCGATGAGAATCCTGATTCGCTATTGAAAGTTGGAGATGAACGCGAGGGAGATACCCCTGAGGATGAGGAAGAGGATGAACCCAAAGAAGACGAAGATGCCCCTAAAGAAGAGGCACCTAAGGTAGAGGACGAAGTAGAGGCTCCTAAGGAAGAGGCACCTAAGGTAGAGGACGAAGTAGAGGCTCCTAAGGAAGAGGAAGTCCCGGTTACACCTCCTACATCCAAACTTACCTACATGGGTAAGAATGTTATTGGCGGCGGTGTTCGTGAAGTCAATGGTGTCAAATATAATCACCTCACTCTTGAAGATGGTACGACTCATGATCTTACCAATGAAGAGTATGTCGCCAAGGTAACGGTAGCTCAGTAGTATGCCGGAGAAAACAGCAGAAGAGCTGCGCGACGAGAAGTGCATTCCAGTTGCTCGCGGCATTTTTGTCGATATGGCAACGGATTTGACCGAAGCGAGTGCTAAGGGAGACTTCACACCGATGATGCTCAAGGTCATGGCGCGCGCGCTCGATGCGGATCTGAACGTCACGATGGAGAATTCCTATGTATTTCAGCTCCTCCTTGGCGTGTGCTCCGGGCTTAACGCAACGGTGCAGGCATGTGAGACGACGCCTATTGATGACGTGCGATATGACGGTATCATCAAGAAGATACTCTCGATTATAGCCACTTCAAATGTGCCTATGGTGGCTGCTGACCCGAAAGCAAAGCCTGATCCCGTCAAGCTGGAAACAGACTTCGCGGGGGTGAAGGAGCAGTTGAATGCGCTGTTTAAGGAGAACAATCTATCGCGCATTGAGGTCAATTACATCATGGAAAAGCTCTTTAGCTCCTTCCAGGCGGTACAGAACGCCTTTATGAATGTTGTTGCCCAGTATGGTGAAAAGGCTACGGCCAAGCTCCTTGGTCTTGAGTTCTCGAGCGATCTGACGATGAAGAAGCTCAATGAGGTATTGACTTCTCCTGTGCCGGCAGCATAGGTTCATGTGAAACGCGGGGTAGTGTAACGGTATGCACGGATGGCTCCTAACCTTCCAGTCCGAGTTCGAATCTCGGCCCCGCAATAATTAGTTATCCACATATCCCCCCTTGTATCCACATAGCACCTTCATGCTACAGTAGAGATGTAAAAATTAGCGCATGCGGAAGTTCCCCGCGCGTAGGCCCGTAAGGGAAAGGAACGCCAACAATCGCAGGAGCCCGCTGCGCAAAGAGTTAAGGCGTTGGAGACACTATGAAAGGTGTCTTGTTTTTGTGTACAACATTATTCGATAGTTCTGAAAATATGGCTTTTAAACGAATCTCTGGTCAGTCAAACCTGATCACGTTCCCAAAGACTGCAAGCGTTGCATACGCAGCGGGATCAGCTGTGGAGATAACGAGCACCGGGTTTTTCATCGCTTTGGCGACGACTTCTCCGAGCGTACTCGGTATCCTTCAGCAAAAGATCTCGTCAACTGACGGCGACTATGCAAACAACACGCCGTGCCTCATCGATTGTGGTGACGCAAATACGGTGTGGGAAGTTGATGTCGCAAACGGCGGTGCAGCGACTCCGTTCGCAGTTACCGACATTGGTCAGTTCTTCAAGATGGGCGGTACTGCAAGCGTTATCGATTGCAATACCCGCTCTTCAACGGCAGGCGCCGGTTTCACCGCGCAAGGTCTCGTATTCCTCTGTGTCGGGTTTATTGCTGCTACCACTACGGTAAGCGACACTTCAACCGGCAGCGGAAAGGGTCTGTTCAAAATCATGTCGTCGGCTCTCGTTCGTCCTTCGTCCACTTAATCATCTTAATTATTGTTTATGGCTTATCCCCCAATTGACTCTCAAAATTCGGGCACATTCCTAAACACCGTCACGTTTCCGGAACTCACCGACTTGGTGGACCGAAACTTTAAATCGGTGGGCGGCATGGTTGTCCCTGTAGCGCGCCAGTTGTTCATCACGGACAATGTAGGTGCGGGCGAAGGAGAAATGAAGCTCTTTCAAGAGTACGATACGAATACCTATGCTCGCGCAAAGCCGCAAGGCGTTGATGCGAAGAAGGCGTCGTTCGGCATCGGATACTATGTTACGGTTCAGCAAAAGCGCATTGGCATCGAGTCAGAAATTACTTGGGAAATGCGTCGGTATAACAAGAAGGCTGAAGTCAATGCCGCGCTTTATACGCTTCCGACATTCTGTCCGCAGCGCGTTGAGCTCGATCTGACCCATGTCTTTACGTTCGCCTCCTCGACTTCCTATGTGGACCTCGACGGCAACACGGTCTCGACCGTCGGCGGTGATGGCTTGGCTCTCGCGTCAGCTTCCCACACGCTCAAGTTCTCGACACTCACGTACTCAAATCGTATCTCTGGTGATCCGCTCTTTTCCAAGGGTGCACTTGAGTTGGCAGAGCTCCTCACGACGACCGACATTCTGTCGAACTTCGGCGAGAAGCGTGTGATGGACTTCAACACTATCGTTACGGGCAACAACCCGACGGTCGTGAATGCGGTCAAGCAGTTCCTTCGCTCCACGTCTGATAACACGCAGAATAACTCAGGCGTTATGAACGTGAATCAGGACAAGTATCGCCATCTTATTCTTGAGCAGCTCGCAACGACTGCAACGGGTGCAATCGATTCGACCAAGAAGAATTGGTGGTTCTTGGCGGCTGTCGGCGCGGGACTCCGTGGCTGGCAGGCGTACTACGTTGAATGGGAAGCAGCGAATCTTACGCCGGCTACTTCCGGAAATGGCACCGATGTCCACAAGGACATCTGGTACTACAACGTGCGTCAGTCGTACAACAACTGTTTCCTCTCGGGTCGCGGCGTAATCGCTTCGCTTCCGACCAACTAGTAACTAACGAGGCCCTGCTTATGAGAGAGTAATTCTCTTTAGGACGGCGGTGGAGTAGGTAATCCTCAAAAAAACAAACCATGTATCCTAATATTAACTCGGGCTTAGGTCTCTTGATGGGAAACAGTCTTGTTGATAGCCCTCTGATGTCTGATTCTACGGGGCGATTCTTTATCGTCATCGGTTCAACGGAAACGAACGCAGCAGAAATTAAGGCGATGTATGGCAACAGCTACCCAGACGGTACGCCGGTTGTCTACACTACACTCGGCGGCGCTGCAGCAAAATGTGTAGCAGGTCGTGGTGATGTAATCTTCTTGGCTCCCGGCCATGCGGAAAATATTTCTTCGGCGACGGCGCTTACTATGAGCATCTCCGGAGTCACCGTTATCGGATGTGGTGCCGGAAATCTTCGTCCTCAAATCACTCTTGACACGGCAAACACAACGACTATCAATGTCACGGCAAACAACGTCTCGTTCAAAAATGTTATCTTTATTGCTAACTTTTTGGCAATCGCTTCGGTGTTTACACTGACGACGGCAACGGACTTTCAGCTCATCGGCTGCGATTTCCGTGATACGTCGGCGGTTCTTGATTTCTTGTTCATCGTTACAACTGCGGCGACTTCCAACGCTGCTGATGGACTTACCATTACCGGCTGCAAGGTTATCTCGCAGACGGCGGCAGGTGCGATCGGGTTTGTATCAGCACTTGGTACAAATGATCGCTGGAATATCTCAGGTAATTCGTATTTCTCCGTCAGCACCAGCGCTACGGCATTGATACCAGTTGCCGCGGGTAAAATTTTGACGGATCTTTTGATTCTCAATAATTACTTCAACATTGCAAATGCCTCGGGCACTGCAACTGGTTGGCTCCTCACGACTAACGGTTCAACCAGCACAGGGCTGATTGACGGCAACAAAGACTCCTCACTCGTCACAACTCCTGTGATGATTACGGCAAGTTCAGGGTTGTTTACGGGTCTCAACTACCATGTTGATGCCGACAGTAAGTCGATGTACCTCGTTCCTGCAGCAGATTCCTGATCCAATCTTGGTTCTCTCCTCCGGCCTACGCATCGACCCGTCGGCCGGGATGAGAGAGTCAATTATCAAAATAATTTAAAAACATCATGTTTCCTCAGAAACAATCCTACACTCTCTTTGATGCCGTGACTCCGGTGGCAGTTACTTCTTCAACTGATGCGACCCCTATTGTAGTTACAGCAACGGCGCATGGCATTAAAAATGGTCAGCGAGTGTTCATCTATGGGCACACTACGAATATTGCAGCTAACGGTATTTTTGTTGCGACTGCAGTAAGCGCAAATGCTTTCACGCTCACTGATGAAATAACCGGTGCTGCGGTTGCAGGCTCGGGTGCTGGTGCCGGTTCTTCGGGGCTTTGTGTGCCTGCTCCGGCAGTTGTTCGTATCGGAGACTTTAAAAATTCGGTGCTGCAAATTGGTACGACGGGGACTGCAACGATGACTCTCAAAGTAGCCGGGTCTCTTGGTATGACAGTCAAAGGTTCGGTGTCTCCTCGTGGGGACTATCCTAACTTCGGAGCGACGGTATCTCCTACCAATCCATATAGTTTCCTCCAGACAATTAGTCTCGATACTGGAGCTGCAACTAATGGGGCTACAGGGATTGTGATAGCTGGTACTGATATTAATATCATGATTGAAATAAATACCAACCTTATCAATCTTGCAACTCTATTCCCGATTACGTGGACTCAAGGAGCGCTTACCGCTAAATTAGTCGTCCAATCAGCTGTATAAATATGAAACAAATTTCTATACGTACAGCGTTACTGAGTACCTTCGCTGCTTCGACGAATCCAGTTGGTAACGGTGGTTTAACTCCAAATGCTTTAGGTGTTCCCTATTCTTGCTTTATCGAGGCGGTTTGGATCCAATAAATTATATGGCACGTCGCGAGCAAACAATAACGAAGGATCCGGATGTTGAGGTTTCTCAGGCGGAACTTCAGGCTTTGGAAGGCGTAAAGAGCACTATACAAACTGAGACCCTTGCTGTTGCAAAAAATAAGCAAGAACTTGAACAGGCGTTTGAGGAAGCAAAGGAACGTCTTGATCGTGAACTTGAGACAAAGAGTGCGGCACATTTCTTGCAACTTGATGCTATGGAGCAGAAGTATCGCAACATCGAAATGACTATCTCGACGAATGAGTCAGTGCAAAAAATGATACAGGAAGAGACTGCAGTGCTTGAACAAGTGCGAGAATTAGTTAAAAAAGATATTGCGGAGCTCCATGACAATAAAGGCACCGTATCGGCTGAGGTGGTGCGTTTGTTAGAAACTCAACACTTATTGGAGGACAATATTCGCGATTTGCGTGTGGTAGAGAACGCTCTTGATGAAAAAAATAAGTTAGTACACATGGAGACAATTGCGTTGTCAGCTAAACTCAAACAGGAGTTCGCACGTTATGATCAATTGATAGGCAATCATACGGTACTTCGAGAGAAGGTAACGCATTTGAGTGCTATCCATGCAGATGTGCAATCAAAAATTGATGCCATCAATAAAGATCTTGTCGGAAAAGTCGTTGCGTTGCGTACTGCCACTAATGATTTGATGGATGTGCAGAAGCGGGTTGCTGACCATAAGCAGTCAATGGCGGTTCTTGAAAGTGAGATAAGTGCTAGAGCTGGCAATGCAGCTCGACTTGAACAGCACGTTGATAAAAAATTAGACCATCTCAAGCAGATAGAACAGAATTTTACTAATGAGCGTTTGGCCGCTCATGGGTATAAGCGTACTTAATTATGGCTAGAACTGCGGATCCAACCATCATTTTACAAAACAATGGTACGCAATTAGGCGTAAGCGGTTTCCGTATCCTTGATTTGGTATCCGGCATTTCGGCAACAGATGCGGGTGCTGGTGTTGCGGCTGTTACCGGGAGCAGTGCAGGTTCAAACTTTGAGATTGATGCAGTTTCACCAGTGACTTCCGGGACAAGTATTACACTTGATCTTACGACTCTTTCGCATGTTTTTGTTGCAATTCTCGGTATCTATAAAAATGGTCAGCTTCTAAACAAAGCAGATGCTACGTTTGGGTGGAGTCTGACTAGTACGACTGCAACGATTTTAAATGCAGCAAATACGGATATCTTCGATGTCGAATATTCTTATTAACATGAAACGATTTCTTATAACATTGGTAACATCTGTCGCTCTTCTCTCCCCTGTGGTGGTGTCTGCTCAAGTGTTCAATCTTAATCAGATCGCTTCCTCAACTCAGCCAGCTCCTTACTGGGGTGTTCTTATTGGAGATAGTTTCGGAACGCATAAAGCCGTGGCCTCATCGTCTCCTACCGTAGCCTCTCTTTTCGCTACTTCTTCTATCTTCGATTTTGGACTCACTTCAGGCGATTGTGTTCAAGCCGGGACAGGAGGTATGCTAACAAGTGCTTCAGGAGCTTGCGGTTCCGGTAGCGGCTCCTCCTTTGCCTATCCGTTCCCTTCAAACGCCACTACTACACTTCTCAATTTCAATGGTGGTCTGACTTCATATGCCTCCTCAACCATCGGCAACGGCACACAGACAGGCGGCTTGACCATCAGTGGAGGTGCGACCACGACGGGCATATCAACTTTCCTAAATAACTTGAATGTCAGAAATAGCTTAAACACAGCGAACGTACTAACTGTAACCACGGGTGTTAGTTCGGCGAACATAAGTCTTTTAGCTAGTGGTGTCACGGGGGCTTTTATTTCTCCCAATACTACTAGCTTCTTTAACTCTGGCCTTACCTCCTACGCCTCCTCCACCATCGGCAACGGCACGCAAACAGGTGGCCTTACTATTAACGGTGGTGCAACGACAACAGGAAATGCTTACTTCGCGGGGAATGTCGGGATTGGGACGACGAGCCCATGGGGTACGCTCGCAGTTACCGCCAACATAAATACTTTAGGCGCACCTTTGCTCAACCTCATATCAACAAATGGGAGTGCACCGAGCGTACCGGTGCTTGAAGTCAAAACTATTGCAACAAATAGTACCGGCTCAGTGTTAAGTGTTGATAATGGTTCCGGAAATCTCTTTACGATTGTGAACAACGGCAACGTCGGCATCGGCACCACCACCCCCGGCACACTTCTCTCACTTGCAGGCACCACAGGCATCTTTGCTTCCACTACTGCAACCTCTACCTTTTTTGGCGGCGGCATCAACTTAGTGACAGCATCGGGTAATACGGGATGTTTTGCCGTCAATGGTACTTGTATTGGAGGTAGCGGCGGCGGCTCCTCTGCCTCCTCCACCCTCCTCTCCGACAACAACACCTTCTCGGGTACTGATAACTTCACTGGTACACTCCAAATTGGAGGTACTTCGCTCTCTCTTCCTGTCTCTATCGCAAACGGCGGCACCGGCGTCACCTCATCGACCGGCACCGGCAGCGTGGTGCTTTCAACTTCACCCACCCTCGTCACCCCCGCACTTGGCACCCCGTCCGCCTTGGTCGGCACTAACATCACGGGCACAGGTGCAAGCTTTACCGCCGGCCACGTGACGACTGATGCCAACTTGACGGGAATGATTACCTCAGTAGGGAATGCCGCAGTCCTCGGCTCGTTTACTTCAGCGAACCTCTCTACTGCGCTCACCGACGAGAGCGGCTCGGGCAAAGCGCTCTTCGGCACCTTCACCTCGCAGGCCAACGGCGACGTGCTGAAGTGGAACGGCACCAACTGGGTCAATGCAGCGACCTCAACCCTTGGCCTCGGCAACGACACGTTCCTCGGCCTCTCGGACACCGTCGGTTCGTACAATGCAAATCGCGTTCTTTTTGAATCGTCGAGTGGGGTTACCGACAACGGCGGCTTTACCTACAACGGCACGACGCTCACTGCGCCGCTGCTCACAGTTGCGGGCAGCGGCTCCTCCAACTCCGTTTCGATTACGGGGAACAACTCCAATACCTCCGGTACCTACACCAACACGAACATCAGCGGCAACCAGACTGTTGCGGATACAGGCGGCTATTATGGCCTCAACGTGGCGCCGAACTTTAATGATGCAACCCCTGGCGACACGCTCACCACGTTCGAGGGCTTACAGATTGACCCCGTCAATAGCGGTGCGGGCATAGTGTCGGGCATGTACGGTTTAAATGCGATACCACAAAATACAGGTATCGGCACCACAACGAGTATGGTTGGTGTCTTTAGCACGCCGCGCAACACCGGCGCAGGAACCACAACGAGCATGTTTGGCTTTTATGCCAACGAGCAAGCCGCCGCTGGCTCGACTGGGCTCGTAAGCAATGAATACGGCCTCTATACTCGGGGCGGCAACTTGAGCTCTGCTGGCGCGACCGTCTCCAACTACTACAGTGCCTTCCTCGCGACGCCTTTCAAAACCGGCGCCATTACCAACGAATACGGTCTCTACCAGCAGGATGCGGCAGCGACCAACTACTTTGCGGGCAACGTCGGCGTGGGGACCACCACCCCCGGCACCCTTTTCTCCATCGGCGACACAGGCTCCGTCAACGGCATCAACTTCGCGCTTGGTACCTCGACCTTCTCGGGAAGCGCCCACGGCATCAACCTGACGAGCGGGTGCTTTGCGATAAATGGCAACTGCGTCGGGGGAAGTGGTGGAGGGTCGGGGACGGTTACCTCTGTAGCCACCGATTCCACCCTCACGGGAGGGCCCATAACCACCACCGGCACGCTCGGTCTCAACCTCACGAATCTTAATTCATGGACAGGCAGACAGAATTTCACCAATGCGACTTCGACGCTTTTCACCGCGACGACGGCTTGGATAGGTACGCTCAACCTCACTAATCAGCTCACCGTAGGAAACGGCGGCACAGGTACGAACGCCTTCATGACTTCAAATGGAATTATTGCGTCTGTCGGGAATTCGTATCTTGGACAAACTGCAGGATACACACTTACGACGGGACTCCTCACCGCTCCGAATGCTTCCACTACCAATATTTCAGTCAACTCTACCAATGTCGTGGGAGATGGTAGCGCAAGCGACTTTATCTCTCCCACCACAGCATTTTCAGTCTCCTATTCAACTACGACAGCATGGACTGGGACGACCACCATTGATGTCGGGCCAGCACCGACTGGGATTACTTTCAAGACTGCCTACTGCCACACAAATGTGGGAAGCCTAAATGTTCAACTCGAATATGGGACTGGGCCTACCTTGGTACTTCCCATGCTCACCGCATCCTCGACGATAGGTACGCAAGGCATCACCTCCAATAACACCGCAAGCCAAGGAAATGACATTCAATTACTTATAGGGACTCCAGCTACTGCTCCGACTTCTGTCTCCTGTACCTTCCGTGGCCCTAGGACAAGCTCATGAGGAAACTAACGAAAATATTACTCGGACTGGCACTTTTTGGACTTCTTGCTTCGCCTGTTTTTGGTGCAAGCCAACAGACATTTACTTCTTCAGGCACTTTTACAGTCCCAACAGGAGTAACATCTGTAACCATAGGTGCATGGGGAGGGGGTGGTGGCAGTGGATACTATGGCAATATCGGCGGTGGCGGAGGGGCAGGAGCGTATGTCAATGCCACTTCTGTAACAGTTACACCAGGAGCAAACATCACTGTTACCATAGGAAATGGCGGTTTAGGCGGCGGAAGCGGTGGCGGAACTGGATATAAAAACGGAGGTTCAGGTCTTGGTTTTGGAGGAGGCGGGGGAGGTTCCACCCTATTCAATTCTGCTTCGCCAGTAATCGCCGCAGGAGGTGGTGGGGGTGGTTCAGGAGGTTCTGGCTCTGACAGTGTCCAAGGAGGACAAGCTGCAAGTGGGACAAGTGGTGGTGCTGGCGGTAATGGACAGAACATCGTAGGTCTTATTAATGGAGGAGGAGGAGGAGCTGCGGAAACCAATGGCAGCAACAACTCTGGTGACACAGGAGGTGCTGGCGGTACAGGAGCAACTTCTGCCACAGGCACAGGAGGTAATGGACAAACAGTAACCAATGCGAATGCTGGAGGTGGCAGTTCAGCTGGTTCTAGCGGAAATGGCAACACTGGTTCAGGAGGAGTAGGAGGTACAGGCTCAGGAGGGGCGGCAAGTGGAGCTAATGGTTCAGGTACAGACTCTGGCGGAGGTGGTGATGGTACGGCTTCTGCAGGTCCAGGAGGACAGCCAGGTGCAGGAGGTGGAGTTGGAAGTAGAAATTTTTATGGCAATGGTGGCAATGGAGAGGTGGTAGTTACATGGGCTTCTGCTTCTGTAACTTCCATTCTCCCTAACATAACCTGGTGGTGGTAAATATATGAAAAAGAGTCCAGCACAGGAAGTACTTGCCAAAGCTCGCAACAGAGCGCAGGTGATTATTTCTATAGCTGAAATCAAAGCACTCGAAACGATAAATAGTGCCGAAGAGAAAGCTAAGAACCTCATCCTTACAAAAGAAGATGTCTCCCATGAGATAAAAACAACCGTCAATGGAAAGATTGATGCAGTAAAGGCTGATTTGCTCCATCTTAGCAACAAGTTGAATGAGGAGAACGAAGAAAAGGTAAGAATGTTAACAGACATTGCTTGGATTAAGAAGGCAATCATCGGCCTGTTTACCCTCCTGGGTACAGTTGGAGCAGGGCTTATACTAGCGACAGTAACCAAACTTATATGATTAACATAACGCTCGCACAACTCAAAGCTGACATTGCCCCCATGATGAAGGGAACGTCCCTCCGTCAGATCAAGGACTTCTATGGGACCGCAGCGAAAGCTGCCAACCGGCTTACAAGTCGCATCGATACGGAAGAGACTCGCTGCACCTTCCAACTTGCCACTCCATTTTATGAAAGTGTGCGCGACTATCCTATGGCGACCGATTATAAGCGGATGATCGCTATCTACAAACAAGCACAAACGCGTCGCGGTAACATGCCTTTTGGTCAGACTTCCTCATCCCAGTTTTTGAATCTTAAAGAGCCGGGTTCATACTCGATTGGCTGGAATAAAATGGTTCGCACGCTTAACGTACAGGTGCTTCCGGATGGTAATTGCACCGTTATCGATGACTTTAACGGTCCTTCCGCAAACGGTCTATGGGTTGCAAGTGCAGACGCCTCCGGTCTTTATACCGAACCTCTCAATTACATCCAAGGCAACGGTGCTTTGGGACTTAATCTCTCGGGGGCAACTGGCTCCGGAATCATCACTAATTCAACGGTGCCGGCGGCACTCGATCTTTCGGCAGACCTTAACGAAGACTCATCGTTTCTTTATGTATACATCCCTCCCGGCACATCAGCTCGATTTACCAGTTTTGCCCTCGTTCGCGGAGACAGCGCAAGCGCCTATCGCACCTCAACGGTTAATTCCAAAGCGGACGGTACGGCCTTCAGCGACGGATGGAACTTCCTTTTGTTTCCCTGGGCGTCAGGAGTCAATACGGGAAGTCCTACGAATACGAAGAACCAATATCGTGTCTTTACTGCTGCGTATACCGCGGGCACTGCTATCAATGGGTTTCTGCTCGATAGTTGGACGAATGATTTGGGAACGCAGTATCTCATGGACTACTACTCGGAATATTTCTTCCGCGACACGTCTGACAACTTTAAGGCAGTCCCTACGTCAGATACCGACTTGGTAAACGTCGGGGTTGCTTCTTACGAGATCCTTAAGACCGAGATGATGATTGACATCACGCAAGAGATCCGCACGGGCGCCGTCCGAGCAGAGGAACTACTTGACTGGCGCCTGATGCTTAACGGCACGCCACAGTCTCGCTACGTGAAGGATCCGCCATACCACGGGCTTTACCAGGACTACTATCAGAAGTTCCCGAGTGATGCGGTCGTAACGGTAACGCGCACCTATAATTTTGACGTATGACCCCATTCAAACAACCAGCTGAAGCGAAGACGCAACCAGAAGATTGGTTCGGCCTCATTGATGCATTCGGCGGCTACATCAGCAAACCCGAGGTAACGAATATTACGCCTAACTATCTCGTTCCCGGCAGCAAGAATGTCCTCATTGACTATTCCAATCGCGTCGTATCACGCCCTGGTTACAAACTCTATAATCAGGCAAATAATGGAGGACCTGGCATTCAGGGCTCCTATGAATGGGAGACATCTACGGGTTCTCAATTCTCGCTTCGCGCCTACGGTCAGCAGCTCGAGTTCGATTGGAACGGCACCTACAACACGCTTCTCTCAAATCTCTCTTCGCCTATTATCGAGTTTGCAAAAGTGCTTGACTATAACGAGCAGCAAGACGTTCTTCTCGGCGTCAACGGTACCTCAGGCATGCTGCGCTGGTCGGGAGGCGCATCGAAAGTTCGCGCCTCTACCACCACCACTCTTACCAAGCAGGGCGTCATAGGCCAGCAGCTCGGCTTTGTAGGAACCCCCACCGTGACTATTGCGTCTCCTGGTATCTTTACTCTTGCTTCGCACGGCCTCATCGCGGGCAATGTCGTGCAGTTTTCTACGACCGGAGGACTCCCTACCGGCATTCTCCCCGGGGTTAATTATTATGTGATTGCCACGGGACTCGATACGAATGATTTTGAAGTAAGCACGACACTCTCGGGTTCCGCCGTGAATACCTCGGGGTCGCAGAGCGGCACGCATAGCGTCTATCTGGTTAATCCTACGAACGGCCTTGGTATCTCTTTTGTGGCAAGCCCTACGTATGGGACGGTCGCAGCGACAATCCTCGATTCGAATAATAACTTTCTGAATGCTGGTTTTGCTCCTGGCGACACCATCAATATCACGGGATCTGTGGGGAACAGCCGCGAGTACACGATAGCGACGCTCACCGCGGGAGTGATTACGCTCGTCATGACCAACATCCTTGTGACCGAGGCTGCGGGACAAAATATCCTTATCTACAATCAAACGGGTCCTACGTGGAAGTCCGCTCGGTTCTTCTCGACTATCAGTCCTCGCTCAATTTCGTACAAAGGGGTTTCCTACGCCTATACTGGTGGCGAGAATACCGATACACTTACGGGACTCAGTTCTTTCCCTACCGTTGCGGTGGGGGACTCCGTATGGCAAACGCCTGATACGGTTCCGTTACCTTCTGCTGTCACGTCGCCCTTCCCGAATTTCTATCCGAATCTCATCGGCGTACAACTCAACATGGTCTTTCTTGCCAGTATATCGAGTTCCATGATTTTTGGCTCTAAGAGTATTGATTACACGGATTTTACGCTTTCTCCTCCTCGTCCGCCGGGTGACCCTGTGCAGCAACCGCTCACCTCGGGTCCCTGTACGTGCATTATCCCTGTTGATACCGACGCTATGATCCTCAACGTACAGAGTACGCTTATCTTTGGCTCAGGACGGGATGCGTTTGATCAGATAGATTTTCATATGTCGGCAGACAACTCTGAGGAACTCCTGCGTATTATTCGCTACAAAACAGCGGTGGGAAGTGGACTTCTATCAAAAGACGCCATCTGCCCCATTAGAAATAATACGGTCTACATATCGCGCGAGCCAGCATTGACTTCGCTTTCGGAAGCCGGCCTCGAGGCTCCGGACGGCGCTAAGAACGTACCGATTTCAGACCCCATAAAGAATGATTTTGACTCCTATGACTTTACTGGGGCGCACATTAAGTACTGGAAACGCGCGCTCTTTATCGCGCTGCCTAACGAGGGACTCGTGTTGATTTACGACATGATGCGCAATATGTGGCATCCACCGGCCACGATGCCGATATCGCGCCTCGGTGTCATTAAAGACCAGCTTATAGGACATTCGGCGGTCAACAATGAAACGTATCAGCTGTTTGTGGGAACCAACGACAACGGCAACCGCATCAACTTCTGCGCGCGGTTTGCCTACAATAACGGTGGGCGCCGGGATCGTCTGAAAAACATGAGTGAAAACTGGACGGACGGTTACATTTCTTCGAATGGCATACTCAATATGGTACTGGGTATCGGATTTGAAGCCTCTACAAAAAAATGGAGTTTCCCTATTTTGGGTACTGATTCTAGCATCATCACAGGACGCCAAGCAACACCGCTCGGTAACGGTCCCTTTGGATCGCAACCTTTGGGCGGTGCCGACATCAACTCTCCTCAGGGCGAAGGAGCAGCACTATACCGGTTTCATCAAGTTGACACCGTACAGCAGGACGATTACTTCGAATATTATACAGAATATTCGATGAACGTGCTTGACGGGCAATTCGCCATTGTCGCACACGGGTCGGATCAATATGACGCAGGTACGAGTCCAAACAGTATTAAAAAATAGGTGGTAAAATAACTATATGAAGAAAATAATAAACACAGTGTTAAGTTTGGGTGTAATTGGAGGACTACTTATAAGTGCTATTGCTTTACAAGCCTTTGCGAGTACCTCTACTTTTAGGGTAGTTCAAACCCCTGTGGTGTCTCTCTACACATCGGAGTCCAATACTGCCGTCTCCATGACCATAACGCCGGTGCCAACTGATTTGAATGGCGTTGCACTCACGATGGCGAGCTTTGGTTCAACGCCAGTGTTGACTGTCGACCCCGGTATCCTAGGCGCGGAAGAAATTGAGAGTTTCACAGGTCTGGTAAACAACGGCAACAACACCGCGACGCTCACCGGCTTGACACGCGACCTCAGCTCACAGTACCCATATACTACGCTCGGCGTCGGCCAGTCGCACGGTGCAGGCGCTACTGTCGTGTTCAGTAACAGCCCTCAGATTTATTCCCGCCTCGCAGCTCCGGAGAATGACAACGTCTGGACGGGACTGCAAACCTTCAGCATAACCAATCCTCCGACGTACAATGGCTCCCCCACGCTCTCAGGCTACGATTTCGTTGACTATCAGACGCTTCTCAACACCGCTATCTCGGGTGCCGCAACATCGACAGAAAACAATCTTGGGTTAGTACAGCTCGCAACCAGCGCGCAAGCAGCCGCCGGCACTGCTTCATCAACGCAAGGACGTCCGTTGGTGCTTAAGAGTGCCTCTGCAACCTCGACGTGCCAAGTAGCGCAGAATAGCATCCTGGTCTCGAGCTCAACGACCGGAAAGCTCGATGCTAATTGCATTGCGACAAATGGCAACATGATATGGACGGGTACCAATACGTTTGGTCAGGGCATATTGGCACAAGCCTCGAGTACAGTAGTGGGACCACTGACGGTGACGGCCACTTCGACAGTAGGAGGCGCCCTTGTGAACAATACACCTGAAATGACCCTCACTTCCGCAACGACGACGACTTCGTGGCCCTGGGCGATGGTGATAGCCTCTTCAACAGGTAAAACAACTAATGGTAGTTCCTTACTTGCATCCTCTACTATCGGATTCATTGGTTTTTCGCAAAGCATCGCAACCGTAGGACAACCAATCAATATACAAACTAATGGTATCGTAGGTGGGTTTACCAGTCTTACCGCGGGCTCTGACTACTATCTGCAAGACAACGGTACTATAGGAGTAACTCCTGGGACGCTCCAAATGTTTGTAGGAGTTGCCATCAGTACCACCCAAATCGCAATGGAACAACCTGCATCGCTGCAATACGTCGGCAGTGTTGGTCTCGCCGCCAGTGGCAGTTCGGTTGCCATACCACCGTATGTGCGCAAACTTGTCGTGAGTGTCTCTATGGGCACCGTATCACCCAATCCCGAAACGGATATGGTGCTGAGCCTCACTGGAAAGACAACGAGTACAGTCACTATTTATGTCTCTACGAACCCCTACACTGGGATTTGTTCCTGGTCGGGTGGAAGTCTGACCTGCACGGCAAGTGGCTCTGCGGCCACTATCAGCGGCCATGCGTATTTCTACCGATAATCACTTAATCATTACATCTATATGGCAGGAGCAGCCCCAGCACCAGCAGCGTCAATAGCACCAGGAGCCGTAGTAGCTTCGTCGGGTCCGCAAGCGTCGGACGACTCTGCCTTTGGAGGACCCAATGCAGCGCAAATGGCAGCGGCCGAATCTGCAAGCGACACAAAGCCTGTTGCACAAACATCGACCACTCCGCTCCTGACAACTAGCTCGGCATCGCGTTCCACGACCGCAAACAATGTCTCGACCATCAATGGCGCCGTAAGCAATGCCGCCGCAGGGAATGCGAATGCGGGAACAACGACACCTACTACTCTCCCTCCAGGTACATCAGTTACTCCTGCAACATCGACGACGCCAGCTACCGGATCTACTACTACTCCCGCACCCACTACCACCTACACCCCACCTGCGGGTGCAACTGAAACGACGCTCCCCGGAGGAGCAACCGGTTACTATACTGCCGCGACGGGGACTACTCCCGAATCCATGACTGACGCACAAGGCAACCCGTTGCAGTACAGCAACGCAGTCGGCACGTGGATCGACCCCGCTACTGGTGCACCTCCTGCGACTGCTTCATCGTCTTCAAGTATTCCCGGTAGCACTGGTGGTGCTACGGCGGCTGACGGGACAATCTCTCCCACAGTTCAAAGTATTGGAGACATTACAGCGTCCCTTGCTAGTACGGGACTCGCTCCGTCACTACAATCTTTGTACGCCAATAATATTCAGCAGCAGCAGCAGCAGCAGGCACAGGCGTATCAAACGCTCGAGCAAGCGAAAGCGACACTCGCAAATGATCCCGCTGCCCTTGCCGCTGTCGCTGCCATCAATGCAAAGTATCAGGTCCTCATTGACGCCATGAACCTCAAGAATACGCAGGTACTTGGAAAGGCATCTAATTCGGTAGCAGCCTTCGGTGGCCTCGGCACCATGTCGACGAACTTTATGAGTGACCAAATGGATGCCGCAAGCTCGCGTATTGCCACGATAGTATCCGAGCAGCAAAATGCTGTGCTTACTGCACAAAGCGCTTATGGAAAAGAAGATCTTGCCGCTTTCAATACCGCAATGACTGCGTACCAGAAGACCATCACCGATATGAATACTTCTCTTATTGCGCTCAACACCGCAACCGATAAGCAAGTGACGCAAACGCAGGCTCAAGCGAAGATTGATCTCTCAACACAGAACGATCAAGTAGCAAACGATGTCAAAACCTCAACAGCAAATGCCGGAAGTGTCTACTCATATCTCGTCGCAAATGGTATTGACTTGTCTAAACCTGATGCACTTGCCACACCTGATGCCGTTGCGCTTCTACAGCAAGAAGCAACGGCAATGGGAATCTCCGATTGGAACTCTCTATCAGGTGAAGTCGCGAAATACGCACTCACTGCAAACAATGACGCAAGCCTTGCAACGTCGCGTACCGCAGCAACGGCAGATCGTGCGCAGACAACAAATGACACTAATTTGAAGACCCAGTACACAATTAATAAACCATACTCGGTTGCCGGAGGTGTTAAACCGGGTACCGATGGTACCTACAACTATACTGCGGCTGACCTCACCAGCGGTGCACAATTTTTGAAACAAGGTGGAACAGTCAACGGTCAAACATTCGCTCCGCGCGGCGCTGACTCTTATGTTGACCCTGGAGCCTATATAGCACTCTTTAATAATTGGGTAGCGGCAGGAGGAACTGCTAAAGGATTTCTTTCAAAGTTCCCGGTAAAATCGAATGTTAACCCGACTTCAGTAGCAGCTTTGCCGACCGCCCTGCAACCGACCACGGCCGCAGCTACGACTATCCAACACTAACCATGGCTTCAGCACCCGCACCATCCGGAGGATTGATGAGCGGGATCACGGTAAACCCGGGTCCGGCTTCTTCCGCTAGTGGAGGTGGCCTCATGTCGGGTATCACGATAGGACAACCGAACTCAACAAAAGGGACGGGTCTCATGTCTGGTATTACAATCGGACA
>JGI20206J14855_1000272_pt1 | contig 18911 bp, 20 predicted proteins | sample NGESurdeep092012_6_FD_14855 | JGI IMG/M metagenome (IMG submission 14855) | reverse complement strand
AGGATAAAAAAGAGGAGAAGCACACACAGAATTTCGATTTATTCACCTCACCGCCAGAGCCGTAAGAGGGCTTCGCCCGATGTCTTCCAACCCACCTTCTCAGAAGGTGGTGGTTGAGTATAGAGAATATCGGAACCAGGATAAGCAGGAGTATTCAGTTTATAAATATGGTAATATTAAAATCATCAAATCCTGGTTCAAGCAAAAAACAAAATATAATAACTTAACTATTCTTATTCAACATTAATAACTGCTACTATTTTTGAATCAAGTTGTGATAAAACATCGGGGCTTTGGAATTTGCCGATATCCTGAAAAGGAAGTTGACTATAAAAACTTTTATGGGTATCAGGTACATCGAGCGAAAGCATCAATTGCGCATTGGTGGCATATCCGTTAAAGCAGTTTTGCAGGCTATTACAATATGCCCCGATTGCAAAAGCTCCTTTCTGTGTTAGTACAGCTCCCACTTTTACTACATAGTCTGCAGATTGACTACATCCCGTAGTAATATATGCCTGTGTAGTGCCGGTATAAGAAGTAGTGTAGGCCGACACATCGAGCGGAAAAATAAAAGAAGAAAAAGGACCATCACCTACGTAAGGATTGTTATAAACAAGGTTAACATACACACCCATATTAAAAGAAGCAGAATCAAAAAAAACGTTTGAGTTCGTTTTACTGTCATAAAACTTTTTTCCGGGCACATCCAGCAGAAAAAAAATAGTATCACCCACATGATAGTTTAATTGATAAGGGATTACTGAAACTTTTCCTTGAAATTGATATTTGTAATCAGGAGGAGTTGGTTGATTTCTGTTGCACTCCGTGTTGATATTGATTAGGCCAAATAGTATAATGGCAATAAATGCAATTTTATTTCTTCTCATAAGGGTTAGTTATTAATTAAAAGGACGAAATTAATGGCAGTAAAAATAGGATTATATTTTTATTCTCTTAATCCTAAAGTTGATTTAATTTATTTTGTGCTTTTAAAAACGATTGATACCAGTAATAACTTTCCTTTGGTATGCGTTGCTGTGTTTTAAAGTCAACATAAGTAATTCCGAAACGGCGCGTATAACCCACAATCCATTCAAGATTATCGAACATGCTCCATACAAAATAGCCTCGTATATTAACGCCATCCCTTATGGCGTCATTAACTGCTTTTATGTGGCGTTTAAGATAACTTGTTCTAAGGCTGTCATCCACTGCACCGTTTACCAATTTATCGTCCTGGGGGCCATAACCAGAATTTGACAGAGTTGCCAAAATATTTACTAAATCTTAAAGCTGTGTCTGCTGTAATGCGGCGATTGCCTTTAACGGCAGGGCTTGTTGTTGTGCTGGAATTTTATATTGTTCAGCCCGTAACGTTAGCCCAATTGAAAAACTACTGATGGAGGTATGTACAAAAGCTCAATAATGAAAGCCTGCCCGAACTGTTGCTGATAGCACATTACAAAAGATGAGAATAAGCAGTTCAGCCAGCAGAGCAGCAAAACCCATGTAAGCGGTTCGTGCTATTTGTCATGAAGAACTTTCGCTTTTTTCGTTATCCTTGTCTTCCTTGTCTTTGCCTTGCGGAACTTTAGAAAGTCGCTAAACTCTTTTTCTTCTTTGTCAGTCAAACACTTGTTTACGAATACAAAGTCTTTGTCGTCCATCTTTTTAAAATTTATCATAGTTTAAAATCTTTAAAATATTTACTTGTCAAAATAAATGCCTCTCCGGTATCAATGAACATTCGATTGCCACCAAAAAGTTTTGCGCCCAATGTCTGTTCATAATGGTTAATGAGCTGGGTTTTTGCTATAAAAGAAACAACACCATCATAATTCAATTCAAATGCCATCTTGCAAGCAAAGGCAACCAGGTTTCCTGCAACACCTCTGTAAAGCTTGTTCTTTCCCTTATTGAATTTTGCACTTTCAATCAAATCCATAAAAATGTGGTCGCCCTTGTCTGTCAAACTAATAAGCCCTTGAATGATTGTGGGATTACTGATGGTCGTTAATTTATAAACTTGCCTTGATTTGTCTTTAATTTCTCTTTGCCAATTGAACACCCACTCACTTTTTCTAATTTCCTTTCCATCTGTAATCTGCACAATTGATGTTTCAAACACTTCACCTGAAATTGCATTTTCAATTGAATTGGTCAGCCCGTCAATCTCGAAATCGAGATAAATAATTTTCCTGCTTTTCACTAAGCGAATTTACGAAAAATTGAAACCTATCTCAAATTTTTAAGGTTGTTCGCAAGCATGACCGCTTACAATTTCAGAAATACGGGTTTGAGGAATTTCAATATCTTTTGCAAGTTTATAGGCAGTAATATTAAGAGGAACAAAAAATTCTTCCTGTAAAATTTCGCCGGGGTGAATATTTTTAAGTTTGTTCATATTTGTTTATGATTGGGGCTTCTCCTGGAACGCGATTTTAAATAAGTAATTTGATAATTAAGATGAATTTATGCAAATTTATTTTTTGCAGTAAACAAACTTTTTTTGCTGTTTTTTAATTTCTCCGGAATCAAAATACTCTTGTCAACTTTTATTCTGCGCATGAGATCGCACTATTTTATCCCTTGTAAATTATAGGTAAAATAGTATCATTTTTTTCATTCTATTCATTCTACATTTGAATATAATTTATTGCTGATAAAAACCTGCCATTAATCTTTAAACTATTTCAATGCCCCATCTCCTCAAACGTTTACCTCTATGCATCATTGTAATTATTTTTTCTCTGCTTGTTGGCTGTTCGCAGCAATCAGGAACCCACTATAAAAAAACTGATAATAGTGTCACCTTTGATATCGGCAAAGGCAAACTCTGCATCAACATTTTTGACACAGCCATCATGCAGGTACGATACACGCTTGCTGATTCTTTTTCCACCAAAAAGAGTTTGATAATTGAAGATAGAAAATGGCCCAACATTCCTTTTGATGTAAACGAGGTAGCTGATACGGTCACAGTTTCGACATCAAGGTTAAAAGCAAAAGTTAATACCAACACCGGAGAAATAGCATTTTATAACGACAAGGATAGCTTGCTGCTAAAAGAGAAAGCAGGCGGTGGCAAAACCATTACTCCGTCAAGCTTTGAGGGCTACCAAACCAATACCATCAGGCAGCAATTTCAATCTTCTCCGGACGAAGCCATTTACGGTTTGGGGCAACACCAGGATCGGCTGCTAAATATCAACGGATACGATTTGGATTTTTACCAGCACAATATGGAAGTGTACATTCCTTTCTTTGTTTCCACTAACGGATATGGTTTATTGTGGAATAATTATTCCTATACAAAATTTGGAAATCCTGATTCCATTCATGCGATACCTGCCGCGAACATGTTTGATAAAGGTGGCCAACAGGGCGGATTATCGCAGACACTTTTTAGCGACAGCTCATTCAGTAAACCAATGAATAATAGCAAAAGTATTACTGATTCAATCTCCGTTCCTAAAAATGATACGTTGGTAAAAGCAGCAATATTTACTGGCTCTGTATTGGCGGACAAAACAGGAGAGTATTGTTTTTACAGTCATGCAGACGGAACTTTTAGATGTTGGATAAATGATAGTTTAATCATTAACAACTGGGCGCCTTATGCCAATGCCAGGGATATGGGCCGCATCAATTTAGAGAAAGGAAAAAAATATAAAATCCTGGTAGAATGGAGCAGGTATTCTCACCAAAATTCATTCAATCTTCTATGGCGCGAACCGCAAGATGATAATGAAATTTCATTATGGTCGAGAGCAGGAAATGAAATTAATTATTTTGTAGTAGCGGGCAAAAATATGGACAGCCTCATTTCAGGATATAGAGAACTAACAGGACGTGCTGCTATGTTGCCTAAATGGGCGATGGGCTTTTGGCAAAGCCGCGAGCGGTATAAATCCCAGGCCGAATTGCTTGATGTAGTGAAAGAATTCCGTGCAAGAAAAGTTCCGCTGGATGTGATTGTACAGGACTGGCAATATTGGGGGAAAAATCAATGGGGTTCGGATGTGTTCGACTCCACCAGGTATCCTGATCCCAAGGGTATGATAGATACGTTGCACAATGAATTGCATACGAGGTTTGTGATTTCCGTTTGGGGAAAAATCTATACCAACACAGCGAATTTTAAGGAACTAAATGAACATGGGTTTATGTATCAAAATCCTTTAAAAGATTCTGTCCGCGATTTTCTTGGAAATCATTATTCCTATTATGATGCTTTCAATCCCGATGCCCGTAAAATGTATTGGAATCAAATTGATAAAAATTTGTTTAGCAAAGGCGTTGATGGTTGGTGGCTGGATGCTTCGGAACCTGAGCTACCCGATTCCGGACCCACGCCAGACCTTATGGCACGTTACATGAACCCGACCTACAATGGCCCCGGCGTAATGAATCTGAATGCTTACCCGTTGATGCATACAAAAGGCGTTTATGAAGGACAAAGAAAAGCTGACCCGGACAAAAGAGTTTGCATTCTTACCCGTTCTGCGTTTGCAGGCCAACAACGATATGGCACCATTATCTGGTCGGGAGATATATCGGGCGAATGGGGTGTATTAAAACAATCTATCACTGCAGGGCTGGGTTTTGCACTTTCCGGAATGCCTTTCTGGACAACAGATATAGGAGGATTCTGGGAAAGATATCCCGGCGGAAATCAGAACAAAGCATACAGAGAATTATTTACCCGTTGGTACCAGTTCGGTTCATTTTGCCCCATCTTTAGAGTACATGGTTCCAACACGCCACGTGAGATTTGGTTCTTTGGAGATTCAAGTGACATCGCGTATAAAACGCAACTAAAGTTTGACAAGCTTCGCTACCGCCTGATGCCATACACCTATACATTGAACGGCATGATAAACCATCAGAATTATACCATGATGAGGGCGTTGGTAATGGACTTTCCGCTTGATAAAAAAACATGGAATATAGACAACCAATATATGTTCGGGCCTTCGATAATGGTGAATCCTATTACTGCTCCCGGCGCTACACTGCGCGAGGTGTATCTTCCGGAAAACAAGGGCTGGTATGATTTCTGGACAGGTGAATTTTTAAAAGGCGGACAAACTATCAGCGCTCCCGCACCTTACGATGAAATGCCTTTGTACATTAAAGCCGGCGCCATCATTCCGTTTGGCCCGGAATTACAATATGCTATGGAAAAGCCTGCCGACCCGATTGAGCTTCGCGTTTACACCGGTGATAGCGGCTCATTTAATCTTTACGAAGATGAAAATGTGAACTACAATTATGAGCACGGCGCGTTCAGTAACATTCCTTTTCATTGGGATGAAAGTACTCAAACCCTTACTATTGGTAAACGCCAGGGAACTTTTACGGGTATGTTGCAAGACCGGACTTTCAATATAGTTTTTGTTGATACTTCTCATGGTACCGGAGGTGAGGTGAGTAAAAAAATTGATAAGGTGATTCATTATACTGGGGAAGAGGTGAGGGTTAAAAAATAAAATGAGAATCGGAATTAGTGTTTTATTTTCATTGGGGGAAATGGAAATAGGAATATTGATTATTTGTTCGTTTACTGTGGTGTTTGGGAGGCTTACTTTTTCTCTTTTTCAGGACATGAGGAAAATATAAATTTCATGATAATGAAAAGTTGTATTTAATACGAACAAAGAGCAAAAAGGAACTTACTCAAAGCAGGATAGTTATTAAACCTTAACAAAAACTCTAATGAAAAAACCACTGTCTCTAGTTATTATTATTCTTTTTTTTGCTGCTTGTAATGGCTATAATAAAAAAATGAATAAACTTTTAAGTGAAAAAAAGTTTTTTGAAATAAGGATCGATACCATAAATCAACAAGACCAAAGGTTTAGGTTAATTACTGGTTATAATGAGATGGATGATTCGTTGGCTTTGAATACACAATATCCACACCCTGAATTGGTTGATAGCATTTATTATTTAAAATTAGAAAAGCAATTTTTAGAAGATAAACTAAAAGAGGTCAGTTACTCGATCGATAGCTTGGAAAAATTAAAATAGGAGTTCGGTGAAGAATAACGAAATTAGAAATTTGTTATCCCTTTTTGGCGCGGGGTGTGATCCATGTTTTAGTAAAAGCATCCACTCTCTAAAATAAATTAAATTGAAAACCAATGAATCAATTCTTCAAAAAAATATTTGGTTTAAAAACCAGAAATGAAGAGGATGATTTGTCCGATTCAATTATTTTTCATGGAAACACTAAAATTGAAAATTCTGAGAGCGATAAAGTCGAAGTTGAAGAATCTGAATCTACAATACCTAATGAGGTTATTGAACCAAAGTTTGAAATAAATGACGATTCCTATAGTTGGAAGAAGCCTTACGACCCGCTAATTGATTTGCGCAATTACATATTTCCTGACTTAGCGCTTTTTAGCGATTCAATACAAAACACTTTATACTCTTTTTCAGCAAAATCAATCGGTTATAAACTCCCGATATTATGGTCATGCTCTGATAATAATTTATTAGTTAAGGATATTTCGGGATTAGCAAATATTCTTATAACTGGCACTCAGGCGAAGGGGAAAACTAATTTTATTCATCAACTTATTATATCATTACTTTTAACAAAGCATCCTTCTCAATTAAAATTAGTACTTGCCGACATTAAAGGTCTGGATATTGGAATTTATAAACTACTTGAAAAGCATTTTTTAGCTCGACTACCAGAAACAGATGACAGTATATTAAAAGATCCAAAGAATCTGGTGCATTGTTTAAATGCTTTTTGTATAGAAATGGATAACAGATATGATTTGATAGTTGAAGCAGGGGTAAGAAATATTACTGAATATAATACCAAATTTATCCAAAGAAAACTTAATCCCGAAAAGGGCCATCAGTTTTTACCATTTATTATTTTTATCATTGACGATTTAGGACTTTATACCTATCAAGGATTTCCAGAAATAAATTTACCATTGGTTCGACTGGTAAGCGAAGGTTACAAGGCTGGAATTTATACAATCATCAGTACGAGTCAAACCAATACTTTATCTCTTCCCAATAACCTTCTTTCAATGATTAACCAGAGAGTAGTTTTTAGGTTAAATAGTAAAGAAGATTACAAGAGATTTTTTGGTACTACCAAGTTTGAGATTCCTTTGGAGGAGGGAAAATTTTTATATAATGAGAATGGTCACATACAAAAGGGGCAATCAATTTTGTTCCCAATGGATGACATTAAAAAGCTGGTAGAGTTCATTGCTGATCAGCCGAGCTATCAACAAGCTTTTTTATTACCGGAATATGTTAGTGAAGAGGAATTTGAAAATAAGACGTTTGATATTAATGATCGTGACCCTTTATTTGAAGATGCAGCCAGATTAATAGTGCAATCTCAAAGCGGGAGCACCTCTTTATTACAAAGGCGTATGAAACTTGGTTATAACAGAGTCGGAAGAATAATAGATCAATTAGAGGCGGCAGGCATTGTTGGACCTAACCAAGGTAGCAAAGTGCGAGATGTTCTTGTCAAGACTGATGCGGAATTAAAAAAATATTTTTCCCGTGAGAAATGACACCTTTTTAAAACATTTTACCCTTTAATGATAACTTGGTTTCTTTGAATTATCTAATCTAAATTGAATGAATATTTTTTGTAAATAATTATTACGGTATTCTACCCTTATCAATAAATTAAATGGAAAAGAAAACAGGAAGATTAGAAGCATTTAGTGATGGAATTTTTGGCGTGGCCATTACACTGTTGGCTATTGAGATTGGTATTAAAGAATATCAAGGTGCAACCAATCAAAATCTTTGGCAAAAAATAGTTGAAAACTGGCCTGAATATTTTACCTGGTTCAATTCATTTGCTACTGTCTTATTGATATGGATGGGACACAACAAAATTTTAAATAAAATCTGGAAGCCAAGCCATTCTATCATTCTATTGAATGGCTTGGTGCTTTTATTTGTGGTGCTGTTCCCGTTTCCTACCAGAACAGTGGGTGCTTTTATTGGCACCAATGCAGTAAACACGGCGGTTTCTTTTTACGCAGGGTTTACAGGCATGATAACAGTTAGTATGCTATTGCTTAATCTTGGAATACTCCGGGATAAAAAAATAATCATCAACCCAGGCAAAAATTTACCCTGGTTCCACAATATGATCAGAGGGCAAATCATTGGAACTGTGGTTTACGCTTTTGCCGCAATGATTGCTTTTTATTCGGCGTTTATCTCGCTGGCACTCACTTTTGGAATGTGGGTTTTTTGGGCAATAGCAACCAAAGATACTGATGACGAAATGGAAGATTAGAAAATAAGAATTAGTGGAATTTGTTGTTTTACTATGAAGTATATCAGAATCAGAATACACAGCAGTACTTCAGTTTAAAATTATACTATGTTAAGCGTCAGGAGGCGCTCAACAACTGATCGTTTATCTTTATAGTCTTTATTGAGTTCAGGACTTTTCCTTTTGCATTCTGTTCTTCCTCGATGTCAAAATCGTCCTGTAGCCCTAACCAGAATTTGGCAGAGTTGCCAAAATATTTACTAAATCTTAAAGCGGTGTCTGCTGTAATGCGACGATTACCTTTGACAATTTCAGAAATGCGGGTTTGAGGAATTTCAATATCTTTTGCAAGTTTATATGCAGTAATATTAAGAGGAACAAGAAACTCTTCCTGTAAAATTTCGCCGGGGTGAATATTTTTAAGTTTGCTCATATTATACCATTTTAATGATAATCAATTATCTCTACGTCAGAGGCATTCCCTGACTTCCATTTGAAAATTATTCGCCATTGATCATTGATACGAATACTATAGAACTCTTTTATCTTTCCTGCTAACTTTTCAAGACGGTTAGATGAAGGTATCTTTAAGTCAATCAAATTAACCGAATTGTTTAGCATACGAAGTTTTCTTCTGCCTATTTCCTGGATCTCATTCGGAATCTTTTTCACCCGCTGGCCATTCCAAATTTTTTCTGTTTCTGAGTTGCCGAATGATAGAATCATGTTCCGATGGTAAGATACTAACGTCAAAGGTAAGTACTTAGCAGGAGATGACAAAATAGAGCATTGTCACATTCATCTTTTTCGAAGAAAACCCAAACCTGGTGTGAGGTTAAGAAATTTTTTCGGAATAAAATAACTTGGTAAATTGGATTTCGGATAATCATAAACACGGCGTTTGCCGATGGCGTCCCAGGGAAGAGTGACAATGTTTGGCCACATAATTCAAAATAAGAGTTATGTATTTTCAACGTTTAACTTTGGAGTTTGGTCTTGAACTTCGTGTTAGCGCAAGTAACCGGTGTGTTGTTAGGACGAAGAAATTTATAGGCTTACTTCATGAACCTAAAGCATACATTTCATGATAATAAAAACTTGTATTTTTTTAATTACTTAATGTAAATTGAAAAAATATTTTTGTAATTAATTAGGGAAAATGGAAGTGATAATACTGTAAAAGATTTTTGCGGCAAAGAGTATCTTCGATGTGAAATGAACAATGATAAATAACCTGAATTGTAAAATCGCCTGCTTCATCATATGAGACAACTAATAATAATTTTATTGATGCTCACTCCATCAATGGCAAAGGCACAAACGGATCGGCCAGCCGCTAAAGTTATTTTCTTTGATGACTTTAATAACAATAGAAACAACTGGATTATTGCTGATACTAAGCATGCCAGATCGAGTATAGACAGCGGGTTTTTTTATTTAACGGTGAATGGCCACGCATCCGGTGAAACGCAGGAAATCAATATTGATACCCGCAAAGATTTTGAAATAGAAACAAGAATAAAAATTGTTAGCGGTAATGCCAGCCATAAAAATTATTATAGCATGCTTTTCTGGGGTCGTGAAGCAATGAATGGTTATTACTTCACATTCGCCAAAGATGGTTTTGCTTCAGTGGAAATTTGCGATGGTAAAAAGCAAAGTGATTGTATAACAAAGAGCGGCTCGCTGCAAAAAACTGACCTCAGCCCGGATGAGTTTAATGTGTACCTTATAAGGAAAACAGGCAAAACTTATTCTTTTTTTATAAACGGAAGACAATTCTACGAAATGCCTTTTACTCCTTTCTTTGGTAATTTAATTGGTTTTGGTGCCGGCAGAAATGTAACCCTGGCAGTTGATTATTTAAAAGTAGTTTACCTGTAACTAATTATCATGAGTCCCGCTTGGGCGTGGGTTGCGTAAGTTTAAGATTAGGTATGAGGGAAAGAGTGTCAATGAGTGAGAAATTTAAAAAAATATGAAAGTTTTAATAACATTTATTTTGTGTCTTTTTGTAGGGCAGCGTTATTCCCAGGATTCTACAATTCTTAAATATGAAAAACAAAGTGATACACTTGTGTTTAAATTGAAGGAGAAAAAAATTACTGATGACGAGAAAAAGGAGTTGAAAAAAATTGCTTTTATAATACAAAACTATGGACAAAATCTTGGAGATTCAAAGGGTGAGTATAAGTCTTCATTAAAATATATAAACAAAGCAATCGAATTGTTTACCAATCTACGTGATACATTAAGCCAGGCAAATAATAAAAAATTTAAAGGGTATTTGTTGGGAATGCTTGGAGAGTATCCGGAAGCAAAAGCAGAAACACAAGCTGCAATAAAATTATACACTTTAAAAAATGTATTTTCCGGAGTAGCCGTATCACAATTTGATTTATGTCGTGTATATGATCATGAGCAAAAGATAGATTCGGCTATATACTATTGTAATCTTTCATTAAACTTTTGGAAATCGGCAAATAATACATGGCGCATTTTTAATGTCGAAACTATGCTTATTCACCTTTTGACAAAGTCAAAAAAATATGATAGTGCGAACTTCACCCTAAAGGAATGCGAAAAAATAATTGAAAATAAGGAAATAGAACCGAGAGACTTAAGTGACTTTTATTTAGTACTGATACAACTTTATACCGTGACGAATCAAAAGAATTTGGAAAAGTTGTATCAAAAAAAATTAAATGAAATAGAACCAAAAGCCGGTGAATATATTTCTTATTACCAGGCATCATAAATTAGTAATGCAATCACCATTAGAATTATCCTTTTGATAGGAGAGCATTTGTGCTATTACTAAGAAGAGATTGTACATTTTCTTTATGATCTGAAAGCATAAGTTCCATGATAATGAAAAGTCGTATTTTATTGAATTCGCTAACTTAAAATGGATGCATCGCAACAATACCTTTTTCATCCAATAAATTTTATAAAACTAATTATGATTAAAAATTATAAAACTGCATTGCTTGTTTTTTCATTATTGATATTTTTTTCTGCTGCCACTTTAGCGCAGGGATTTTTAAAAGTCAATGGTAAGAAAATTCAAAATACCGTAAATAAAGATTTCATTTTAAGAGGAATGGGGTTTGGCGGATGGATGTTGCAGGAGGGTTATATGTTCCATCTTGGGTTTCTTGGGCAGCAATATAAAATAAGAGAAAAAATTATCCAACTGGTTGGCAAAAAGGAGGCTGATATTTTTTACGATAAATGGTTACAATATCATACGCACGCAACTGATATTGATTCGATGGCTTTATGGGGATTTAATTCGATTCGGCTGCCTATGCATTATGACCTCTTTACGCTTCCCGTAAATGAAGAACCCGTAGCCGGAAAAAATACCTGGTTACCTAAGGGATTTGGAATGGTGGATGAGCTTTTAAAATGGTGTACAAAAAATAAAATTTACCTGATTCTTGATCTGCATGCTGCGCCGGGAGGACAAGGAACTGACCTTCCCATTTCCGACAGGCATCCCGACCAGCCCTCGCTTTGGCAATCGCAGGCCAACCAGGATAAAACGGTGGCTTTATGGAAAAAACTCGCCGAAAGATATGCCAATGAGCCATACATAGGAGGTTATGATATTTTGAATGAAACCAATTGGGGATTTGACGATCCCAAAAATGATCCTCATGGAATAAATGAGAAACAAAATATTCCTTTAAGAAATTTATTTATCCGCATTACTAAAGCCATTCGTGAAGTGGATAAAAATCATATCATCTTTTTAGAAGGAAATGGATTTGCCAATAATTACAATGGAATGTTTCCTCTTTGGGATAATAATCTCGTAATCAGTTTTCACAAATATGGAAACTTTGCCACCAAAGAAACCATCCAAAAGTTTCTTGATTATCGCGATAAATATAATATCCCACTTTGGCTGGGAGAATCCGGTGAGAATTCAAATACATGGTTTACAAATAATATAAGGCTTGTTGAAAACAATGATATCGGATGGAGTTGGTGGCAATTGAAAAAGATGGGTATCAATCAACCATTGGAAATTAAAGAACCAAATAATTACGTTTTGTTCATTGAATATTGTAAAGACAGCCTCAATCTTGATTCAGCAAAAGGGCAACAAATATTAAACGGACTTCTCAACAACATACAAATCCAAAATAACATTTATCATAGAGATGTTGTTGATGCGATGTTCAGACAAGTTCATTCCACCTCCACGTTGCCTTTTAAACAAAACATTATTTCAGGCGATACAAAAATAAATGCTGTGGATTATGATCTGGGAAGAAATGGTTTTGCATACAATGATAAGGACACGGCAAGTTATATGTACACACCTGGCGTACATACACAGGGCAATCGTGGACTTACATACAGAAATGACGGAGTAGATATTAAAAATGATACAAGTGGTGAACCTTATGTTTTTAGTATTGAAGATGGTGAATGGTTACTTTATACAACCGACGTAAAGGAGGCGGGCAATTATCTCCTAACTTTTAATACATCCGGCAGTAATGGAACAATCAATTTGTATGGTAACGAAAAATTGATGGCAGAAAATATAGCTGTTTCAGCTTCCGGGGATGACAATCATTTTATTCAATCAAACCCGATTAAAATTCAGCTGAATAAAGGAATCAACAAATTAAAAATCTATTTTAAGAAAGGTGGATTTAATTTCAAAAGTTTCAACCTGGCAAAGGAGCTTATGTCTAAATAAAAGAATCAAAATTAAAATACCGGTTATTTGTTGGTTTACTATAAAAAAATTAATAAAGATTATGTTTAAAAATGGCATCATCACACTCGCATTTGCATTTAATTTTATGACAGCGACAGCCCAGAAAAATACTTACATAGGGGTAGAAGGTGCTGTGGACAATGATGTCTATGAAATTATTGACAACGGAACTCTTTTGAAGAAAATTCCTCTTATTACCGGTTATTTTGGTTTAAATATCCGCCAGGATCTTACTCCACAGGTATTTTTGGAAACAGGCCTCCTGAGAAAATATTATGATGAAGGAATCGGTTTTAAAAGTTCGCCCGGTTACACTGAAACCAATGCTATTAACGCGTGGCTCATTCCCTTAAGGCTGGGCTGGAGAATTAACCTGTTAAACCTCCGTAAACAAAAATTATACCTTGTGCCAGTGATTGGATATGTTTTGGGAATCAATTCAGACTATGGATATGACGATGGCGGACTGGGAGGCTCGGAAACGATGGCGAAAGACACCATTTCTTATAGTGTTTATTCCAAACTCAGTCTCAGAAAAACCTTTCCATTGATGCAGACGGGTATGGGTGTTGGATTTGTTTTTGTTCGTACTTTATTAGTGTACGTTAGCGCCAATTACTATACAGGATTTAAAAATTTGATAGAACAAAATATTAACTATACTCACAATTCCGAAACTTACTCTGCAGCTGGCCTCAGCAAAGGAGAGATGCTAAGTTTTGGACTTTCTGTCAAATATCCTATAAGTTATTTGTGGAAAAATCGTCACAAATAAGAAAACAAAATAATTTTGAGAAAGTCGTTCTGAAAAACTTTATTGAGCAACAGTAACATCATTGAAATTTTAATTATAAATTTGATAACGGTTGTGGCAGAGGATTTCTAATCCGGGCCTTCACAAACGCGAACCGTTGGGCGAAACCGTAATGTATTCCTAACTTAACATCTAAAATGAACAAAAGATGAAATCTTCAAAAATTTTAATCCTTGGGATATTTGTGATTTTACTTTTTAGCAATTTTAGGCAGCGATCAATATGATTTCAAAACGGTCTTATTGAGGTTTATTTCTCAAACAAGCTTGACATTGCTGATCTTTCAAAAATCAAAACAGATTTATTAGAAAAAGGAATCAAACTGAATTATGATTATTTGAAATTTGGAGAAGATGGTAAATTAGTTGCAATTAAATATAGAGTAAGAGGTGATAAGTTCGGAGGAGCTGATGAGACAGATAACTTAAATAATGAAATAGGATTTATTATCAATACCAATCCAAACCGGAAGTATGATATCATTGTTGGTCCAAAAGATGATGTTCAAAAAAGAAGAATTGCTCTTTCAAAGCAGAACTAATACACTGCCAGGCGCAGTTGTGTTCGAAAGGTAACGAAGGACTCCGATTGAAATTCCGATGGATCGAATGGTAACTTACGATACTAACTAACAAAATATCGCCATGAACTTTTTCAAAATCAAAACCTCCTGGTCTAACGCAGAATTAGTAGTATTAAAAGTTTACATAGCTACTGCCTATATTTTAATAGGAGTTTTTTTTCATAATTTTTTTCGCCATTATTATATTCCGGTACTTGTATTGTTTATAATCACAGTTACCTGGTCAGTTTATTTGTGGTTGCACAAAATGAAAGATTGAAAATGGAAACCTTGATCATTTCCTTCTTTATTGGTTTCTTTACTGTAAAATCTTTCCGAAGACTATTACCGTTAACCACTTAACCAGTCACGCAACAGATACTTTACAAACTTAAAATGACATTTGAACAAGGCTCAATTATTTCGTAAATTCGTGAGGTGAAAAAACAACAGGCATCAGGACTTAATTTCCATATTGACAAGCTGACGAATTCAATTGAAAATGTTCAATCGGGTGATAGTTTTCCGACTGAAATTTCGCTATTGACAGATTTGGGATTGAAAAGTGTAACCAGGAAAAACGGGTGGAGATTTAATTGGAGCAAAGAGTTTAAGATACCTGAAAGGGATGTTTACAAACTTACCATATCCAACAATCCAAACATTATTCAAGGTATAGTGAGTTTGGAAGTAAATCCGGATCATGTTTATATGCACCTTATTGAAAGTGCATCTTTTAATATTGGGAAACGTAAAACTTATTTAGGCGTTCCTGGAAATTTAGTTGCTTTTGCCTGCAAGCTTTCTTTTCAACGTGGGGGAGAAAGGTTATGTTTCTTTTGCTGCCAAAACTAAACTTATAGACCATTACATTGAGACGTTAGGTGCTGTTCGTTTTGGTGGACAACTAATGGTAATTAACACGGATTCTGCATTAAAATTGATTAATAAATATTTTTAAATTCTTCTTTATGGAACTAAAAAAAGAACCTCTTGACGTTGATTTTGTAGTTGACTCAAGACCGCTGACAAAAAAAGAAAAACTTGCAATAAGTAAATTTATAGAAGCAGACAAGGCAAAAAAAGCTCTAAAAGAAAAGCGTAACATAAAAGCCAAAAGAGCAAAAAAAGAACTTCAATCTTCATGACAGCACGAGCTGCTCCAGTCTGCCACTGGTCTTTCCACTTATGACTGATTTTTACTAACCCTGGTTGAAAAACGATTTTTTAAAAAATAATTAAGAACTGTTACTTTTTATTTTTATTTTTAAGAGGGTATTGTTTGAGAAGCCGGGAGATGTTTGAAAATGAAAATCAGTAATATTTGTTTCTTTACTGTAAAATCTTTCAGAAGACTATATGAGTTCGTTCAACAAAAATTTCTACGAATAGGTAGCGTAGAGCTATGCCGGTACTGGTTAAGTAACGTCGTGTAACAGGTCGGGACGCGCGCCAGTGAGGTTAATAGTGGTATCGACAAATAGATTTAGTAGAGAGGAGAAAAATAGCTTAATAACCAATATTATTCTCGTCTATACTTCTATGTTATTATGTAATAAAAACAGGAATCCGAATTATTTGTTTGTTTGCTATTCAAAATAATCAGGTAAAAAAAAGCTTGAAATAAAATGAAGGCCTTACGAGTTCTTTTTTCATATCAATATCGTTAAGCATTGAGCTAAGCAACATCTGAACTGATTCATTGTTATTCGCTTTTTTAGCTACAAAATTAATCATGGAAGGATACCGGAATAATTTTTGTAAAGTATGACTAAGACGAAATTCCTTCCACATTTTATTGTAAATCTCTTTGTCATAAAGTTGGTTAAAATCCGAATTGAATTTATTTTGTTCAAAAGCTTTTTGCACATGTGCTGCCGCAATACGACCACTCCTGATCGCATTGGCAATGCCTTCACCGGTGAAAGGATCAATCAACCCTGCGGCATCTCCCAGCAATAAAAACCGGTTGCCCGATATCGTTCTTTTTTTTGATCCAAGTGGAAGTCCATAACCCTGGATATCAGGGAAGGGTATTGCTTCTTTAAAACGATCTTTAAGCGCGGGTTGCGTAGATAATAATCTAACCAACTCCTTTTTAAGATTTACTTGTTTTTTGCTTACTACACTTGAAAGAATCCCCAGCCCTACATTTGCCTGGTTATCAGCAAGCGGAAAAACCCAAAGGTATCCGGGAAGAATTTCTTTATAAAAATGAAGCTCGATATTATTTCCGGGATGAAAGCCTTTTACATTGGAATAATATTGTCTTACCCCGGCGCAATAATGACTTTTTTCCACCGGGTTGCCCGTTAATTTTTTATTCACGATGGAATGAGCGCCGTCGGCACCCAGCGCAATAGAAGCCTCGAATCGTGTCGTTGCTGATTCTAAAATAATGGTATCCGGCTGATCTGTTATTGAAGTTATCTTCTGGTTTTGAAAGATCTCTATGTCAGGTAAAGCAGCTGTTTCGGAAAAAAAGAAATTATCAAAATCTATTCTTTTAGATACAAACCCTCCGCTGAAATTGTCACCTGGTTTTGTAAATTGAATATCTAATTGTTGATGTTTTGGTGTATAAAACCGTACGCCGTTGGAAGTTATTTTGTTTTTAAATCCACCAAATTTTTCTGTAAGCGATTCGCTTATCCTGTGAAATTGTTTGGCAACATCTGCACTTAAAGCGTCTCCGCAAATCTTATCCCTGGGAAAAGCCTCTTTATCAAGTAAGGCAATTTTCAAACCTTTTCCTGAGAGCATATAGGCGGCCGCACATCCGGCGGGGCCTGCTCCTATGATCACTACATCAAATTTTTGTGTTTCCATATTCCAGGCCGAAAGCTACAACTTTATTGAGAATAAGAATGTGCCTAAACAAATTTCTGAAAAAGGACAGTAAACAAACGGCCGCCTTCTTGTTGCAGTTCGGACAGGAATAATTAAGATTAATTCCGATAGTCCGAATTGAAATTATTTATTTCCCTGCTTTGTATTTTGCAACCACATCATCCAGCATGTTTTTAAATTTCTCCACATTGGAATCATAGCCGTATCCTTCCGGCTCAAGGCGGTTTTCATTTGCATCGAGAAAAAAGTAATAAGGTTGTGTATTGGCGTTGTATTTTGATACCTGCATATCGGCATTTTTGTCACCAAGCGTTGTGATCTTTTTTCCTAATACTTTTGAATAATATTGATCAGCCGGTTGCAGGTCTATATTATTAACATCAACATATAAAGAAACGATTACAAAATTATTTTTCAATCGTTTCATTACTTCGGGATCGCTCCACACTGAGCCTTCCATTTTGCGGCAGTTTACACAATTGATTCCCGTAAAATCAAGCATCAGAGGTTTGTGGAATTTTCTCGCCACAGCCAATGCTTCATCATAATCAAAATAAGTAACCATGCCATTCTGAACTACCACGGGGGGTTCATATATTTTCATCTGATCATAATATTTCACCGGCAACGGAAGTTGATCTGATGATGAGGAATTCCCATTATCCTGTGTTCTTACGGATGCAGGCGTTAAAATAAAATCCTGTGTTCCCATAGGTGGCAGAAAAGCGCTGATCCCTTTTAACGGAGCGCCCCACATTCCCGGGATCATATAGACAGCAAAGGAAAAAGAAGCGATGGCAAAAAACAATCTTGTTACACTTAAATAAGGAAGATCAAAATCATTTTTTGGCAATTCATCATCATGATGAAATTTAATCTTTCCCAAAAGATAAACGCCAAGCAGGATAAAAATTACAATCCACAGGCTAAGAAAAACTTCACGGTCAAGTAATCGCCATCTCATGGAAAGATCTGCGTTGGATAAGAATTTTAATGCCAAAGCCAGTTCCAGGAAACCGAGCGTAACTTTTACTGCATTCAACCATCCGCCGGCTTTTCCAAGCATATTTAATTTGCCGGGGAAAAATGCAAAAAAAGCAAACGGCAATGCAAGGGCGACGGAAAATCCAAACATCCCGGTAAGCGGCCCGTAATAATTTCCACGCGAGGCAATAACCAATAAATTACCGATAATAGGTCCTGTACATGAAAATGAAACCACCACAAGTGTGAGCGCCATAAAAAATATGCCGATAAGACTTCCGGAACTTGCTTTACTGTCCGCTTTATTTCCCCAGGAACTGGGCAATTCAATATTAAAAGCGCCCAAAAATGAAATGCCGAAAATTAAAAATACAAGGAAAAAAATGAGATTGGCGATCCAGTTCGTTGCCAGGTTATTGAGCGCGGTAGGCCCAAAAATAAGCGTTATCAAAAAGCCCAATAATGTAAAAATAATAATGATAGAAGCCGCATAAGAAATTGCATTTTTTATTCCTTCGGCTTTTGTTTTGCTACGCTTGATAAAGAAACTTACCGTAACCGGTATCATCGAAAATACGCATGGTGTAATCAATGCAAGTAATCCTCCTACAAACCCCGCAATAAATATCCACCACAAAGACCTTTTAGCAACGGAGCCGCCTGCATTTGCTTGTTT